>MDSY01010501.1_pt1 | contig 20480 bp, 14 predicted proteins | sample 811131 | NCBI WGS metagenome assembly MDSY01 (sample SAMN05326643, study PRJNA326480) | marine metagenome | isolation source: seawater | place: Atlantic Ocean: South West | collected 2010
GAAGGAGATCCACACGCGTGAGTTGTGGGTTCGGGACCGGGAAAGGTCCGGTTGGGTTCCGTGCGTCTCTGTTGAACAGTGCTGAAGGACCGAGCGTGGCGCGGCGCGGTGTGGGGCGGACGGTCTTGATGAGATCGAATCCAGTTCAAAAAACGTGCCAACTTTTTACGATACCAGGTTCTGTAGACATGTAGAGGTCTGGCTCCGACTGATTCGATTCACTCCACCGCCGCGCCCCATGCGGGCAAGCCCGCGGATCGCCCTCGCGGCATTCGTGGTGTTGGCAACTTTGGGTGTCGTCAGTAGTGCTGAACCTGCAACTTGGCAGATTGACGATCCCGGCCTGGGCACATGGGAAACCTGCGACACGTGCGACTTGTGTTTGTTAGACGAGGTCCCTGTTGGTGTGGATGCACCGAAACCGAAGCCTAGCACGGATGGCAACGTTCACTGCACTAAATGCTTGGGATGCAACGTAGTGCTGAGTCGTCTTGACGGCATCCTGAAGGCGAAAACGCTGGAGGTTGACATCCGGATGTCCACCGGCCGGAGCGGGGCTGCGATTTTAGCGGGCAAGACTAAAGAATCAGGATTAATAAAAAATGTCATCGTCAAGATGCACTGCGGCGTGCCGGGGGGCTATAAGCAGTACCCGAGTTTAGGTGCAACTCCAGAAAAGTGCAAGGACGAATCACTAGACTTCAAGTGCACGGCTAAAAGTGGAACTATTGGGTACGGCCGGTGTAACTACGACTTTCTGTCAGCGTTGGATCAGATTGCAGTTGATGCGAATTTAAGCCATGTTGTCGGGCGCAGTTGGACCACTGAATTAAAATCCTTCCTCCCTAAACACGCGGAAACCCTTTCAGAACAAGCCAAAAAGGACCCGCACATAGCTAAAATTGAGGCCTTCGACGACGGCAGTGGTTGCACAAAGTTGAATTCTGTGAAGGCGCAGATGTTCGAACGCGCGGTTGGTATTCCGTTGGTGGAGTTGTACAGTGGAGGGGCGCGATTGACGGAAGACGTTTGGCAACTTACAAAGAAAGTAACGCATCAATCGATTTTCGCCGCGTCCTTCTGGGACTTCCTGTTAGGCGAGACCGACCGGCACGGCGAGAACGTTCTGTTAGATGACAGTTCTGTCGGCGTGGATGGCAGTGGAGAGGCTGTGATTCGCTTGATTGACAATGACGGCGCGTTAGCTGTGGGCGATGGCGGGAAGATCGATTCCATTTCTTCCTTCCTCGTCCCCGGCACGAAGTGGTGGCGCGTGTTGAGAAACGTGCGGTACGGACACCAACGGATGTGCTGCTTGGGAGGAATATTCGACAAAGCGTTACAAGAAACGGCTGAAGCCAAGGAAGCATTGCGAAATAAACGCGACCCTGGACAACAAGACAAACTAGACGCGTGCGGCGTGTTGGGTGATACCGAATTATTAGGCCCCGAGTCGCTATTCGACCTGCGGTGCCACGTGCCCGGACGATTCGTAGGCACCAGAGTGCCTTCTGTAAAAACTGAACAGTGGCTCCGATCTGTCGTGAAAAACACAACCCTTGAGGTCATGCACCAGTACCCCGGTCTAATAGACCCTAAACGCGTCTACGCGCTGAAAAGAAGAGCAAAAGATTACCTGGACGGGGGGTACGAGTACGCCCTGCTGCGGGAATTTGCTCGGGCGAAAATGCTAGATTGTCGCGAGGATGACGGTGATTCAATTAAAGGCGATACTACGGGTAAACAGTCTGATACTAGTAATACTGATACGTATTCCTCCGACGAGCTGTCTCCTTTCCGCTGGCGTCTGAACGACCCTTGTTGTTCCCTGAAGGCTGATGCATCGTCCAACGGGTGTAACCCTATCCGAGTCGCGCAAGGTACGTCCGAACCGAGTGGGGATGAGACTGATTATTTCTCGATATTTCCAGACAACGGGAAAAGCGACGAGTACAAACGGCTTTACCAAACGCCGGTGGAAGTTAACTCGCCCCGACGAAGCGTGGAGGAAACGGATTTGGTGGGTGAGTGATGAATCGGGAAGAGAGTGTAGGGATGCCACATAAAAATAGCATTCTAAATAGTATCTTCGGAATGAATAAAGTGAAGTCGCCAGTGAGTTGTGATTGTCTAAATAAAAATAGGTTCAAATCCTGTCAAAAGCACCCAACGGCATTATCTCTTCTCACTCTGACGATGGCGTCCGCGCGGGCGGCGCGGCAGCTCGCGGCGATGGTGTGCCGACCGCCAAGTGTGCGATGGTGTGGTGGTGGTGCATCAAGAGCGGTGGGACTAACAGGTGCAGGGCATAACCCCGGGGGGGGGGCAAACGCGCAACAAGCGATCCGACGGTTGCTGACTGGGGAAAGCACCGCGGTGGGTTCCTCGATGGGGGGACGCGCCGCCGCGTTTCGGCTTTCCAGCGCCCGGAGCTTAGCCGCACTCGGACCGCTGGGCACGAAGCACGCCCTGTTACTCGCCAAGACGCTGCTTCACGATTACCATGAAGACACCGCGTTGATAGTAGACGGGGACATGGAGGTGGAAGACACATAGAAGTCTCGACCCCCTAACCCGAATCTGTTTGAGAAGAAGATTTATACGACGTGATGAGTGAACAGTCGTTGAAATGGATCTACTACGAGTATCTCAAATCAAATACATATACATAACTCACCCCTACCCCTAATACCGCCCTCGCCCGCGTCCTCGGCCGAAGACCCTCCCTCCGAACGGCAATCCGAATCCTCGTCCTCCGAAACCGCCGCCGACATTTCCAGCCGGCACATCTTTTTGCATCAGTGCAAGCCCCCGTCCCGGCCCCGGCGGATTGGGCGCTGGAATGGTCATCCCATCCTCGTACCGCTTCAGGAACCGTTTCCCGTCCCCCAGGGTCCACTGCGTTTCATCGACAGGCGACTTTGCTAATTTGAATCCAAACTTGTTTAGCGATTCATTCATGGCCCTGAACGTGTTGTGCCCGGTGTCGCCGCCGCAATTTAATTGCACTTCACCCGTAGGAGCGACTACTATGACGTCCCGGCCGTATATGTGCACGCACACGAAACCGTCTTCGCGCTTCGTGACCTTCTCGCGCTGTTAGGGTTAGGGTTTAGGGTTGGATCAAAGAAGGAAGGGTGAGCTATTGGATTGATTTGGAGCATGATTGGAGAATCGAAATGGGTGGGATGATTCGCTTTGGATTGCGGCATCCCTCTCAACTCATAGCTCCACGTACCTTCTTGGGCACAGAAGCCCCTCTTCCCCCGCCTCGGCCGCCGCTGGATCGGTCACCACCGCTTGGGCCTGTGTTTGACCTTTTCACGATGACAGCCCTTACTTTCAGCCGTTCTCCGTTGGGTCCTCGTCCGCGGCCGGAAGATTTCTTTCCCGCACCCCCAGATTCCCTAAGCGCCTCGTTCATGTACTCGTCAAGGTTCGCGGGGGCGTCACCCGCACCGCTGTCCTGCATCGCGGTCGCGGTCACGGTGTCCACCGGGTATTGCGGGGTACTGTCCACGTCCATCGAAACCAGTGGCGAGAACCAATGCGTGCGTCGAACTCTGACTCGGATTCTGTGAAACTTTCTGAAGCGAAGACGAGTTATTTTGGCTTTTACGTTCATTTCAAAACGGCTTAAGACTAGATACTCATACACTTTTGGAACCCGCGTCCGCTCCTCTATCACACTATCACACTACAACCCCTTATACCCCGGTTGATACCCCTTGACCCTTGTGTCGAACGAGTCCAGCTCCGCCACGGCGACCAAATCTTGCTTTCTAGTTTTCGATCTTTTGGTGCATTCGATCACTTCAATAGGTGGCTTTTTATTCGGCCACTCACCCTTCGCCTTCGCCTCCCTTATCGCTTTCTGCTTAATCTGTTCCGCCCGCATCGGGGAGATGTACTTCTTCTTCGAGTTCTGTAGCAGCTCCTGTGACGTTTGGCGTGCCATTTGCGACGCTTCGCGTTCAGCGGCGAGCAAGTTGAACCGAACCTGTACGGTTGTGCCGCTCAGCCCTGTTGACCCGACCTCAGTGCTATTACTCCACCCCCCCGGCGTCGAATCGCTCGCCAGGAAGGGTTTTTCAAAAGCTATGCTTCGGTGCCCGGGGCCTAGTGCGCCGCGTAACGTCGCTTTGCGAGCAATCTCCGCTTCCATCGCGGTCTCGAGGCGCTGCGTGAGACGCAATTCGGAAGCCGTAGCGGGCATCGTGTCTTTGGAAAATCTCCCTTTCAGCGTCGCCCCGAGCGGGTCCCCCCCCCACCCTCCGTGATGCACGGTCCTCTCCACGAACTTTTCGCCAGAGAACATATTGCTTAGTTTCGAGTCAATCGCTTCGTCTCGGCGCATGCCTTTCAGGGGTTCATCTCGAAGCACGGTCGTTGAGTTCCAACTCGGAACCCGCTGCTGCAAGTAATCGGGCCCTCTTAAATTGCTCTCCACGAAACGTTTCGCCGCCAACGCGTGCTCCGGAACGAACGCGGTCTTGAAAAGCATCTCATCGCTCCTGTACGAACGTGCGGTGCGCCCGGGGGGTTCGAGGAACGGGGGTTGGGCGACCATCGGGGAAGGGTGGTATCTCGGCAATCAGATCAGTCAGTCAGAAAAGACAAATCGTGTGCCCCGATTTAGATCGAGCGCGCTTCGGACCACCTGGACCCTCCGCGTCCATCAAGGGAACCGAAGCGCGGCGACACGGTGCCGGCTTTCGTTCTCAAAGACACCCGTGACACCGACGGAGGCACGGTGTGTGGAGTGCCGGGTGCCGCTGCTACTGTGACACGCACGGGGGCCTACAAGGTAAACACGCGAGAAAAGGAGGAGCAGAGGCGTCAAGTGCGAAAACTCGAAAGCCAAAAACAAGAAAAAAACAATGAATCTGCGTGGTCTGGGATGTCCATACTTGACGGTCTGTTGACTTCGACTAGTTCCGATGGTCAAATCCACCAATCGTGGGGCTGAAAAATCGGACGCGACGAAATCTCCAAGACGAACACTTGGCTATCGACGTCACCTTCGGCTCTCCACGTCTACATCCGTTCACCCACCCCCCTCCCCACAACCCCCCGCCTCCGCTCGACGGTCGCAACTGATCTAACACGTCTCGGCGTACACGGATCACAGCCCGACACTCGTCTCGACCACTCGAGGCGTTGTCCATTCTCCCGCGCATCGACACGTCGGCGCCTTGGTTGAGCTCGTTGGAATCGTTCGATCGATATTCGACACACGATGGCTGCTTTCACGATGTCCGCCTCGGCGCTGTCCTCTAGGGTCACCGCGCCCACCGCGCTGAAGCACACTGCTGGTCGCAAGGCCGCTGCGGTGCCCGTGCGCCGCACCTTTTCTCAACCCACGCGCATGCAAGCCGTCGTGGCACCCACCGCTGGTGGCGATTCCGAACCCCCCAAGCCTCGCACGGAGGCGTTCCGGGAGAAGGTCTCCCCGTTGTCCGCGGAGAACGCGCAACCGGTGAACATCAAGCCCAAAGGCGAACCCGTGCGTATCAAAATCGACGACCAGTGGTACGACTGCGCGGGGTGGGCGAAGGCGCATCCCGGGGGCGAGCGGTGGATCCATTTCTTCGACGGGCGCGACGGAACAGACGTGTTTTACGCGCTGCATTCGTACGGCCCCAACGGCAGCACAAAAGCGATTGACCGGCTGAGCAAACTGCCCAAGTGTGACCCCCCCCCCGCGGCTGAGCTTAAGGAACCCACGGCGTCCGAGTACGCCACCTCCATGGCGTTCAAGGACTTCCGGTTAAAGCTGGAAGCGGATGGCTTCTTCAACAGAAACGTATTCCAGGAAGTCTGGGCGCTGACGCAGGTTGTGGGGCTGTACGTCGCGGGGCAGTACTTTGCTTACAGTAATCCTGTTGTGAGTACCATACTGCTAGGTCTTGGTATGGTGCAAGCCGGGTGGCTCGGGCACGACTACGTGCACGGCCGCGGCCCCATCTGCGACGCGTTCCGGTACATGCCCACTTTGTTTAACGGCCACGGCGTGGAGTGGTGGAGCCAAAAACACTCCATGCACCACACGTTCACAAACGAAGAGCACCTTGACAACGACGTGATGATGGAGCCTTTCTTTTTCTTACGGGCACCCTCAGAATCGGGCAGGCCGGACAACAAGTTGCGCAAGTTTCAGCACATCTACGGGTACCCGCTGTTGTCGATCATGTTCTGGCTGTGGAGGTTCCACAGTTTGGAAAGCGCTTGGAGGCGCAAAGATAAAAAGGAGCTCGCGCTGATGGCGATCAACTACACGTGGCTCGCGACGTGCATGCCGTGGCAGGTTGCTATCGGGTCCGTGTTCCTCTCAGGGTTCGTCGTCGCATCTTTGGTTTCCGCGACCCACCAATCGGAGGAAATCATGGAGTACGGCGAAGGCGCCGAGTACGTCGAGGGTCAGTTCCGCTCGACGCGCGACGCTGACACCGTGTTCGGCCCGCTGGAAACCTGGATCTGGGGAGGCATGGACACGCAGCTCGAGCACCACTTGTTCCCCACCATGCCTCGGTACAAGTACCACAAATTAAGGCCCATCCTTCAAGCCTGGGCAAAGGCCAACGACGTCAACTACCGCATCTCGCCCTCCACGAAAATCATTGCCGACAACTTCGCGACGCTCAAAAGAGTCGCCGCGGCGCCGTGAGATTTGACAACTCCAAAACAGTGAGTCAAACTTCGAGCTGATGTCTCGTTACACTTCTATTTTTTACAGTACCTTCCCTTAAAGCAAGCATATCTTAGGCTATCTATGTGTTGATTGTTTTTAATATCACACGCATCGTTTTACAAGAACGGCATCTACTCGAATAAAAGTACAACGTCTACTCTTCATCTTTCGTTCCTGATTATTTCTTTGAGTTTCTTTATCATGGCCCGTCCCGCGTTTTGTTTCCACCCTTTAACTGCTCCTTGAACGGCTTCCCTGGAGTGTCCCAGTTCGCAGGCTACTCGGAGTGCTGTGGCTTGCGATAGTAATCGTCTGCGCATTTCAATTCCTGTCATGTTATCCCCGTCATCGTCCTGGAGCACAAAGTCGTCCAAAAACACGTCTAAAAGAAGAAGCAAGGCGAGGGATTGGGCTTGCACCGATTTCGAACAAGCGACGTTCGCCACGAGGCGTTTACGTTGCGCGCTTCGAGCCTCTCGGTTATCCGTGGCTTGTGCTGCACTTTCGATAGACTGTAGGTGCGTTTCACACGCAACCCTCACTTCCCCTGCCGCGGTTCTCAAACACTCCATCCCGTTCGGTGACTCGGTCCATTCGTCGAGGAAAGGGGGAGCGAGCGGACTTTCAAAAACGTTTTGCGATGACTCTCGTTGTAGAAACGCTCGGGCAACGCTTCCTAACACGTCTTTTTCATTGGACTGCCTGCGTGTCACTACGACGTTCCACGCATCAAGTGCCACCTTTACAACCTCCACAAGTGCCGCTTCATCTTCCTTCGCCTTGAAAACAGTTTCGTCCGAATCCCGCTTGGCGTGAAACGCGACTCGCGCCGCGTCGCGCTCAAAAAAAGTAACCAACGCGTCGTCGTCCCCGAAACGAACGGAATGGTTCGCGGTTTGAATGTTTGTCACAGCCTTCAACGCACACGCCTGCGCATCTCGCACCCTCGTGACGGGGTGAAACACGGGTCGGTACCCTTTTAAAAAACTCGATGAACTTTCTAGAGGTGTGAATTTGAAACCACCCAAGTCGCTTTCAAAAAGCAAACACAAATCGCTCGCCGCAGCTAACAGCAAATACGCGCACGCGTTTGTGGATGGCTTTATGACTACTTGCCCATACATGTCATCCTCCTCACAAATAGGAACACTGCCGTGTGCGTACGTCGCCCTCAACGAAGGGCCTTTCTCCCGCATGAACAAATCCTCCAGGGCGAACCGAAGACAAGCCGGGACTTTTTCTCTGAATTTATTCCGTTCCAGGTTTTTATCGTCACCGCCGGAAGAGGTTTTTTCATCCACACTACAAGTACCTGGTGCTCTCCGTGGATGCAACAGCACGTCGTGCGTGCTTGCTTGGCCGTACCCATCCAGTGTGGCGTAGTACGTGTTTAATTTGGCGTCAATAACTTCTGGTGCATTATTCGCGTCCGCATACAGCAACCTTAGGGCGTGCTCAACAGCGGGCGCGACGACCACGATGAACGCGAAGGTGCGCCATTTGGAATCCAGACTTGCGTCAGGGTTTAGGGTTTCCGGATTACTATGTCTTCCTTCTAAGATTACACCACACGCATCACTCACCGCGTCGCGCCATCCTCTTGGAAAAAACGATGACCCTAATACGTTTCGTTGAATCTCTCGAGCGCTGACAGTAACTTCGTTTTCGTTTTTCGAAAACACGTCCTCGTCGCACCGGGTAAGTTTTTTAATATCCTTTGAGGAATTTCGGTGAGTATTTAGGTCAGCATCAGTTTCGTGACTAACCCTACCCGGTATGGAGCACGCCATGGTCAGCACCAGCGCGGCGAGCTCGTCAGAAACGTCGGGCGGCGCGAGAAACCCGTGCCACGCGACGTTTCTTAAATTCATACAGTTGGGGTGTAACGCTAAACGCAACGGCCAGGTTTTGGCGAAGTCATCGATCGAGGTGGCATCGTCGTCATGTCCATGACACTCAGTGACAATCAGTCTGCTCAACGTGTCAGATGATAAAATCTCCGAAAACAAAGGCTTGCCCGTTTTATTATTCTCACTCTCCAAATATAAATCCATGCACCGTCGTTCGATTATGGACAACGAAGCCATAAGGGTTACGTAGTTGGAAAGGTCCTGGGTTATTCCTGGTTCAGAATCGTACGTATCGTCCGTATTGTTGTTCTCAAATATCCTTTCCTGTGACTGCTTACCACCATCACCGTGTTTACCTGCATCACCAAACCCATTCAAAAGCTTGGTAAGCATCCCTACGTGTGCGCCGTTTGTCGGCGTCATTTGCTTTTTTGTTATTCTCTCCACGCAAATCGAGCCGAGAAGTTTCAGCGATTCCGCGGCGTGTAATGCGTCGCTTGGTTCGTTCGGAAATGTGAGCCAGTCGAGCGTCCCGCCCTCGTGAATGGGCTTGAACTGCCACGTCTCAGGTGAGGGGTCATTAGGCCCAGTCGAAACCTGATGACGTGAAACAAACAACATCTGGGCAACTTCATCTGATAAAGCGGAGTTTGGGAAGTGGGCGCGCATCCCTGTTGACGCGTGGGGCTGCGACACTGCATCCATCATCGCACTTGTTAGTGTTTTTGGTACCCTACGTGCACGAAGAGATCGAGCGCGGAGTGCGCGCGGCGGTGACGGGGAGGTCACCGCCGCGCGCATGCCAGCACTGAGGCCGCTCTACGCCTTCAGCGAGCGTACCAAGGAAAAGGCCAAAAGTCGAGGCCAAAACGCTCGTCACCGGAGATCGACTAGAATTTTTTTCAGGGTTTAATGACTCGTGGTTTGGAGGCTGTGGCCCAGCCAAAAACCGGAAAAAACCCAGCAGCGAGACTTTATGAGGAACCGCGCTCCGCTTCGCTCGGCCTTTTACTCTCGCGCCGAGCACGAGAACGACAGGAAGGAACGATGGTGAAGTTTCTCAAGGTGCGTGTCCTTTCGGGCTGCCCGCTTGCGTGTGCGGTCGTGCACTGCGTGTGTCCTCCGGGGCGTTCGCCGGCGTGCGATGCACCGGAAAGATTGCACTAACGCCAGCCACCGCAGATGGTCTTTCTTTTTCGGATGGACGCGCCGGCGTTCCCGCGACCACGCCTTTGCGATCGCCATGCGACATCGCAGGTGGCGTGACATGTGGTATCGTGGTGATCTCATGAGGGCCGTCTTCTTGCAATACCCCGCGGGTCGCGTCCGATGCCGCGCCAGACGCGATGCCGGCTGGATTTTGTTTTAGGGTTTGTGTGCTGATCGCTCTCTGCTCATTTTTTATGCCTCCCACCAACTCAACTCGACTCCACGAACCCCACCTGACCCAATCCCCCCACCTCCCAAACAGGCCAACAAGGTTGTTGTGGTCCTTCAAGGCCGCTACGCCGGCAAGAAGGCTGTGATCGTGAAGAACTACGATGAAGGTACTTCTTCCCGCCCCTACGGCCACGCCCTGGTGTGCGGCCTCGCGACGTACCCCAGAAAGGTGACGAAGAAGATGCCCAAGAAGAAGCAGGATAAGCACTCGCGTGTGAAGACGTTCATCAAGACTGTGAACTACAACCACTTGATGCCCACGCGTTACACGTTGGATGTTGACTTGAAAGCGACTGTGACGCCGGATGTGTTGGAAAACGCGACTAAAAAGACCGCGGCACGCAAGGAAGCGAAGAAGGTGCTGGAGGAGCGATTCAAAACGGGTAAATCTAGGTGGTTCTTCACCCGCCTCGCCTTCTAAATGCACGTTTCTGTAGGGGGGGGTAAACGCTGTCAGTAAGAGGGTTTACAAACTTAGAGGGAGCGTTGTAAGCGCAAACCTCTTTCTTGAAGGCATCAATATTTCTTTCATTTCAGTCTATCTATCTCACTTCATTCAATTTAACACTCCCCTCCCACCTACGTGCGGTACGTCCCCGGCCCCGGTTCCTCGTCGTCGTCCTCCATGGTGGGCCACCGACTTTCCGTAGGGAAGCGTGTGCTGGGATACGTCGTGTGCTGCGAAAGAACTTGCGGACCGAGGCTAACGCAGCCAGGTGGGTATTTCGGCCCAGGTCCGATTCGACCGGCGAGGATTTTCTTCCCTTGCTTTTTATTCAGCGACGCCAGCCCCGCTTTCTCCCGGTAACTCGTCCCGAAGTGGATGAAGGGCGCGTTTTTTTTCGTGGACAAAGGCTGGTCACCCATGCTGGCGTACAGCTTGGTTTCGTACTCATCGGCATCGGTTTCATCATCCCCTCTCATCATCTCCGGAAACCGTTTCGCCTTTGTGAACCCTCGCATAGGCGCCGTGACTCGGCCGCTCACGAACTGTATCCCTATCCCAGGGACGTACGCGTATTGACCCGGTCCGGTTCCGTTTTCGTAGTCGGAATCGTCATTTTGAACCCCAATCTGTCGCCGATCCCGGGTGAAGTGAATGGAGGGGAACGTGTCGCTGCCCTGTGCGGTTTTGGACACGTTTTGAGTTCCGAGCGAACCTTGCAAGGTGTATTTATCAGGCCCGGGAAATTGCAACTTCGGTTTCTGCTCGCGCTCAGACTGCGCGAACCGCCCGGCTTTGCCCATAGACGCGCTGGGAAAGGAACGCTTTTCGCCTTGATGTTGTACCCCAAACGCCTGGTACTTCGTCGTGGCGTACGTCCCCGGCCCTGGGGTTTTGAACGTGTCCCCGGAGTCGTCCGCGGAGACGCCTCTGAAATTTTTCAACCTCGAAAACGAACGGTTCAACGCTTGGCCGCGCAGGCTCGCCACCGGAGGCGATGATTTCTGCTGGAAATCGAAACGTAATGCGCTTCCAAAACCCACGGATGGAGAGGATCGTTTGCTGCTGTCGACCATGGGGCCGAACTGCGAACGTTGTTTGCTTGTGGGGATGTCCGAGGAGTGCGCGCCGTCGCCGGCGAGTTTCTGACCCGTCGCGTCGGTACCCGTTCTCGGTTGCGCGCGTCCGGTTCCTGTAGACGCCCGGTTGGGTCGCCGGCCGAGATGCGGCGACATGCCTGGTGCCCGTGTTTTAGGTGGCCTCGGAAAGCAAGGCGTTTTTCCCTTGCCTCGCACAGCAGGCGAGGTGACGACGAGGTCGATCACCTGGAGACCCGCGAGCTCAGCCTTCAAGTCAGCGCTTGACGGCTCGCCAGCCGGAGACTCGCCACCGGACGCGTCTCGCTTGCGCAGCACCGCCTCGATGGACTTCACGCGAGCATCTACCGCTTCCACTCGCTTCACCTGCAGACCCGCAAGCTCAGCTTTCAAATCAGCAGTCGACGGCTCGCCAGCTGGAGGCTCGCCTTCCGCGTCACGCGTACTCAGCATCACCTCGATGGACTTCACGCGAGCATCGACCGCCGCTACTCTCGTCACCTGCAACCCTGCAAGCTCAGCCTTCAAATCAGCAGTCGATGGTTCGCCAGCCGGAGACTCACCACCTTCTGTGGCACGCTTACTCAGCATCGCGTCGATGGACTTCACACGATCCTCGACCGCCACCATGCGCTTCACCTGCAGACCCGCAAGCTCAGCCTTCAAATCAGCAGTCGACGGCTCACCAGCTGGAGGCTCACCACCTTCGGTATCTCGCTTGCTGAGCATCACCTCGATAGACTTCATACGTTCATCTACTGCAGCCACTCGCTTCACCTGCAGACCCGTAAGCTCAGCCTTCAAATCAGCAGTGGAAACATACCCTTCTGGGGTAAACATAAGCTCACCTTCTGTTTCTCGCGTTTTCAGCACCGCCTGTAAAGATTTCACGCGACCCTCTACCGCCGCTACGCGTTTCACTTGCAACCCAAAAAGCTCAGCTTTCAAGTCTCCAATGAAATCAAGGGGACGCACAGGTGAGTCTTCCACGAGAAATTCACCTGCCAATTTAGCTACATCGTCGCACCGCTCGATCTGCACCAGCAGCTCGCACCCATGCAACTTTACAGGGTACTCCATCCCATCACGGGGCCTTCCTACCGCAAAGTCCTTCGGTGACCCGCGGTTTACGGAAAAATCCGTCTGCGTTCCGTCGTTGACGGCTTTCTTCGTGACAATCGGATCGTCGCACATCGTCGCGACCCAACCGCCGGGGGTTTCGTTTAAGACTTTACCCGTCGCGCGGTGCGTTTCCACTAAAACGAGCTCAAAAACCATCAAGCGCTCTGAGTCCGCAATTTGAGTGGTGAAAAACACGTCAAGGTTCACAGGAAGCGGGTCGTCCAGGAAAGGAAACTCGGAAAGCGTCTCGACGTTGTTCACCATCGTGGTTTTGGGCTCGAAAGAGTCGCGAGTTAACGGCACGACAGTAGTGGCTCCGGTCACAGGAGTTCCGAAAAACGCACCAACGCTGTCGTCGTAGAACGACGCAGCAATCCGAACACCCAACACGTTACCCCGGTCGATGATCGCGCGGCACTCGGGGATCAGCATGAACTGGTTCACGCACAGCGCGCGCGCGCGGATGGCCCTGGTCGTTGTCGCGCGCTCCAAGCCGTCGCCAACAGGCACGGGGACGTGCGCGTCTTTTCTTTGTTTCGCGAGAGGTGTCGTGTGCCAGCGACGCATCAAGTCTTTGTCCATGAGGAGTGCTTTTTCGTCGGTGGGCGGCGCACCTGGTGCAGCCTCGCCGCCGTCTATGTCTCGCTTACTGAGCACCGCCTCGATTGAGCTCAATCGTTCCTCGTCGCGTGTCGTGAACTCCGTAGGTGTTCCAGCAACGAACGAGCCGTCGCTCCGCGTTAAATCTTGTTTCGAGGACTTGGTGGAGGACGACTTGGAGAAGACGTTTCTCACGGAAATCGCCGCAAACGCCTTACCCCAACGCGACGGCGTGGATGACTTTGACTTGCTCGACGGCGCGCTCTTTGCAGAAGCCAAGGAAGTATTCGATGACGACTTCGGCAGAGACACTCTCAACGAATGCACAGGCTGACTCCCATTGCGCTTCGCCTGTAACCCCGCAAGCTCGGCTTTCAAATCAGCCGTCGACGGCTCGCCGTCGTGCGCTGAATCCGCGTCGTCGGCGTCTCGCCGGCGAAGCGTCGCCTCGATGGCCACAACGCGCTCCTCTTCACTCCCGGTCAGCGCGCTCCCACCCGATTTCATATCCGTTTCAGCAACCTTGTCGATAGCGTCGCTGACGATACCACGAATCACCGAGCTATCACTCCGCACGATACCGCGTTTACCGCCACCGTCATCCTCGCCAGAAACCTTGTCAATCGCATTAGCCACGAGACCGCGAATCACGGAGCTATCACTGCGCTTCATGGACGCGCCGTGCTCTGTGTTCGCATCACCGGATCCGGCTGCACGTGCGGCGCGTCTCGTGCCTTCCGTGTCACTCGCATCCGAGGCGGATTGCTCGATCGTCTCCATTTGTTGCACTGTGGAAGACCCGGACCCGCCATCCCCGGAGGTTGTTTTCAGAATTAGGGAGTTGGCTCTCGAGGGCGCTCGCGAGAAGATGTCCCTGGCGCTTACGCCCCTGGCCAACTGTTTCGCAGACGCGATCGAGGAGACACAAGAGGTTTTTCCTTTCTTCGACGACGCTTGGGCGTACGGCGAGTCGCCGCCCGAAGGCGGTCGCTCCGCCGCGGGGACCACCATGGGGCGCTCTCACAATTGGAGGTGGATTGTTATTAATGTTGTTGCTTTGATGTTCGGATTTGGAAACAACTTTTGCACCGCGGCGCGCGCGCGCTATCTACTTGTAGAACGATTAAACCGTCACTTCTTGAGTCGTGCGCCGCGCGCTCTCCGCCGTGAGAATAGTTGACGTGTGAAGAGCTGAAGACGCAAGACGGCACGCTGCTTGCGTTTTCCAAGTGTCGCTCCCGCCTCAAATCGATTCACTTTCGATCGCGGCGGGCTGGAGATTACGATGGGCAAGGCTTCGGCATCTGCCTCTCCCACCCCCCCACCTGCAGTGGATCGGGAGGAGCTTGAATCTGCGGTCCGAGATTTGCTCTCTGCGCTGGGCGAGGATGTGAGTAGAGAAGGTATCGCGGATACCCCCAAACGTGTCGCCAAAGCGATGGAGTTTGCGGTGCGTGGGTATGGCATGTCCGCGGTGGCGCACGTGGAGAGCGCGCTTTTCCACGAACAGGGGTTGCTTGACGACGAAACGAATTTAGCGAACGCGCGGCGTGAGGCGTTGGCTGTGTCCGTGGTGGACGCCGATCACGCGATGCACGACGACGTCTCCCACGGGACAGACGCCGCCGAGACACTCGAGAAAAACGCAGTAGATCCCAACCTCGCGCGTCCAGGCGTGGTCCTGATACGCGACGTCCCGTTCTTCAGCACGGATGAACGCACGCTGTTACCGTTTTACGGCGTGTGTCACGTCGGGTACGTACCTTCCGGAGGCATGATCGTCGGGCTGAGCAAAGTCGCGAGGGTGGCGGAGGTGTTCGCGCGACGCGTGCAGACCCCGGCTCGACTCGCGAGCGATGTCGCGCACGCGTTGCAACAAGGCTCGTCGCCGAAAGGCGTGCGGGTCATCGTCGCGGGGTCACAGATGGCCCCGACGGGGCCGCGATCCGTGTTTACGGATGCCGCGATCGGGTGTCTCGCCATACCCAACGAAACCGCATCGGAAACGTCAGAAACCAAGAGCGTGGAGGACGACGCGGCGGAGTACCGCGTGGAATTTGAAGCCATGTTACACGCTGGTGTGGGCGCGGGACAGGCTCCGCCGGTGGGGTTGACGGGACTGGCGTACGAGTCTGGAAAATCAGGAAAATCGAATTATTTCGGGAACGATTCCCGCGTTGCCGCCGACAGACGCGCACCGAAAAGGCCCAGGATGGACCTGGGGGCGGGGGCGGTCGGTGTTACCCGACCAAGTGTTTCAGGGAGCGACGATGGGGACGTGGTTTTGTGCTCTGCGTGCGGAGCAGCGGAAGCTACGGGGCTTGGCGACGACTCCGGTTCCGAGCGTTTGGCGGAGCTCGTAGGTCGACGACGGTCAAGCGCAGGCGGCGCGACCGGGTCAGGGCGGAGCGGCTCGGCGGACGGATCAGAGGATGGCGATTTATCAGTGCGAACGTTAGGAAGGTCCAAGCCATTCAGCAGAGGCGTACGCGAACTGCGGGAAAAAGAATCGCGACCGGCGACGCCCAGCGCGAACGAAGCAGAGAAGACGAAACCGGCAGGGTCACCGACGGTGAGCGCTGAGGTTGTGCAGGGCACGGGCGGGCAGAGGTCGGAGGTACCAGGTACGGTGTGTGTGAATGGCGATGCGTTATCCAAAACGACAATTGGCGACACAGCTGTACCCAAACCCGCCCCTGACGCCGCTCACGCCGCGTCAACACGCATGGCCAAGGCTTTGGGGTTGCACAAACTCATGACGCCCGAGCAGTTTGCGCAAGCGGCGCGGGCGTACGCCGACGTCATGGCGGCGAGCAGGGAGGGCCATGTCATGGAGTTACCTGTGGTGACTGAGGGTGGTACGGAGGGTGAGACGGATGAAAAAAACATGACGGATATGGATTCGCACTCCCCTGTTTTCCACCGTGACCTGGAGCTCGCCACACTGTGCGAACACCACTTGTTGCCGTTTCACGGAGCGGTGCATGTGGAATACGTCGGCAGTGCTTCGTCCAGTGAGCGTTTAGTCACCTTGACTCGCGACGACGTTCAGAAAATAGTCACGAGGCACGGCCGAAGGTTCCAAGTCCAGGAAAGGTTGACCCGAGATATCGCACGGGATGTCCAGACAATCACAAAGGCCAAGGGCGTCATGGTAACCGTACGCGCCTCGCACTTGTGTATGATCGCGCGCGGCGTCGAGAAACCGGGAAGCACTACGGTGACGAGCGCGGCGCTGGGGGCGTACGCGGAGCAGTCAGGAAGGCGAACCCGGTTCTGGCAAACCCTAGCGCAGGGCAGTCAGGATTTATGAGGGTAAGGGTTAGGGCATTTCATAATGAATAGTTTGATTTAATCAAGGATAGATACCAATCGTCTCACGTCTCACTCTCACAACTAACTCATATCGCCAGCAGGAACTGAAAAATCGCGAAGACAAATGACGCGGGCACCGACACCGCGAACAAGGTTTGAATCGGCAGCGGTAACTCCCCCTTCGGGGTTCGTCGAATTTGTCGGACGCGCGAGTTTTTGTTCACAATCGAGGTGCCTGTTTGCCCCACCGCGGTTCCGGCGACGAGCACCGCCAACGCTTCGGCGGCGTCCGCTTGCGTGGCGACGGCGGCGCTTTTCGCCGCTGCCCCTTTCGCCGCGTTCACGCCAGCCGCGGACTTCCCCAACCCGAACACCGCACCCAAACCAGCCCCTCCCGCGGTGATGGCGGCTAACCGCGTTTTAGGCGCTTTATTCTTCAGCTGCATACCCTTGCCTCCCTTCACAGCCTCAGGCGCGATGGCTTTCAACTCCGCAAGGTTGGTTTTTTGTAACTTTCCAGGCGTCGGTTTGGGCAGGTTCGGGTCCGCTTTTGGGACGGGCGCTTTGGTGGGCTTAGAGGCAGTGACCGGCACAATTTTGGGCGCTTGTTTCACAACCACAGCCGGCTTCGCAACGGACTTGACCACCAAGGGCGCGGGTTTCACGGCTTGCTTCGCAGGCGCGGGCGCCACGCGCTTCGTGGGTTCGGGCACCGCGTACTTCACCGCGGGTAAATCCACGGGCGCGTCTTTCCCCGCAATTGGTTTGGATGTGGGTTGTGCTTTCACTGGCGACGCTTTCACCACAGGCGCTGTCTTGACAACCACAGGCTTGACGGCTTTCTTCTTCCCAGCCACCTCCTGCGCGGCGAGGAGCTCGGCTATTTCCGTGCCCTCGAAACGTGCGGAGACGGCGGTTGCGGATTCAGGCGCCGCGATTGCAAAAGCGGAGAACAACGCCACCGCTTTCGCGGCACGCGACTTGCCAGACGTTTCCACAGCGGGAACGCGCTCGTCCGCCGCACGGGTAGTTACCGCGCGGCGTTGAATGCAGGGCGCCTGAGTAGTGCAACAAATAGAATGGGAAGGTCAGCGGGAACCGAGGAGCGCGGCCTGATGCGAACCGCTCTGCGAGGATAATGCGCAATCGGAGAAAACACTTTCTTGGATCGGACGCGTCATGACTTGGAAACCCGGGCAATCTACGCGGGAAGAAACGCACCTTTTTGTTCGCGACGCGGGGGGTGACCCCGACGAAAGCGGAGCGACCAAGAATGGCGGCCATGGTGCGCAGGTGGGTCCTGGGCGACAGAAAGAATGGAAGCTCTGCGTAAAGAGGAAAGGCGTTTGTTGCGCCAGCTGGCGAAGTGGACGAATCTCAGAGATTTTGGGTTGACTAAAGAAAGTAGGGTCTATTTTGTCCATTCATTTGATTTTTCCAATTTTTTGAGAAGTGAGAACCAGCCCACCAACCGCCTACTCCGGTGCGCACCTCCACGATGACAGAGGCGTCGGAGTCAGCGGCGCTGGTGCTGCGCATGAAGCGGAAGCTGATGGACCTGGTGAACTCGCAGAATTACGCATCCGCGTTGTTGGTGTGCCAGAAACGTAAGTGAGACCATGGTTTGCTACACGACGTTTGACTCTTCTCTTCAGATGGCTTCGAGTCATTCCCACCCCTACACCCAGACCTGACCGCTGACGCAATCACTATTATCATTCCCCATACAAACAGTCGCCATCCTGGTACCTCATGACACCCTGGTTACCCAGTACCGCACAGTGCTCGGCGAGAAGGTGGCCTTGGACGAGGCAAATGGAGAGGAGGAGGATGGGGAGGAATTAGAAAACGACGAGGACGATGGCGACACGAATGAGTCTGAAGAGGAATCCGATGAGGAATCGAGTCAAGAGGAGAACGAAACAAGCAGTGCGTCCAGTGACGATGAAGGTGAGGACGATGACACGAGTTGACACTGTTAGACACTGGGAATGACACTGTTTGCCCATAGCAAGAGTTACCGTAATTACATTAGCTAGTATTTATCGTGCCTCAACTCTTCATAGCTCACCCCGGTCGCGAACGGCGAAGGTTTCCGTTTCTGAACCGAGATGCGCTTGCCCGTGCGGAACGGGGATGGGCTGTTACTTTTGACAGTATAGGTACCATCCCCATCCCCTGTAACACCCCCACCGTCCCCAGTCGTCCCCAACTCCCCCATCTCCAAACGCGTTTCTTCCAACTTTTCCAAGCGAGAACGGACTTTGTCCATCTCTGATTTTGAACGTAAATCGGATTGACGTTGGTGTTGTATTTCCACTTTCCTTTCCTTTTCTTTTTTAATTAAATCAAGCTCCTCTTGTGCTGCTTTGGCATTTCTCATAGACGCTTCCCTTCTCTCCCGTTCCTTTTCCTTCGCAATCCGGTCGCGTTTCAAACGCAACTCCAAATCGAGTTCGGATCGGGTCACCGCTGGCGGAGGTTTCAGTAACGTCTTGACTGGTTTTTCCGCCGGCAGCCGGTCGAACAGCAAAGGCTTTTCATGTATGGACCAACGGCGGTGGGATACGTCGTACTCTTCTTCAGCGCGCTTTGAATTATCATGGGTAGTATTGTTCGACTCAGCATTTAACCCAGTGCCTTTACTGTTGACGTACCGCAAATCCAGGCGCACTTCGAACTCGTTTGGATTCGATCTAGAATTGGGCGACGCGTCTCGCGCTGTATTTTTACGCGTACCTTCCTCATCTCTTTTTATCGGGTTAGGCAAGCCGTACGCGCCGAGTTCGTCCAGTGGCGCGCGTGTGTAACTGCTGCGACCAGTGGATTTTGGTTGCCCGGACTCATTTTCACGCAACGTTTCGCTCATCGCGCTCGTCGCTTTTGAGTTTGACGGGTCTACGGCCAAAACCTTTCGCAACACTCTTTCCGCATCCTGGCTTAAGCCGTCCGCATTCAGGGCATTCGCCACCGCGAGCGCGGAGTCCAGCTGTGAACGTGTCAGTGCGGGGGCGCCGCCTGGTTTGGAAGGCGAAGACGTCAACGACCGAGAAGAGTCCTCGACCCATGGGGGCGGTGAAAACGCATACGCCGATTTGGACGGCGATTTGTCGTGGCGCTCCTCGAACGCAGCGGCGGCGCGGCCACGTTCCAGCGCGCGCGCGTGTTCCGAGGCGGCGACGTGCGCGCGCGCGGGGCGGGGCCGCGCCACGGGCGGACCCATGGGACCGTACGGCATGTCGGGCGCGTGTCACGAATGACATTCGTTTCAAAATTTGAGTGCCGAAAAACCAACTTGTGAAACTTCCAAATCCCGAATCACAAGTTGTCTCGCCACTTCGCCTTGCACCTTCCGACATCGAATCTCGCACAATGTCGCGAGGCAGTGGCACGACGCGCGACATGCGCACCTGGGTCGAGACCGTGAACAAGGAAGACACGTGCGTTCCACTCACCCTCCCCATTCCAGTCCCGGGGACGTCTCGGGGTTGCAATTAATCCCAATTCTTTTCCTTTTCCCGGGTGCTAGCTAACCCGCCCCATTTTGTTGTTCTTCCCCGCAGAATCACGAAGAAGTCGGAGAAGTACTTCTTCGACCGCGACAAGGTTGCGTGGGTGGAGTGGGAGAAGGGAGCAGAGGTATTCGCGGAGGTGGCTGGGGAAGAGGCGGTCAACCCCGCGAAGACCAAGCAGCACTTCCCCACCACCAAGAGTAGAGTTTTTTCAGCGGTAGACTGAGTTGAACGAAAAAGAAAAAGCCGCGGCCAATCTTTCAAACGTGTTCATCAACGCTCGTCCCCTCCCTTGCCTCACACGTTCCCGCTCGATTCCCACCCCGCTTTGCGTTTCACGGAACACCTTCGGTGGCTCGATTTCGCCGGACGCCGTTTCCGCGATGGCCACGCCGCCCCCCCCCCCCC
>MDSY01139492.1_pt1 | contig 20473 bp, 17 predicted proteins | sample 811131 | NCBI WGS metagenome assembly MDSY01 (sample SAMN05326643, study PRJNA326480) | marine metagenome | isolation source: seawater | place: Atlantic Ocean: South West | collected 2010
CTATAAAGGAATTTCAATTATCGCCCCAGGACTTCCATCCTCAGGTGGTTTAGTTTTATCTAATGCGCTTAATATATTAGCAGGATATGAATTGGATAAATTTAGCCCAACCACCCAAAAACATTTAATTATTGAGGCTCTAAGGCGAGCCTATTATCAAAGAGCCATAAAAATGGGGGACCCAGATTTCATGGATGAGTCTCTTGAATTTCTTTTAACCCCAGGTTTTGCAGCAAAACAAAGAGAGAGCATTAATCTTACCTATGCAACAGATAATCAAACTCTTGAATTCGCTGACCCACCGTATCAAGGGCAAGGAAATGACACAACTCATTTTGCGGTAATCGATAAATTTGGTAATCGTGTAGCAGTTACTCAATCAATCAACTTTTGGTTTGGATCTGCTTTTGTTCCAAAAGGGACAGGCATTTTGCTGAATAATGAAATGGATGATTTTTCTATCAAGCCTGGAGCCGAAAATGGCTATGGATTGATTGGTTATGACGCTAATGCAGTGGAGCCCGGAAAAAGAATGTTATCTAGTATGACTCCAACTTTTCTAGAATCAAATAGAGGCTTCGTGATTTTAGGGACACCTGGAGGCTCAAGAATTATTAGTATGATTCTTCTTGCAGCATTGGAATGGGTAGATGGAGGAGACGCAAAATCTATGGTCTCTCTGCCAAGATTTCATCATCAATATCATCCAGATTATGTGCTTTATGAGGAGGAAGCATTTATGCCGGACGAGATTAATGAATTGGAAAGTATGGGTCATATATTTAAAAAATCTAATAGGCAGTTTGGTAATATGCAGATAATTATGTGGGATCATGAAAATAATAAAGTTGAGATTGCCTCTGACCCAAGAGGGAAAGAAAAAAGTCGTGAAGAAGTCTATTGATTTTGAATATTCTTATAGTTATTTATAAGAGTTTATTTGGCACTTAAATGTTTTTTTATTTTTAGTTATTATTAAAGAAAAATCTCTATTTAAATGAATGAATGAAGATTTATCAGATTTTTTATTAAAACCAAAACTATAATAAGGCTTGATCAATCTTCCATGCCATTGACATCTGAATTCGATCTGCTTACTTACTAACGGACTTCCTTCATGCGGACAAATCGTTGGGTATATATGCGCCATATCATTATTTACAACAAGCTTTAAAAATACATCATCAAAGTTAATTTCTTTCATATCTTGAGAAATATTGACTACCTTAGAGAAATTAATATTGTCTTTTATAGAAACATTATTATCACTAGTATTTGATGTAGATATGGGTGTAATTAAAATATTATCATGTCTAAAATTAATTTTATTAGACTTTCTTAATTTCCCTCTTTGAAGCCTCATGGGCATATCTTCATCAATAACTTTTTTATAATTGACTTTAGTCATAAATCTAGCAAAAAATGCGACTAAGTAGCCAAAAAATCCAGAATAATAAAAATGATAATTGGTAGTAGTTCTCGCTTGAGTATTATGAGGTAAATGTTTTGTAATTATAGAAATTGTTATACCGTAAGATGAACTCAAATACTCATGTGTATCTTTCTTGTTATGCTCTTGGTAAATTATTATAGGGTTAGATAAAAATGGTACCTTTTGCATGAAGTAACTTGTATTGGTCTTATCAGATAAATTAAGTATTTTTTGATCAAAGACTTTATGGATGTATGGAAAGTGAAGGACATCTGAATAATTCCATTCAGAATCATGTGGAGAATAATCGCCTATAGTTTCAAGATCCAAGGATAAAAACTTAAAATTGCGCTTAACGAGAAATTTTCTAGTTGATAATGTCATACAATGTGAACTGAATAATAAAACTACCGAATAAAATAGATTTTATACTATAACATCCTTAACTTAAAAAAAATCTGATCACCAATCATAATTGGCAATAGAAACTGGCTGAATCCAGGTGCACAAACTGTTAAAAAGAATAGGTTTTATTGGGAGTAACACAATGCGTTAAGGGTATATCGTGTTTATTTATATTTTCTATACCTATACAAGGCTTAAAAAGGCTGATCCCAATTCGTTTCGCATCTTTGTGTAAAGAAGCAAAAAAACGATCGTAAAATCCTTTTCCATAACCTACTCGATAACCTTTAGGATCAAAAGCCAAAAGAGGAGTGATTACAATATCAATATTATCATTTTTTTTCCAGACAGGATCAATTGGTTCGGTAATATTATTCTTTGTTTGTTTTGTTTTAGTATGGGGTCTAAATTCTGCATTTTTTAGTGTCCCCTCTTCAAAGTTACTAACAGGTACAACAACATTGATGTTATTTTCCCAGCAATACTGAATGATTGGTGTAGTGTTTATTTCACCTTTTGAATGGATGGGTAAAAAGCAATGAACACATTCAGGCTTATATTTTTTAATAAGCTCAGTAGTGTTTTGAACCAGCTGAAATGATTCTTCTTCAAACTTTGAAGAAGATAGCTCTTCACGCTTTTTTAAGTATGTTTTTCTAACTATATTTTTTTTCAAAATAATGACGGAAGGAAATGACTACGAATTAAATATAAATAACATTTAATTTCATTCCATATAATTCTCTATAAAAGTATATTTATAACATAGCATAATCTTGATGATTTATACTAGATACTATATAATTATTTCACCGTAATCACGGTCAAATATTTAAAAGCAAACCACGACCAAAAGTCATACCCTTGTTTTAATAAGATGATGATTAATCTCATACAATAAGAATAGGATGAAAACGTTATTTACTTTATTGCTCATAGGCACATAGTAATTATCCTTAATTATGAAAAATTGCTAATGATTAATCGTCACCATAAAATTAAATAATTAAAGGAAGACGTTATGAGTGTATTAGAAGATTTCAAAAAGTTAAAAGCAGAAGGAACGAAAATCGTAGTTGTTACTTCACATGAATACTGGAGTGCAAAGATTCTTAATGATACAGATGTAAACGGTATTCTAATTGGTGATGATTTGAATATGGTAGTACATGGTCACGAAGATACTTTGAGCTGTGATGTGGAAACAATTGCCATGCACACCAGGGCAGTAAAAAAGGGAGCAAAAGATAAATTTCTTATTGCTGGTATGCCTTTTATGAGTAATAGAAAGGGATTTAAGGAAGCAATGGATAACGTTGAAATCTTAATTAAGGCTGGAGCAAATGCACTTAAAATAGAGGGTGTTGACGGAAACGAAGAACTCTATGCGCATCTTTCACAATCCGGTATCCCAGCAATCGGGCACATTGGTCTTACACCATCTCACCACAATGCAATCGGTGGATTTAAAGCTCAAGGGAAAACTAAAGAAAGCGAGCTTAGTATTATTGAAGAAGCCAAAAAGCTTGATAAACTCGGATGTATTGCAATCGTTTTAGAAGCTGTTCCAAAGCACGTAGGTGCAGCAGTTAGTGCCGCAGTTTCTATCCCAGTAGTTGGTGTTGGAGCAGGATTGGATGTAGATGGACAAGCACTAGTTCTTCCAGACATGTTAGGATTTTCTACAGACTTCAAGCCTAAATTCGTAAGAACATACATGAATGGAGCTGATCTTATCAAAGAGGCTGTTAATAAGTTCGCAGCAGATGTGCATGCAAAAACTTTCCCATCGGAAAAGGAAACCTACGCACCGGCTAAGGATCAAACTACCTAAGAAATAAATAGTTGTTTAAATTCGGTGTTATACAAAAGCACTTTATTCCGCCTATGTCCCTAGCCTATATATATAGGCTAGCATAGGACAATAAAATATCCACTCGCTTACCTCCAACAATTTACAGTCCAAATAAGTGCTTGAAAGTCGGATTATCAACCTCTTCTCTAAATCTCTCTAAATACTGTCCTATGTTGTCCAAAATCACCCTATAATTTAATAATGAGTACACAGGCATATAAAAAAAAGGGATTTTGGGTTGGTTTGATACTATTTTTTGGAGTATTTTTAAGTACCCCACCACATTCAATATCTCATACGGCCTGGTATGTTGCTGCAGTTGCATTATTAATGGCATCCTGGTGGGGAACAGAAGCAATTCCTTTGCCCGTAACAGCCCTTTTACCATTAGCTTTATTCCCATTATTTCAAATCATGGATTTTAAAGAAGCTGCTACATCTTATGCTAATCCTAATATTTTTTTATTTATGGGTGGATTCATTTTAGCACTAGCAATTCAATCGTCCGGGCTCCATAAAAGAATAGCATTCAATGTCGTTACATCTATAAGTAATTCAGCAACATCGTTGGTTGCGTCATTTATGGGTATCTCATTTTTTATTAGTATGTGGGTAATGAATACTTCTACAACACTTATGTTACTGCCTATTTGTTTAGCAATCTGTTCTAATATAAAAGAGAGTCTTCCAAATATCTCCCCAAAAAATTCAAGAAATTTTGAGGTATCACTATTATTAGGTATAGCATATGCATCATCAATTGGAGGAATGTCAAGCCTTGTAGGCACAGCACCTAATATTGTTTTTGCAGGATTTATGCAGGAAAACTATGCTATTGAAATTTCATTTATAGACTGGATGAAAATAGCATTGCCCATTGGCTTAATAATGCTTATAAGTGGATTTTTTGTTTTAACTAAATTTATCTATCCAGCTAATTTTAAAATAAATCAGAGCACTAAAAAAACAATCACTTTAAATTTAAAAAAATTAGGGCCTATAAATAAAGATGAAAAAAAAGTTCTAATTGTTTTTTTAATAACAGCTTTTTTATGGGTAACCCGCACCTACTTAAAAGAATATAATATCTTTGTTGGTTTAACAGATGCAGGTATAGCAATTATTGCCGCAATCAGTCTTTTCGTAATTCCATCACAAAATAAAAAAACAGACTTACTTATTTGGGATGAAACAAAAAAATTACCATGGGGACTTCTTATTTTATTTGGAGGTGGGTTATCTTTAGCAAAAGCAATTAATAGCTCAGGATTAGGCCAATGGCTTGGGGAATCATTTATATTAGCAGTTGATCTTAAGCCTTGGATTATGGTTTTATTAATTGTAACTTTTATTATTTTTTTGACTGAACTTACATCTAACACTGCAACTTCATCAACATTCCTACCAATCGCCGCTTCAATCGCAATTGCAACATCAATACCACCTTTGAATATTGCCTTACCATTAGTCTTGGCATCAAGTCTTGCATTCATGCTTCCAGTAGCAACACCTCCAAATGCAATTGTTTATGGATCAGGAAAAATGACGATAAGAGATATGATAAAAGCAGGATTTACTTTAAATATAATAGGAATAACTATCATTACAATTGCTTATATATTAATTTTTTAATGCCTAAAGTTTAAACTAAATAAATTTTGTATCCGAAGAATTTTAAGTTCCAATATTTAAGTCTTGACGCCAAAGAAAGTGTAGAATAATTCAATGCTAAATTTTTCAACCTCTATCAAATTATTTCTTGTAGGCCTGCTAGAAACAAACCAACATGAGAAAGACAGTTTTTTTAAATTTAGTCTTAGCATTCTATTTATAATTCTTATTCTTTCATTAATCAACTATATTGTTTACTTGGTTTATCCAGATAATATTGAAACTTTAACAATGCAAGCAAAAGAATTAATAACTGAACGAGATCATCATTGGATAAAACCAGAACCAGTTGAACAATTTCAGATTCTTTCATCACTCATCTTTACACCATTACTCATTTTTTTTAGTCTAAAGGCATGTTCTTCTGGATTTATCAATCGAATTACCATAACTAATTCCATACACTATTTAAATGTAGCCCTATCGTTTGCTTTTTTGGCTATTCTATTTTATCTATCTTTTAAACTTATCGATCCTAATAGTTGGCGCCCCGAGCCTTTATATGGAATAAGAAAATATTTTGATGACATGACGAGTGAATTAAGATTTTTAATAACCCTAATTATTTTTCCTCTCATTGCATATCTTATTTTTAATGGAATACCTAAGAATTATAATAAATTAGTTAATTTGTTTTTATACTCTCTAATACTCTTTTTTTTATTGATGATGTTTCTTTTATCCATGTGCAATAGCGGAACCTACCTGGGTACCGAGCAAAATCTCAATGCGGTTCTTTATTCAGTTTCTCAAGTGCAACAGGGTAAAGTAATGTTATCTGACTTTACTGCCCAATACGGCCTTTACCCACATTTTTTATATCCATTATTTAAATTAATCAATGTAAATGTCGTGAGCTTTTCTGTGACTATGGCTGGACTTACTGTCGCAAGTTACAGCCTCATTTTTTTTGGATTACGTAAAATTATTAGCAATAACCTTGTTGTATTCTTTTCATTTATCGCAATTATTTATTTTAGCTACTTCACCAGTTTTTTTAATGGTCCATGGATTGATGTTGCTTACGCATCTAATCCTATTAGGAGAATCTTTCCTGCATTGATTATATTTTTTGGATTTAGTTATATTTTAAATCCAAAGAAAATCTTATATTTATTAATTATTTTTTTATCATCTCTTTCAATATTATGGAATTTTGAGAGTGGTATTATTTGTTTTCTTTCTTTTTATATTTATGTTTTATATGAAAAATTAGAAGTTAAAAATTTAAGGAGTTATACTTCGAACTTTATTAGACATTCAGTTATTTCCGCCTCAATACTGACATTAACTTTTTTCCTATATTCCATATTAATTTACCTCCAATCAGATAGCTTTCCAAATTGGAGCCTATTTTTTAGGTATCAAAACTTGTTTGGTCTGACAGGATATTCTAGTATACCAATGCCAATTTTCCATTTATGGAATTTAGTATTTTTGGTGTATTTATATGGAATCTATATTGGCTTGAACTCAATTTTAAGTGCAAAAAAAAATATTTTGGATAGAGCAGCCTTCTTCATAGCTATTTTTGGACTTGGGATTTCAACATATTATTTTAACAGATCTCATGATACGACTCTTTTATCTATTATGTACCCAAGCTTTATCCTTCTTGCTATATATCTGAGCAAGGCCCTTGATATTAGCAATAAAGGGAATGTATTTAAAATTAAAAACTTTCTATCAGTATTGGTTATATCTTTTGTTCTAGTAGTTGTCTTTGTTCAAATGCTACAGCCAATAAAGTTATTTAATATAGTTGCTGCTAGAACACAAGATATTATTAGCGACACAATTGATAGTCTATATTTATCTGACGGTATTGAATTAATAAATTCAAATGTCTTACCAAACGAGCAAATTATTATACTCGCCGCTGAAGAAAAAGATGGCTGGGGAACTGAGGGTCCTGATGGTATTCTTCATCTCGAAACAAAGACTTCATCACCCTTCTCGATTGGAGGCTCAACTGAGCTAATGATTAAAAGTGATTGGGAAATGTTAAATCAATCATTAGCTAACAACATATCGCATAAAGCTTTTATTGATTTCACTGGTCAGACAAAATACCATCCTCTTATGAAAATAATTGATGATAATTATTATCTTGATGATTGGCTTGGTAATTGGAGAATGTTTGTACCAAAAAAATATAAATCTATTTCTCAATCTAATTTAAAAGCAACAGCATCTTATTCTGCATTTTGTCAAAAAAATTCACGAAAATGTAAAAGCACGATTAATAATTCTGAATCAATTGAAAATTTTCCTAAAAGTAGCAAATACATAAAAATTGATATTAATTTATCTGAGTCAATTACCATTCAGAGTATTATGCTGCATCTAACTAATGATCTAAAATACGCTGGAACTCTAACAACATTGCCCTATGAAGGTCTTTGGAATATTGGTATTCTTAATAATGAAGATTCACTATTCATCAATACTGATTATAGATCTGAACAGTTAAATTATAAAGCTAACAAAAGTTTTTCTGTGCTTATTCCAGATACTGCTGACTATATAAATGAATGTGATCCATTTATTATTAAAATAATTTATAATGAGAGTAAAGAATTAAAAGTCCGAGCAACATGCAAATAGTTTTATCTTCGTGAAGCCATTAATAATTTATAGGGTTTCTATTGATAATCAGGCAGAATTTGAAAAAAGTTAAATCATCTCGCTTAATAGAACAATTTGATAGAAGCTTATTGGACAATAATTATTATCACCCCCTTCCTTTAACAACTAAACGGTTTACTGGCATAGTAAAACAGCTGACTCCATTCTTTTCATTGGCAATAAAATATTTTTCGAGATCGGTAAGCATTACGCTAAAGTCATCAGGCGAAAGAACGAAAGAAGCGTAAAAAAAACTGGCGGCCTCACGTGCCAAGATACAAGGAGCTGCATTAAAACTCAAAGTTATTGGTGTGATATTTATATCAAAATCTACAAAGGTTTCTGAAATAAGTTTTTGTAGTGTCTCAGCTGTTCTAACACGTGGGTCGCCAAGTTCATAAACTCCGTAATCAGGATATTTATTTTGCACATGCTCGTAAATAATATCGTTGACTTCAAGATAGCCAGAGGCAATTTTGGGATCCCCATCAATAATAGCTGCGAAAATACCTCTTTCCTTGAGCAAACGTTTTGTTGTATTAAGTACTTGAACTACTGGATCCATTAAAGTCAAGGCCCAATGACAGAAGATCACATCAAAAGATGAATCAACATAGAAATCAAGTTTTTGTGCCGTTCCTTGACGGAGATCGGTATCAGTATGTGCAAGGCGTTTTCGTGCAAGCTGTAGTTCTGAATTATTCATATCGACTCCTGAAAGCGCCAATTCAGATCCGAATCGTTGATTACAGACGTCTAGCAGGACTCCACTGCCACACCCAAGATCTAGGACGTGAGAATGATATTTTAGGTCAATAATGTCAGCAAGGAGCTCATAACTATTTTTGCCGTTCTGATCACGACAGTTAAACGCAACTGTTTCAGTGAAACCCGCATTATTATCATGAACAGTGTCGAGATGGGCTCTTAAAGCTGAGCTACTTGGCTGTTCACCATTTTTTACCTGACGTGTCCAAGCTGATTTAATTTTCATAGCTTCACTTTCAAATAGTTTAGGTAAATAAATGAAATTTTAAATAGCTCTCATTAAATAAATACTGAAAAAATTCTTTTTGTCACTCCAATTTTTTGACACGCTAAATCCTGATTTTTTAGCTAAATCAGAAAATTCGGTTACAGAATATTTATAAGAACATTCAGTGTGTATACTTTCTCCTTTTTCAAAGGAAAACCCTACGCTATCAATTTTAATAACCTGCTTAATATCACTAACAAGGTGCATTTCAACTCTTCCAAGTTTTTCGTTATAAAAGGCTTTATGGGAAAATTCGGAAATATTTATATCAGCATCTAGTTCATTTTTCATTCTATGTAAAAGGTTTAAATTAAAGTCAGCTGTATGACCTTCGGCATCATTATAAGCTCGATTAAAAACCTCAGCATCCTTCTTCATATCTACACCAATTAAAAATGTACCCTCATCACCAACTAAATGCCGTACATATTTTAAAAACTGACTAGCTTCACTGGGACCTAGATTACCGATGGTTGAGCCAGGAAAAAAAGCAAGTCGCTTTAAAGATTGAAAATGGACTTTTTCTGGCCAGTCTATTGGTTCCATAAAGTCTGCACAAATTGCTGCAACAGAAATATTACTATAGTTTGAGGCTATTTCTTTCGCAGTTGAAATTAGATGAGATTTTGAAATATCTATTGCAATATAATGTGATGGCTCTGGCAAAGCCGATAAAAGTGCTTTGATCTTAATACTCGATCCACAACCATATTCCAAGACCACTGAGCCAGGTTCAACAAGTGAATTAAGCTCATCTTTAATATCATTAAGTAATGCGATTTCAGTTCTAGTTAAATAGTATTCTGGTGTATCGCAAATTTTATCAAAGATTTTGGAGCCGCGCTCATCATAAAAAAATTTAGGAGATATTGTTTTCTGAGATAATGACAAACCTTGTAAAACAGCTTCATAAAATTCTATTTTTTTCGTAGGTTGGATATCGACAAAATACTCAAGATCCTTAATATTTTCATCATCCATAAAATTAAATTCCTAAAATAAAAAATTATTCTTTGATTAATATGATTTTCGACCATTCTTTTAAGTCGGACTTAGTAAGCTATTAAAGTTTACTTAAGGGCACATGATACACAAAAGTTATACATGCAACTAATTATGATTTAAAACTGTCATATAATTAGCTTAAATTTATAACAAATGTTTAAATATTTTATTTTAGGAAACTAAGTTATTAATAAGAAAATACTTTCTAATAATTTGCTTGAAGGTTCAAATGAGCCCGAAGAAAACTTAAACCAATATTGGGAGCAGGATAATCAAGCATGGTGGGATTGGTACGTAACACTTGCTGATAACAAGGTTAAAGATAATACAGCTAATTACGTTGATATTGAGCCGATAGAGAATTTCGATATGCCGTCTAATAGTGAACTAAAAACTGAACTTTCTACCCCATATAACTTGACAGAAGATCATCACCTCGCCTTTCGCCGGGACGGATTTATTAAGCTACCAAATGTATTGTCACCAGGAGCTGTAGCTCGCTTGCGTGAAGAACTCATTCGCCTCCTTGATAAGACATTTCCAAAAAAAAATAGAAGTAAACGCTTTTTAAGCCTCGAAATGATGTGGTTGGAGAGTTCCATCATCAGGCGATATGTATTCAGCCCTCGCATTGTAAAAATTTCGGCAGATCTGCTAAGCGTAAAAAGCATTCGTCTTTACCATGATAATGCACTTTCAAAGGAGCCGGGTTGCGGCCGCACACCTTGGCATTATGACGATCATCATTTCCCTTTAGAGACAAATGATGTCGTAACTGCCTGGATACCAGCACAACCAGTGCCAACAGCCATGGGACCTTTATCATTTGCAAAACCATTAGGCGTTTTTAATCTCGTTAAAGATATCAATTTTAATAAAAATGACACAAGTTATGACAAAAAAGTTGCGGAGGTTTTTAAAGCAAACCAAGTAGCTATTGATAGTGAGCCTTTTAAGATAGGCGAGGTCAGCTTTCATCATAATTTAAGTTTTCACACAGCAGATGGTAATGAGACTTCGCAGAGCCGTATAGTTCTGGCTAATACATATTTTGCAGATGGGGCCCGTGTAGTTAAGGAGCCAACAATGGTATCAGGCGACTGGCAAAAGTTCATTCCTGGCGTAGACCCTGGAGAAATTGCGGCTAGCAAACTTAATCCAGTTTGCTGGCCCGAAAATAATGATCATAATAAATAACGATGTATTTAAAATACCCCTATTGCATTCATTGATATTCCTTTTTTGTGATTATGAATTATGTTCTTGTACCTTTTAGAGCAAAGAATAACCCCCCTACCCATAAGAGGACATGAAAGTGGTCGTATAATAAAACAAATGTAAGTGACTCCGGTTGTCCCATCCAAATAACTCCAGTCACAATACAGCCAATAACAAACCCACTAAATCGTGTAATTAAATCTCCAATCCAAACCCACCGAGAAAACATAATTAAGCCGCCCGTAAGTAATCCTATTCCAGCACCAAGCTCTCCATATGCTACAAACCACCAAACAATATAAGGAAGTCCAAATGCATCTGCTGTTTCTGGTGTCACTGGCATCTTTGATAATCCCTGTTGCATAAACACAATTATAAGAGGTATTCTTAACAGCCAATGGGATAGACGACGAAAGACTGGTATCTTCATCGTTAATTCTTTTAATTTCATATTATCTCTCTCTATTATTTAAATTGATTCTACTTCGAACGGCATTATACTCGAGTTAAAGAAAATTATGGATCTATTACTTTTCCTGAAAAATCAAAACACTTTCCTGAATCATTCGAGCTAATTTTACTAATAACCTGTGTCATCAACCCGACACTTTCGCTTGGACTAAAAATATTATGCTTTACATACCTCAAGAAAGGTTCTGATAAATGACTTTGAACTGTCCCAGGATGAATTCCTATTACTATATTTTCTTTGTTAGCTCTTTGTAACTCTATTGAAAGATTATTTATTATCATATTAAGAGCAGATTTAGAGCTTCGGTAACTATGCCATCCACCAAGCTTATTATCAGAAATACTTCCCACTCTTGCCGTTAAAAAGATAATTTTAACTCCCTGTGATTTCTGAATAAGCGGCAAAAGTTTTTTTACTAATAAAATAGGTCCAAAAACATTTACTTGAAATACTTTCTGCAATCCCTCAAAATTAATATCATTAATTGATTTCTCAGGTTTGACTTGGTCTGTATGAAGTATTCCTGTTGCGATTATGATAGTGCTAATAGATTCTAATTCTAATATTTTATTTAAATTTTCGAACGTTTCTTCTTTACTATAATCAAGCTTAATTGATTGTACTTTTTTATGATTGGAATTATTTTCCTCTCTCGATAATGTCACAATTTTATCTATATTTGGGTCATTACTATAAAGTCTTGTAAACTCTCTCCCAATTGCACCAGATGATCCAGCTATTACTATATTTTTTTTCATTTTGTATTTATTGTTAAGGTTGTTTTAGAATTACCAGAATATCATTTTGTTATCTTAAAACAATTTTAACAAAAAATACTAATCTAATTAAACAATTATTATCGGTAAGATAATTTAAAAAAATACCTAATAAATCCCCCACCTCCTATCCAAAAACAATTAAATACATCCCAATGTTGTTAAAAATAGTGCTGTTGTCTACTTAATTATCTAAATGTAAAATGAATAAATGAAATCATTAATTTTACTATTTTTTTTGGTGCCGAATTTAGTTATGGGTAGTAATTCAGTAACCCTAATTGATTTTATTAAGGATAATCCTAAATGGCACATGATCAATAATCCTGATTGGATTATTGATAAAGGTAATATTATGCAAATAAGTCTTCGATGCACTGCTGTTCATGATATCGCTATTTTATATATCTATAAAAAAAATGAATCTGAATTATTTGAGCTGAAAGATACCTTAAAAAAGGTTGCTAAGATATTTAAAAATAGTTCACTAACTATTGCAGAAGAAGTTAATTGGGATAGCGATATTTTTAATGAAAGATATAGCTTTTGGCGCGAGAAATATAATAGTAAAGCTATAGAAAATGAGGTTAAATATAAAAATTTTAGGCAGGGTTTAATTGCCATAGATATAGGTGTTTGTGCAAAAATTCTCCCATTTTTCTCCGATATCCTAGAGAGAAAATTAAATAAAAACCAAAATGACTGATTTAATTACCAATAAAAATCCCAAGAGTTTAACTACTTTATTTTTTACTGAAATGTGGGAACGTTTTAGTTATTATGGAATGAGGGCTTTACTTGTTTTATATTTAGTTAATTCCCTTAATTATTCTGATGCAGAAGCTCTTCATATATATGCCATCTATACTGGATTAGTATATTTAACTCCGATCATTGGTGGCTATCTAGCAGATAAATATTTAGGAACTCAAAAAACTATTTTCATTGGCGGAATCACAATGATGCTAGGGCATTTCCTAATGGCATTTCCTAATCTTTTATTTTTAGCTATGGGTTTATTAATCATAGGTAATGGTTATTTTAAGCCAAATATAAGTACTCTATTAGGTCGACTATATAAAGATAATGACGTGCGTAGAGATAGTGGTTTTAGTATTTTTTATATAGGAATAAACCTAGGAGCATTCCTGGCGCCATTAATAGTCGGATATGTGGGTGAAACTATTAATTGGCATTATGGCTTTGCTATAGCAGGATTAGGTATGCTTGCAGGATTGATACAATTTTACTTAGGTCAAAATAAAATAATTCAGGAAGATCTATCTAATAAAACAAAAAAGTTAGATGTAGGTGATTGGCTACTGATTTCATGTTTATCATTAATCAATATACCAATTATTTTATTTATATTTGAAATAAATAATTTCATTAATATTTATGCTTATGAACTTTTATGCTTCTCAATACTTTTAATAGTAATTTTATTTGTAAAGAAAAAAGGTAAAAGTATCATTATTAGAGATGATATAAAAAAAATTCTTTATATCTCTATTCTTTCATTATTTGTAATATTTTTTTGGATTGGGTTTGAGCAAGCTGGTGGCTCTTTAACACTTTATGCAAGTAATTATGTTGATAGAAATTTATTTGGATTTATTATTCCAGCTTCCTTCTTTCAATCGATTAATCCCTTAATTATAATTTTGCTTGGTCCCCTAATAGCAAATTTTTGGTTAAAAATTGATAACAGTGATCATAAAGTAAACACTTCTCAAAAGATGGGTATAGGCCTTATTTTTCTTTCAGCTGGATTTTTCTTAATCATGTATGTAAACAATTCAGATGCCGCTTCAATAAGTCTGTGGTGGCTCGTAGGAGTATACTTTCTTCATACGGTTGGTGAGTTATGCTTATCTCCCATTGGGCTATCTATGGTCACCAAGGTTTCGCCTAAGAAAATTGCCTCACTAATGATGGGATTTTGGTTTCTTTCATCAGCTATTGCAAATTATTCTGCTGGAAAATTACCAATAATCTTGCAAGCAAATAATTTAGATTTATTTACCTTCTTAACAATCATGTCTTTTGCCGCTGGTATCATATTAATTTCAATTGCACCATTTATGGAAAAATTAGTCAAAAATAGTAGTAACAATTAAATATCTAGAAAATAATAAATTATGATTAAATATTTACTTAAATTATTCTTATATAAAAAAATTTTCTTGGTAATTATTTACAAAATTATTAAGTTTATCTTTTTTCGAAAACGCTAAAATTTAGCTAATGAATAAATACAATTTTGATAAAGTTATTAATCGATTTAAAACTGATTCAATTAGATGGGATCAATATGACCCATCAATCATCCCGCTTTGGTTAGCAGATATGGATTTTGAATCACCGCCATGCGTTCTTAAAGCAATGAAAAAAAGAGTAGAGCATGGAATTTTTGGGTACACGCATGAACCCAAAGATTTTAAGGAAAATATAGTTAATTACATCAAAAAACATTACGATTGGGATGTAGAGCCTGATTGGATTGTTATTATCCCAAGTATTGTATCTGCATTATATTCAATTGGGGTTAGTTGCACGAAAACTACCTCTCATATAATTACACCTCAACCAATTTATCATCACCTTAGGCTTGCAGCATTAGAATCTGGAAGAAATTTTAATGAAGCGCAGCTTGAAACAATTAACAATCGTCAAATTTTGTCAATAAAAAGTTTAAACGAATCAATCAACAAAGATTCAGAGCTTTTATATTTTTGTAACCCACATAATCCTGGAGGAACTGTTTATAAAAAAAATGAATTGATTCAGATCGTTGATTTTTGCAATAAAAAAAATCTCTTCATCTGCTCTGATGAGATTCATGCTGGCATGGTCTTAGATAACCATAAACATATTCCAATCGCCAGTATCTCAGAAGCAGCAGCTAACCGAACAATCACTTTAATGTCTCTTAATAAAACCTTTAATTTTCCTGGAGCTGGTCTAGGTTGGATGATTTGTAAAAATAATAGCCTGAGGCAAATAGCCTCACGGAGTATTGGATCACTTGTCCCTCATCCAGAAATTTTTAGTTATGTTAGCACTGATGCTGCTATGAAAGATGGTGAAGAGTGGAGATTAGCCTTACTCGATTATCTAAGTCAAAATAAAAAGTTATTGATAGAAAAAATTAACCAAATCCCATACTTAAACCTTTATGACATTGAGGCTAGTTATCTTGGTTGGATTTCATGCGAGCACCTCCCAGTGAAAAACCCACATCAATTATTTTTAAATCATGGTGTAGCGCTACAACCAGGCTATATGTTTAATCAACCAAATCACATAAGAATAAATATTGCCATACCTTACACATTACTTAAAAAGGCGCTAGATCGCATGGAAATAGCTGTAAAATCTGTTCGGCGTAAATAGCTGACTAGTACCAAAAATTTATAGTTCATTAAAAGATCTTATTAGATTAAAATAACTACATGATGTCTAACCTAAAGTTCAAATCAAATGTAACTATAGATATTACCTATGCTTATGATAGTGAGAATCTATGATTTCCATCTCCAAAAATGATATAAAACACTATGCAGAAAAAGGTTGGGTAGAAATTTCTTTAGGGTTATCTAATAATAGTATACAAAAATATTATAATTCACTTCAAAATCTTAAACATAAAGCGGAAGCAATAAAATATCCAATGGGAAGGAGTTATTACCCGCACTTTTTTGATAATAATAAGGCAGCAATAGAAGCTCCATTCAATAAGTTAATAATTAATCAAGATGTTAAATTGTTATTTGAAGAAATTAAGCTAGGAAATGCGGTACGTAACCTAATGGGTTGGGAAAAAACTTATTGTGAGCTTGCAAGGTTATTTACAATGAATAAATATAAATATAGAGGTCAGTGGCATAGAGACTATACAGAGTGGATGAATGGAGGAAGTCAGGATCACTCTGTACAGGTTGCAATTTATCTTCAAGACCAAGCTGGATTTAGACTATTAAAAAATGAATATGACTTATCGGGATCAAATAAAAATAAAATTTTAAATGATGTTGCTTCTCCACAAACACTAATTCCGTTGAGCTTAGATAGAAAATATTACGATATTATCGACGGAAAAGCTGGAACTATATTATTTTTTTTTCCAGGTAAACTTCATCAAGGAAGTACATCTAATCAACGATTAGATTTTCATATGCGTTTTACAGCTGAAGCATTTTTTCCAACAAAAAATGAGCCGATGATGTTCGGTAAAAATTCTTTTCAAGATTTTTATTGCAGAGACATATACGAGACAGACGCAAACCATCTAAATGATTTAATCTCGCCTAAATTAAATGGAATTGGAAACTTACAGAAGATAAAACATTCCGTTAATTATTATTCCGGTACTTGGAATATGGCAAAAGTATTAATATATTATTTTAGGTATGGCAGACTACCTCCTCCTTGGAAATTTGATTTGCTATCAAATACTATTTATCAAAAGTAGCTATGATTGAAAAAACAGAAATAAATGATTTAATTCAGAATGCTACCGCGCTTCATCAGCAACTAAAATTTTCTGAAGCACAAGATATCTATGAACATATACTAACTATAGAGCCAGATAATTTTGATGCCTTAAGGCTGTTAGGTCTTTTATTGGCTCAAACAAAAAAAAATACGGAAGCTGTTGAGGTTTTATCTAAAGCGTTAAAAGTAAATCCGGATCATGTAAAGTCTTTGAGTAATCTTGGCATCGCACTCAAAGGTTTAGGGCGCCTTGATGAAGCCCTTACAAGTTTTGATAATGCCCTCTCGCTTGAACCAAACTTTGCTGATGCTTATATTAATCGAGGTAGTTTATTACAAAATATGAGGCGCTTTGATGAAGCCCTTGCTAGCATTGACAAAGCCCTCTTTCATGGACCAGCGTATCCAGAGACTTACTATAATCGTGGCAATATTCTTCAAAATATGGGGCGTTTAGATGAAGCTCTTGTTAGTTTTGATAAGGCAATTTCACTTAAACCAGATTATGAAGAGGCTTATCACTATATTGGAAATATTTTATTAGAACTTAATCGGTTTGATGATGCACTAGCTAGTTATGACAAGGCGATTAAGTTTAAGCCTGATTATGCTGATGCTTTTAATAATAGAGGTGTGGCTTTAAACAAACTTAAGCGATTTGATGATGCACTGGCTAGTTATGATAGAGCTCTGGAACTCAAACCAAATTATTTGGATGCTATTAATAATAAATCAAAAATTCTTGATGAGCTTAGTCGCTTCGAAGAAGCAATCGTTTGTTACCAGAGAGCAATTGAAATTAAACCAAGCCTAGTACTTCCCCATTATAATTTATCTATAACTAATTTACGATTAGGTAATTTCAAACAGGGCTGGCAAGAATACGGATGGCGATGGAAAGAAGAAGATTATATAGGGACAGAATTACAAACAAGTAAGCCATCATGGGATTATAAAAAAACCAATAAAAAACTATTGGTATGGTGTGAGCAAGGTATTGGAGACCATATTGCATTCGGTACTATTTTAGCTGATCTTTTAGAAATTACTCCAAACCTATCTGTACAAACTGACAAGAGGCTTATAACAATTTTTTCGAGATCTTTGCCTAAAATTAAGTTTTACCCAAAGGATATAAGAGTTCCAGAAGAAGAATATGAAATCCATGTGCCAATTGCAGATCTTGGAGGTTGCTTTAGGAACAAAGAGGAGGATTTTTTAAATTCACGAGGAGGATACTTGATAGATGATGAAATTAAAACTATAGAAATTAAGAAAGATCTTCTAGAATTAATACCAGCAAGTCATAAAATTTGCGGCATTAGTTGGAAATCTTCAAGGGCAAAAAACGGGTCCCAGAGATCTATACCCCTCAAAGATATTATCAAGACTCTAGATTTAAAAGGATATACATTTGTTAGCTTGCAATATGGCGATACAAAAAAAGAACTTAAAGAACTAAAAGATGAATTAGGAATTAATGTTATTTCATACAGTAAAGTAGACAACTTTAATGATATTGACGGCCTAGCATCTTTAATTCAAGCGTGTGATATTGTTATATCAGTTGTTAATGTAACTTGTCATATAGCTGGAGCATTAGGAAAGAACACTTATATTATTCATTCTAACAAATCATGGTGGGGGTGGATGACAAACAGGACAGACAGTCTTTGGTATAGCTCAATAAAGCTATATAGACAGAGAAAACTCAATGATTGGAGAGATGTGTTCAAAGAAATCAAGATTGATTTAAAAATAATCAATAAATAAGGAGCTAGATAAACTTAATCAGCAACAAATTTTAATACGGCACTATTAATACAATAGCGCTTGCCGCTTGGAGGTGGACCATCATCAAACACATGCCCCAGATGAATTCCTGAACTAGCGCTCAGCACTTCTACCCTATTACCATCTTCTTTAAAAACTAGGGATCCTGGAATCGGGTCAAAAAAACTTGGCCAACCAGTACCGCTCTTAAATTTTGCATCACTTCGGAATAAACGATCACCCGTGATTGGGTCAACATAATATCCTGGATCCTTATTATCTAGTAATGAGCCACTAAATGGTGGCTCTGTTCCGCTTTCGAAAGCAATTTTTTTCTGCTCAGGACTTAAGGTTTGCATTCCAAACCAACGCCAAAATGCCTGTGTATCTCCATCGTAACCTGTATACCTCGAAGTCTCTTTTCCATCTTCAAACATAACGATCGTCGGCGTAGCCCATACCGATTCTTTTAATTTCCACCCATGAGGGGCCTCCATGCTGTAAGTTTTTTTAATTGAGAAGGATGATTTCCAATTAACCACAACATCCTTATTGAAGGCCTTACATGAACCACAAGTCTCAGATTCAAAGGCTATAAGTTGAGTTTTAGCTAGCATTTCCCCATCTAATGTCTTGTTTATGTCATTCAATTTTAGGTCTCCAGCATGCGTTATTAATGAAAAAATGAAGAAAGGTAAAAGAACTATTAAGTTTTTTTTAGGCATTAACTGCAAAGATAACATTTTCATAGGCTTTCTTAAGTTGTTGATTTTATATTTTATATGATACCAATATTCAGACAAAGTTCTATTGAATTTACAATTATCAATGTCAAAAAAAATACCAACTACATACCCTATTGGGGTATAATACAGATAATTAAATATATAAGGAAATGTTGTGGATAAAAACTGTGAATCTAAACACCCAAATCATGAGAAGCACATTCCAAGAATAAATAAATTGATAGGTCAGTTAAATGGAATAAAAAAAATGATTGAGGATAAAAGGTATTGCCCTGAAATCATCACCCAATTAAAGGCAGTGAGCTCGGCCTGCCAGTCTGTGGAAATTATTATGCTTCAAAAACACCTTGAGACCTGTGTGATAGAAGCATTTAATTCTGAAAATAAAAAAAATCAATCAGAAAAAATTAAAGAGCTTACTGACTTATACAAACGATGATAAAAATACTTAAAATTTATCTACTAAGTATCCTGCTATTAGTTAGCTACCAATCAGGACTTCAGGCAGCCCCGATGAATTTTAAGGGCTCAATCACCAGCATGACTACGATTACTAAAGGTCATTCTAGTGTTGAATCAAGTTATGCAATGACCTCAAAAGACTCATTGGGGATAAAAGCACACCATATGAAAGGGAGGGGTTACCAGATAAAATCAGGTGGAATATTTCATTTGAGGAAGTTGATGAGAATAAATGCAATTAACTCACAAACCAACCTATGGCTTTTTACTGAAGCTGGAACAGTGAGTATTAAAAGAAACTCCAAGGAGAAAAGAGATTCTTATTTAAGTCCTAAATTCCAATTTGATTATGAAACAAAAAGAATCTATGGGCTAATCTCACATAAATTTTTAAGAGTTGGACATGAGAATTTTGATACGAGTAAAATTGAAGCTGGTTTTTCATTCTATGAAACGGGCTATAAAAAAACACAACCCTGGCTTATTTTAAAAGCTAA
>MDSY01028800.1_pt1 | contig 20470 bp, 20 predicted proteins | sample 811131 | NCBI WGS metagenome assembly MDSY01 (sample SAMN05326643, study PRJNA326480) | marine metagenome | isolation source: seawater | place: Atlantic Ocean: South West | collected 2010
ACTTTAGCTTTTATTGTGAGAGTGAGAGAAAAAAAATTTATTAATAGCTTTCAATTTTTATTATTTATATCAATTGCACTTGAAATACTTCACCACTTTATTCCAAACAGAGCTTTCGAGTACTATGATTTATTTGGTAATTTCATAGGAGTTACTTTTACATACTTATTTGTTCAACTTATTCTAAAAATAAAAATTAAATAATATGAAAATATTTAATGTCTCCGTAATAATTTTATTTATCTTAAGTTTCAAAGCTGTTGCGAGTGAAGTTACTGGAGTCCCTAAAATTACAGACGGAGATACTATTAAAATTTTAAATAAACGAATTAGATTTCATGGAATTGATACCCCTGAAAAAAAACAAATTTGTATTAAGAATTCTAAAAAATACAGATGTGGAGAAGAAGCAACTAATGCTTTAATAAAAAAAATTAATAGAAATCCAATAGCGTGTAAAGTACAAGACAAACTTGATAGATATAAGAGATATATAGGCGTTTGTTTTCTTGGAAATATTGATTTAAATAAATGGATGGTTAGAAATGGTTATGCCGTAGCTTACAGAAGGTACTCTAATGATTATATTGAAGATGAAAACTATGCAAAAAAAAACAAAATTGGGCTATGGTCAGGTAGTTTTATTCACCCAGAAAAGTGGAGAAAGCTTAATTAAACTTTAGTATAAGTTTGTTAGTGATTCCTTTTAGAAAAAATTTATTAGTTTTATTATTCTTTATTCTTGCCTCGTGTTCTTCAATTCCTAAAAATACTCAAAATAGTTGTGCAATTTTTGAAGAAAGGTACTTATGGTACAAACATACAAAAGCATCATATGAGAAATGGGGAGTTCCTATTCATATACAGTTAGCATTTGTAAAAAAAGAAAGTGATTTTAATTGGTTGGCAAAACCGCCTAGGAGAAAATTATTTAAAGTCATTCCCTTTAAAAGGCCCTCAAGTTCTTTTGGATATTCACAAGCAGTTGTAGGCACCTGGGAGCAATACAAAAAAGAAACGGACAGTCCATTAGCAACAAGAGCTAGATTTAAAGATTCGGTAGATTTTATTGGATGGTATGTAAATAAAACTAATAAAATATTGAAGATTTCAAAAAAAGATGCTTACAGACAATATCTTGCCTATTACAAAGGTTGGGGCGATTATAAAAATTATTCAAAAGACAAAAAAGCAATTATTTACGCAAAGTCAGTTAGAGAGATGGCTAGTAAATATAGAAAACAACTCACAGTTTGTAAGAAAAACTTAGATAAAAATAAATATATTATTTTTTAAGCTGTTTGTTGAGCTCAATTTCAACTGCATCAATTCTTTGAGTATTCTTTCCAACAATAGAATATATTGTTGGAATTACATATAGAGTAAAAAAAGTTGAGAATAACATGCCACCAAATATAGTAATACCTACAGTTAATCTGCTTGCCGCTCCGGGGCCGGATCCAATTATCAACGGCAGCACGCCAAATAATGTTGAAAGGCTGGTCATGAGAATTGGTCTCAGTCTTATTGTTGCGGCCTCGACTATTGCTACTTCAAATTTTATACCTTCTTTCCTTAACTGATTTGCAAATTCTACTATTAAAATACCGTTCTTTGCTGACAATCCTATTAGTATTACCAAAGCTATTTGGCTATAAACGTTTAGAGAAGAACCTACTACCAGCAATCCTAAAATTCCTCCAAGTATTGCCATTGGCACTGTGAGCATTATTGTAAAAGGATGTCTCCAGCTCTCAAATTGTGCACACATTGCTAAATATGCAGTTATAAGTGCCAAAGCAAAAATTATATACAATTCATTATTAGTTTTTTTATACTCTTCACTTTCTCCTTTGTAAGCTATTTTTGCTTGGGGTGTATTTTCTTCCACTACCTTAACTAAAAACTTTAGCGCCTCATCTAAAGAATAGTCACCTACTAACCTTGCAGATATAGTTACAGCTTTTTGTCTATTGTACCTCGCTAAAAATGGTGATTGACCTTCCTCGTTATATGAAACTAAATTAGATATAGAAACTAATTTATTATTATTTTTTGATCTTACAAATACTTTGCTAATGCTATCAGGCTCTTGTCTGTCTTTTATATCTCCTTGAAGTATAATTGAATATTCTTTTCCATCTTGGGTGAATCTAGTGACACTTTTAGATCCAAAAATAGTTTCAATAGTTCGTCCAATATCTTCTGTAGAGACACCTAAATCAGCAGCTTTTTTTTGATCTATCTTAACATTTAGTTGTGGTTTGTTGAGGTCAAAATCATCTTGAATCGAGCTTAGGCCAGGGTTTTTTCTAGCCTCTTTCTTTATTATATTTTTCCACTCAATCAACTGATTATAAGTACTACCTAGTATCACAAACTGGACAGGACTTTCCACACCACCAGTTCTAATTCCTTGAGGCATGACTGGAAAAGCTAAAACACCAGGAACTTGACCTATCTTACCAAATGACTCCCTCATAATTTTTACACCATGACGATCTCTTTTAGACCACGGTTCTAAAAGTACGATTATAAAACCACTATTTACTTGTTTAGAAGATCTGCCAAATCCTGGCACCCTCATAATTAATTTTCTATATTCACCTTTTCCAACCTCAGGTAATAATAGTTTTTCAATATCTTCAGCTTTAGATTTGGTAAAATTAAATCCCGAACCCTGTGGTGCTTTAATAATAACAAAAAAAGCTCCCCTATCTTCTGGAGCTATTAATTCTTTTGGAGCATAACTAAAAAGAAAAACAGTGAGAGCAAGTGTGCCTGCTAAAAAAGATATAATTATTTTTTTTTTATTTATCCAAGTAATAAGAGAGGATTTGTAAGAAATAGTTACAGAATTTAAAAGTTTTTGAAATTTAATAACAATATTTGATTTCTTCATATTTTTTTTCAAAAATTTACTTCCCAACATTGGACTTAAAGATAGCGCAACAAAGCTTGAGATAATTACTGCTGAAGCAAGGGTGATGGCAGTTTGAGTAAACAAAACTCCTGTTATCCCCTTAATAAAAACTAAAGGCACAAAAACTGCTACTAAAACAACTGTTGTAGCTATTATTGCAAAAGAAACTTGTTTAGCACCTTTATAGGCAGCAACTAAAGGGGTTTCTCCTAGCTCAATTCTTCTAACAATGTTTTCTAACATTACAATTGCATCATCTACAACTATTCCAATTGCCAAAACTAAAGCCATTAAAGTAAAAAGGTTTATCGAAAAATCAAATATATATATTGCTAAAAAAGTAGAAATTAAAGAAACTGGTAGTGCTATAATTGGCACAATAAGAGCCCTTATGTTTCCTAAAAATAAATAAATAATTATCGTTACCAATATCAAGGCAATCACAAGAGTTTTATAAACTTCTTTAATCGCAGCTTTAATATAATTACTTCTATCAAAAGATACCTCAAGTGTTGTTCCTGGAGGTAGAGTAGGTCTTATTTCTATTATTTTTTTCTTAACTCCATTAGCTACTGAAATTGTATTTGCGTCGGACTGTTGGTAAATTCCAATACCAACTACTTGTTTTCCATTTCCTTTAAATAAAGTTCTAGTTGACTCCGCCCCAACCTCAACCCTAGCAACATCTTCTAGTGTAATTATAGAACCATCCTTTGCTCTTTTGAGGGGTAACTTTTTATAGTTTTCTAAATTTTGATAGGCTTTATCTAATTTAATAGTTAAATCTATGTCTTTAGACTCTATTCTTCCTGCTGGAAATTCGACGTTTTCCTTTCTCAGAGTTTGTTCGACTTCTTGCGTGGTTAAATCTCTAGCCGCCAAGGCTAACGGGTCGAGCCACACTCTAAGCGACAGCTCTCTTTGACCACCTAATCTTACTCTACCGACGCCAGGTACTGTTGAAAAGGTATCAGTTAAGTATCTATCAGCGTAATCAGTTAGCTCTAAGTCTGACATATCGTCAGAACTAAAAGATAACCACATGGTAGTTCTCATGCCAGCACTTTGTTTGTATATTTCTGGTGGTTGTGCTCCTTCAGGTAGATTATCTACAACTCTGGCGACTGAGCTTCTTACATCATTTGTAACATCATCTAAATCTAGTTTAGTTTCAAATGTTAAAGTGATTCTAGAGCTTTCGTCTTCACTGAATGAGTCAATAGTTTCTAATCCTGGCGTTCCACCAACAAAGTCTTCAATTTTTTGAGTAATTTGAGTATCTATGATTTCAGCCGAAGCACCCTTATAGTCAGTTTGAATGGTAACAACAGGTGGCTGTACATCGGGCAATTCATCAGTTGGTATTTCCTGAAAAGTAACTAATCCAAAAATCACTAAGACTAAACTCATGACGGTAGCAACAACCGGTCTTTTAATAGATAAATCAGTTAAAAACATATTTATTATTTTTCGTTGACGGGCTTAATAATCTTTACTTTAGCTTTGTTTCTAACTTTAGAAACACCCTCAATAATAACTTGATCGCCTTCTGAAATTCCAGAAAGCACTGAAACTTTTCCAAAATTTCTTTTTCCAACCTCAATAGACTTTTTTTCTGCTGTTGCATTATTTACAATATAAACAAAAGCAGTATTTCCTTGAATAGTGACTGCGCTTTCAGGTACGCCAATTTGTTTTATCTCGTCATAAATAACTTTCACAGTCATTAGTTGTCCTGGGATAATTTCAAATTCTGAATTATTTACAATAATTCTAGCTAATATTGAGCGTGTTGAAGGATCGATTCTAGAACTTACAGACTCTACTTTCCCACTAAAAATTTTCTTAAATGCAGAATTAGATATTTCTGCTTTTAAGTTTGTTTTTAGAACACTTACGTAATTTTCTGGGACCTTAATATCTATTATTATTTTTTTAAGATCATCCAAAGTTATGATCATACTATCTGAACCCAGTACACCTTGTGCTATTTCTCTTTTTCCTAACTTACCTTCAAAATCAGCTATAATGTTTTCACTGTCTCTTAAAGCAACTATTATATCTCCTTTTTTTACAAATCTATTTTCTAAATTAAAATTTCCTACTATATTTTCTTTTTTCACTCTATAGGTTTTCGAGTTTTGTGCGATAGCCGTTCCGAAAGTTTCAACACTTTTATAAAAATTGGACTTTTCAACAGTTGTAACTATTACAGCGGGAGGAGGCCTTTTGCTAAATTTTTTCTTAAAGTGCAATCCGACAAAATGTCTGGCTGCGATGATCGCAAATATAGTAATAAAAAATATTATTAAAAAAGTTTTTATTTTATTGGTTGTTTTCATTTTTATTTAAGGCCATATTCCGACCAAGAGCCGTCATAGATAACAGGATTTTTACCACTTATAATAGAATTAGCTAGACCTAATATACATGCCGTTACTCCTGAGCCACATGTAAAAGCTATGTTTTTTGATGAGTCTAATTTTAATTTGCTAAATATTGAGCTAAGTTCATCTTTATTTTTAAAAGTGTTGTCAGCTCCATTAATTAATTCCATAAAAGGTAAGTTTTTTGAACCTTCAATATTTCCATTTTTTAATTCTTTTCTTGGCTCTGGCTGAAGTCCCAAAAATCTCTCACTGCTTCGCGCATCAATTAGCTCAAAATATTTATTTTTAATATTTAAATTAATTTGCTTTTTATTTAAAACCAGTGTTAAATTTTCTTTTGCTGAATAAGTACTTCTAGAAAACTTTTTTATATTTTTTGTAGTTTTTCTTTTTTCCTTCACCCATTTTTTTAAACCCCCATTTAGTACAGAAACTAAATTTGGATCATGATTGAAGTACAAAAAATTATACCAAATACGGCATGAACTTAATACATCTGAATTATCATAAATAATAATATGATCAGAGTTATTTATTCCGAAATCAGAAACTATTTTTTCCCAAGCATTCTTGTTTGGAAGCATGTGTGGGAAAGAAGAGTTTTGATCTGAATTATTGTCTAAATCAAAAAAAATTGCATTTTCAATATGGCAATTTAAAAATTCCCTTAAACCATTTCTATTTGAGTTAGGCATGTGCCAACTACCATCAATTAGTCTTACGTTCTCAAGATTTTCTTCAAGCCAATCTGTAGTCACTAGGTTTTTCATTTTGTATTTTTTTCTATGTATTTTTGATGATATTCTTCTGCTTTACAGTAGTTTAATATTTTTGAAATTTTAGTTTCCACTTTTCCATTAAATTTTTTGTTAAGATCATTTTTAATTTTATCAGCTGTATTTTTTTGCTGTTCATCTTCATAAAAAATTTCACTTCTATATTGAGTTCCAATATCAGGATATTGCATGTCTTTTTGAGTTGGGTCGTGCATTTTAAAAAATAATTCTAATATCTTTACATAAGGTATTATATTTTCATCAAAAGTTATTCTCACGACTTCAGCGTGTCCCGAGTTTCCTTGGCACACCTCTTCGTAAGTTGTTTTAAGAGAATGGCCGCCAGCATACCCCACTTCTGTTTCTATAATACCAGGTTTATTTTTGAAGTTTTCCTCAGGTTTCCAAAAACAACCAAGTGCAAGTGTACATTTTTGCATAAGTTATTTATTATGTTTAAAAAAAATGAGGATATTAAATTGTTAGCACAAAATCAAATAGGCGTATTGTACATGGTAGCAAGTGTTATTTGCTTTTCAATAATGGATATTTGCGTTAAATGGTTAGATTACTACCCGGTTGGACAGGTTTTATTTTTAAGATTCTTTATTGGATTTGTTCCAATTTTTTTTATTATCCCAAAAGATAAAATTTTTAGTTTTTACAAAACATCTCGCCCCGGACTTCATGCGTTTAGGGCAATAACCGGTGCACTTGCTATTGTAGCTTTATTTTATGGTTTGAGGGAGCTACCTTTAGCTGATGTTGTCTCTTTAACATTTGGTGGACCAATATTTGTAACAATAGCCTCTATTTTCTTTTTGTCTGAAAGAGTAGGAATTAAAAGATGGTCTGCAGTCTTTTTAGGGTTTATTGGAATGTTGCTAATCGTTCAACCTGCTTTTATAGACTTAAATTACTATTACATTTCTCCGATTATTTTTTGTATATTTTTTGCTTGTGTCGCGATCAGCGTAAGGTCACTATCTAAAACAGAGGAGAATTATACTATTGCTTTCTACTTTACTTCTTTATGTGCCATTTTAGGTTTATCCTCTATATTTTTTGTTGAATGGATAATGCCTACAAAAATCGATTTTTTGATTTTTATTTTAATGGGTCTATGTGGAAGTATTGCAAACTTATTATTAACCCAAAGTTACAGACTAGCTGAAGCATCATTAGTCACTCCAATAAAATATTTAAGTCTTGTCTTTGCTATATTTTTTGGCTTTTTTATATGGGATGAGATACCTAAAATTCTGACATTGATTGGCTCAACACTTGTTATTTTAAGTTCTTTAATTATTTTTGTTAGAGAGTCTCATTTGAAAAAACAAATTATTGCTCCAAGACCATGAGTGTGAAACCAATTTATTGGAATAAGGCTAAAATAGTTTTATCAAAAAAAGATAAAATTATGAAAAAATTAATTAATAATTATAAAGACGGGTCGTTAATAACAAGAAATGATATTTTTTTTTCACTTTGTAAAAGTATTGTCGGACAACAAATTAGTGTTGCAGCTGCTAATTCAGTTTTTCTAAAGTTTGAAAAAAAATGTAAAAGTAAAATTACAGCAAAAGTGGTTAATAAATTATCATCTTCAAGTTTAAAAACTTGTGGTTTAAGTAGACAAAAAATAAAAGGAATTAAAGAATTGGCTAAAAAAATAGTCAATAAAAAATTTAAACCTAATTTAATAAAAAAAATGAGCGATGAAGAAGCTATTGAATATTTATCCGAATTAAGACAAATAGGAAGATGGTCTGCTGAAATGATTTTACTTTTCACATACAATAGATCCAATATATGGCCATTGCAAGATATTGGTCTGCTCAGGGCTGTATCAAATAATTATAATAAGAAATATTTTCCTCCAAAAAGTTTTTTGTTGGAACTTTATAAGAAATTTACCCCATATTGTTCAGTAGCAACATGGTACCTTTGGAGATCAATTGATGATGAGCCTATCCAATACTAAATTCCCTCTACTATTTGAATACTTCTGTTAAACTTGCCACCTATTTTCATGGCCGCTTGATATTCATCCGAATGATAAAAACTTAAAGCCTTTTCTGTGCTTGGAAATTCTATTAAAACTGTTCTTGGGGATGGAGTCCCTTCGATTGTTTCCACCTTACCCCCTCTGGAGAGGATCTTGCCGCCATATTTCTTTATAGCTGGTGAAGCTTTTTCTGCATATTTTTTCACACTTTCCATATTTTCTAAATCTTTATACACCGCTATCCAATAAGCTTTCATTTACATCTCCTCAAAAATAAATTAACTTTTTTTATGACCAAGAAATTAATCATAGACTGGAAAGAGTATAATCTAATTGTAGAAAAGCTTGCAATACAAATACATGAAAGCGGATACAGGCCAACAATGCTTATCGGAATTATGCGCGGAGGAGCTCCAATAATTGATGTTCTAAGCAGAGTTTTTAAATTAAAATGTGCTTACCTTGCAGTAGAGTCTTATTCGGGAGAAGGCACAGAAGATCAGCAAGGAGAGTTAGTTTTTTCTAGAGAAATCAGCTCCACAGTTCAAGATATGGGCGGTAGGCTGCTTCTTTGTGACGACCTTTCTGACACAGGAGTCACTTTACAAAAAAGCATTAATTGGCTTCATAATTATCCGGCTATAAAAAATATAGAAAGTATTAAAACAGCAGTGCTTTGGAAGAAAAAAGACTCCACTTTCGAACCAGACTATTGCGCACAAAGATTAGAAAGCAATCCATGGATAGTGCAGCCATTTGAAAATTATGAGGAAGTAAGAATTGAAGACCTAGTCAAGAAACACAAAATTAAATAAGGGCCAGTTTTTTCTGGCCCCTAAATTTATTTTCTACGCAACAGAAAAACTTATAACACTTAAGATTGCTATAAACCAAATCGCAGGTGAAGTTGAGCTAAATTTACCTGTAAAGATTTTAATTAATGCATAAGCAATAAATGCTAATGCTATACCATTGCTTATACTATATGTGAGTGGCATCGTTATCATTGCTAAAACGGCAGGGCCAGACTCTGCTATATCGTCCCATTCGATATCTGTAATATTTCTTACGAAAAGAATAGCAACATATAACAAGGCAGCACCGTCTATCTCTTTTGGCAAACTAGTTGCTAATGGAGAGAAAAACAAACAAGATAAAAACAAAACTCCTATGACTAAAGAAGTCATACCCGTTCTACCTCCGGCTTTTACCCCAGCTCCTGATTCAACATAGCTTGTAACAGTAGTAGTGCCCATTAAAGCACCGGCTACAGTCCCAACACTATCAGATAACATAGCTTTGTTAATGTCTTTTACTTTTCCATCCTTACCAACTTTGCCAGCAACATTAGCGACTGAAGTTAACGTTCCCGCTGTATCAAAGAAATCAATGAACAATAATGTAAATATCACAGTTGACATACTTGCGGTGAAGGCAGCTGTTAAATCAAATTCAAAAAGGTAAGTCATTGGAGGGGGTGCGCTTACTATTCCATTAAATTTAGCTAAACCTGTAACCCAAGCAATAATACTAAACGCAAGTATTCCAATTATAATATTACCTCTGACTTTCATTTTTTCTAAAACAATCATAACAACAAAAGCTAGACAACCTAGTATTACTAGAGGGTTTTTAATATCTCCTAATGTTACTAGTGTAACTGGATGGTCTCCGACAACACCCATTATTTCCAATCCAATAATTGCAAGAAATAAACCAATACCTCCCCCGATTCCCAACTTTAAACTTTTTGGAATTGAATTGATTATCCATGCACGTAATGGAGTTAAGGATATTATTAAAAATAATATACCCGCAACTAAACATGCACCTAGTGCTGCTTGAGGGGTGTAACCCATGCCCGCGACTACTCCGAAAGCAACAAATGCATTAATTCCCATGCCAGGAGCAAGACCAATTGGCCAGGTCTTCCCGTAGAACGCCATTATAAAACATGCGATTGCTGTTGCCACTATTGTTGCAGTAAATACCGCACCAAAATCAAAAAAACCTTTTTCTGTACCGGCGAACTCGCCAGAAAGTATAAAAGGGTTTAAAAACATAATGTAAGCCATAGTTAGAAAAGTAGTTACTCCAGCTATTACTTCGGTTTTAAAATTTGTTTTGTGTTTTTTGTACTCAAAATATTTTTCCATCATAGATGAACCTCCTGTTAACCTTAATTACTCTGATTCGTTCATAAAATCCTTTGAAATATTGGCTCAAAACAAACCTTTGCAACCTGGGGGTAATATTTCTGTTTATAAGTTTTGGGTGTAGTCTAGATATGATTATATGAAAAAAATTATTTATATATTTACATTAGTTTTTACCTCATTATTTTTAATTTCATGCGAAACTGTTTCTAAAAAAATTGACGAAAAAACTTCTATTGAAGAAAAAGAGCTAAGCAAATGGTTAAACCAATCAGAAATGGAACTAAAGATTGCATTCGGAGTTCCTGACAAAATCGAATTTACTGATAGCAGAAACAGATATTATATTTATGTCACAGAAAAACTTAAAATAAAATGTGAAAGAAAGTTTGAGATTAGTCCAAAAAATATGGTAGTAGGCTTTAGCAGTAAAAACTGTTTTTAAAGCATGAACACAAATATAAAAACTCAATTTGTTGAGTATTTTACTAGAGGAATTAAGCCATCTAACAATTTAAAAATTGGAGTAGAGCAAGAAAAATTTTTATTTGAAGGTGAAAATAAAAAAAGAATTACTTACAAAAAATTAAAAGAATTATTTAAAAATCTAGAGAAAAATAAATGGGAACCTTTATTAGAAAAAGATAATATAATTGGTTTAAAGCGAGGTAAGCAACAAATCACAACTGAACCAGGACTTCAATGTGAACTTTCTGGAGAGCCTCTAGAAACTATTCATAAAGTTTGCAGTGAGAGCTCAAATTATTTAGAAGAAATTAAAGAAGCAAGCAAAGGTCTTGATATTAACACTGCCTCTGTTGGCTTTGATCCATTTAATAAAGTTTTTGAAATTCCAAAAAATCCAAAAGAAAGATATAAAATAATGAATGAAGAGATGCCAAAAGGTGGCAAACTTAGCTTAGACATGATGTATGGAACTTGTGGGATACAAATTAATTATGATTACACATCAGAAAAAAATTTTGAAAAAATTTTTAGAATAGGAAATTATTTAGTTCCTCTAACCATTGGTATATTTGCAAACTCTCCATTTAAAGAAAGAAAACCTAGCGGATATCTGTCTTACAGATCTAAAGTTTGGCAACAAACATCAAGAGGCGGAATTATGCCTATAGCATTTGAAAAAATGACATTTGAAAAATATTTTGATTTCATTGTAGATTATCCAATTCTTTTTGCCATAAGGGATAAAAACTATATAAAACCCAACGGGCAGGCATTTAAAGAATTTATTTCAGGAAATTTCAAAAATTTAAAAGAAGAAGCAACCTTGAAAGATTTTGAGAATCATCTTGCAACAATCTTCACCGAGGTTAGGTTAAAACAGTATATTGAACTAAGATCGCTTGATACTTGTGATTGGGGGTGCGTATGTAATGGTCCAGCATTTTTTACAGGATTATTTTATGGTCCAATAGATGAAGTTTTTAACATTGTCACCAAATGGAAAAAAGATAACGTAATGAACGCCTACATACAGTCACCAAAAAAAGGACTCGAGACAGAACTTGAGGGTAAAAAACTACATGAATGGGGAGAAATTTTTCTTAAAATTTCAAAAAAAGGCCTGGAAGAAAGAAAAAAATTGAACGCAGGCGGCAAAGATGAGACTATTTATCTGAAACATGTAGAGGATATACTTAAAAGAAAAACTAACAGGGCTGAGTTACTATTAAACCAATTTAAGTCGGCTGATAATTTAGATTTTTTTAATGATGAAAAAGAAGATTTTAGCTATTCAGGGCTCTGACCTAAGTAAAATTAATATTAAGACTGATACAACTCTTTTTTTAGCACTAGAGGCGCAAAAAAGAGAATATGAAATATATTACTTTGAGCCTAAAGATCTAAGTTTCTTAGACGGAAAAGTTCAAGCTAAATGTGTTCAACTAACTTTTTTTGAAAATAAAAAAACCTTTTATAAAATCAACAAAAAGTTAAACCTTAATCTCTCCAAAGCAAAAGTTCTTTTAATAAGAAATGAACCTCCTTTTAATCAACAATACATTAATACAACTTTTATTTTAGAACATATTGCTAATAAAGTTAAAATTCTTAATCATCCCAAACATATTAGAGAAGTACCAGAAAAGCTTTTCTCTATACGTTTGATTAAATATATGCCCCCAACATTAATTAGCGAAGACTTAATAGAGATTAAAAAATTTTTTAAAAAATATAAAAAGATAATAATTAAGCCCATCGATGGGTATAGCGGCAATGAAGTTATTTTATTAAAAAGTTTTAAAATTAAAATTGTTAATAAATATTTGAGCAAATATAACCATGTAATTTTTCAAAAATATTTACCTAAAATATCAAATGGAGATAGAAGAGTTTTTATAATAGATGGAAAGGTCAAGGGATCTATTACAAGAGTACCGAAGAAAGGAAGTATATTGTCTAATATGAGCAAAGGAGCTGTTGCAAAAGTAAATTTACTTACAAAAAAAGAGATTAAGATTAGTAAAATTGTTGCATCTATGCTTGTAAAAAATAATATTTATTTTGCAGGTATAGACTTTGTTCAAGGCCAATTAATTGGAGATATTAATGTTACTAGCCCAACAGGAATAACAACTTACTATCAGCTTACAGGAGTTAATTTGGCTAAGTATTTTTGGGATAATATTTAGTCTAAAATTTTTGCCGTTTTAAAAATAAAACAATATTCCTCAGCAAGTTCAGTTATCGCGTTGTCACGTCCACTCATACCACCATGTCCAGCAGCTTCCATTTTACATTTTAAAAGCTGTATATTGTTATCCTTTTTAAGGTCCTTTAATTTAGCAATATACTTCACAGGCTCTGAGTAAAGAACACGGTTATCAAATAAAGAAGTGGTAATAAGCATTGAAGGGTAGGAGATTTTTTTCAAATTATTATAAGGAGCATAAGATAAAATATATTCGAAATATTCCTTGCTTTTAACAGGATTCCCCCAAAGCTCCCACTCTGCTGGAGTTAAAGGGAGTTTTTCATTTAACATTGTTGTCATTGTATCTACAAAGGGAACAAGCAAAAGCATAGAAAAGAATAAATCAGGCGCCATGTTAGCCACGGCTCCACCTGTTAAACCTCCGGCAGATCCTCCATAAAAACAAACTCCCCCCCGATAAGTGTACCTTTGTTCGATCAAATGCTTGGCACACGCTTCATAATCTAAAAATGTGTTTTTTTTTAATTTCTTTTTCCCCTCTTCATGCCATGCATCTCCTAGATCTCCACCGCCTCTTACGTGTGCTATTGCAAATGTTATACCTCTATCAACTAAACAGAATCTCGAGGCACTAAAAGATGGAGAAATACTATGTTTGTAAGCTCCATAAGCATACAGTAGCATTTTAGACTTACCATCTTGTTTAACATTCTTTAACCTTACTAGACTAATGGGCACCATTCTTCCGTCATGAGATTTTGCTTTTATTCTCTCAACCACATATTTATCTGGATTATGTCCTGACGGTACTTCTACTTCTTTAACAAGTATTTTTTCTTTCGTTTGAATATCATATTCATAAACTTTACCAGGTGTTGCCATGCTTTCCCAACTAACTCTAATTTTAGAAGTATTGGTGTCTCTCTGCATAAGAGATGCACCAGGAGAGCCTATGGCTTCCTCAGAAATTTTAATTTCTTCTTCTTTGTTACTGTTAATGTTTCTTACAAATAATTTTGGAATAGCATCAGAATTCTCTCCTCTAATAATAAAATTATCTAAAAAACTAAACCCTCCTATTTCCGTTTCTTTTTTAGCTGGAATAAATACTTCTAAGCTTTCTATGTTATCATTCCTGCAGCGTAATACTTTGTAATCTCTGGCATTCTTATTTGTATGTACATAAAAATGTTCTTTCCAGGAGTCTATCGAATAACGAACATCTTTCTCTCTTTTTTGAAATAATTTTGGTTTTATTTGAGACTCGTTCGAGAAAAAATAATACTCTTCAGTAGTTATGTGGTCTGATGTTGAGATGACAAAAAATTTTTCATCTGAAGTTAAACTTATACTACATGTATACGTAGCGTCTTTTTCTTCAAAAATTAATTCATCCTTTTCTACTGACTCACCCAAAATATGTTTATAGATTTGCCTAGGTCTATGAAATTTATCTAGCTTTGAGTAAAAAAAACTTTTACTATCTAAAGACCATGTAACACCTCCGCTCGTATTGCTTATTTTATCTTTTTCTTCTAAATTTGTTTCAAGATCTCTGACATATATTGTGTAATACTCCGAACCTTGAAGGTCTAAGGAATATGCTAAATATTTGTCAGAATGCGAAACGCTAACAGTCCCAAGACCAAAATATTCTGATCCATTTTTTTTTTTTTCAACATCACCATCAAAATAAACTTGTTCGGGTTTCGAACCATCAATTATTTGCCTTAATCTTTTACTGTAATTTCCACTAGCCTCAGTTTTTGACCAGTAGTAATATTTTTTATCTTTAAATTTAAGCGAAGTATCATCTAATTTAATTTTTGATTTAATTTCATTGAATATTTTTTTTTGCAAATTTTTTGTATCTGAAAAATATTCTGCAGTAATTTTGTTGTTTTCCTCAATATATGTTTTTACTTCCGGTAATAATTTAGTAGGATCTTTCAATACCTCTAGAATATTTGATTGATCAACCCATGAATAATCGTCATTTAATTCAATATCATGATATTTTTTTACACTCTTTATTTTTTTTAATTTTGGTATACTCATAGTTTGGAAGTTATATGAATTTGTTATTATTAGGAATTATCATTTTTGTCATTGTTTATTTGTTTTTAAACTGGTTTGCACGAACAAGTTCTAAAAAACTTGTTTTAACAATAAAGAAGACAACCGTATACCTTTCCCTTGTATTAGCTGCAATTTTAACTATTGGTGGAAAATATCTTTTCTCCTTACCTTTTTTGTTTGTAATTTTAAGCGGTCTAAAGATCAAAGGTTTGTCAGCACTTCAAATGTTTCAATTATGGAGATTGATACAGTTTCTGAAAAACTCAGGAAGATTTAGAGATCAATTTGGAAAATCTCAAAGCTCCTCAAGTATTTCTAACGATGAAGCATATAAGCTATTAGGTTTAACAAAAGGTTGCTCCGAGGAAGAAGTTTTGCAGGCCGCAATGAAACTTCAAAAAAAAATTCATCCCGACATGAATAGAGAGGTTAAAACAGAGAGACTAAGTCAATTAGTCAACGAGGCAAGAGATAAGATTTTAAAAAATGACTTTTCTTAATTTAATAATTCAGATGCCTTGGTAAAAACTTTTTCAAAAGATATTTTATCTTTACCCAAAGTATCATGTGTTGTTGACTCTTCAGTTTCCCCGTCAGGTATAATAATTGAAATATTTTTTGAGTACTTACCATATGCCATTACAGGACTATCCATAAACAAACCCAAACAACGCAAACCTAATGCAGAAGATATATGAAGCCAACCTGTGTCGTTTCCAATATATAAATCACAATTTTTTATCAGTGGTAAGGTTTCATTAATATTTAATTCTGAAAAAGAAAAACATTTTTTACCTATCTTTGAATTTAAAAAAAATTCAACTAATTTTTTATCTTTTTTTCCGCCAGCTAGAAAAAAATTACAAGGAAATTTTTTGTTGAGTTCTTCACATAGTTTTATGTAATTTTTTATATCCCATCTTTTTGTAGGACCGCTTGCTGAAAATCCAAGACAAATATTTTTTTCTGAACTTTTAAAACTATCTTTCGCTTTTAAAATTTTATCATTATTTACATATAATATTGGCTGAGTAGAAACAATTTCACCCACTACATCCTCAGTAAATATTTTTGCAGATATGACCACATTATCTTTTTTTCTAAATAACGGGTATTGCAAAATACTTTTTATACCAGATAGTTTTGCAAGCAAAAAATATCTTAACGAACTACTAAATATATAAACTTTATCAAATTTTTTTGATTTGATCAGTTTAATTAAATTAAAAAAACCAGCCACACCATCATGTGCCCCCGATTCATTTTTGGTTCTATCCAATAAGATTATTTCATTAATTTTTTTATCATCATTTAATAATTCATCCGCACGGGAGTTTTTTTTGACTAAAAGTGAAACTGCAGTACTGTTCTTTTTTGAAATAGTGTGAATATAGGGCAAATATATAATCATATCTCCCATGCCAATCTTTGGTTGTATTACAAGAACTTTCATTTTTTAATTTATTATTATAACTTAGACAAAATAAATTAGGTAAGATTATGATTAAAAGAGGAGTATATGCAGCAGGGTTGAGTATATTAAATGAGGATTGTACTCTTAATATAGACGCAACAATTACTCATGCTGAGGGCATAATTAAAAATGGATTGCACGGTGTTTTCTTTTTTGGTTCAACTGGACAAAGCCAATTAATATCAATTTCAGAAAAAAAAGAATTAATATCAAGTTTAGCAAGCAACAAGTTAAGGAAGAAATTCTTTTTAGGCACAGGTAATAATTCTTTAAAGGAAAATATTGATCTAATTAAGTATGCATTTGAGTATAGTTTTCAAACTTTTTTAATTATGCCTCCTGCATATTACAAAGGAAATACCGATCAGGGAGTCTTTGATTTTTATGCTTCAATTATCTCAAAAGTACCTAAAATTAAAATTATTTTATATAATTTTGAAAAATTAAGCGGGTATATATTCACACCAGAGGCTGTAACAAAATTAGCAACATCTTTTCCAAAAAATATTATTGGATGCAAAGACTCGAGTTATAATCTTTTTGAAAATTTAAAATTACCAAATTTTTTAATATTTCCAGGTTCTGAAGCAAAACTTCTTAAAGGCCTTAAGCTTGGCTGTGCAGGATGTATTTCAGCAGTCACAAACGTTACGCATGAATTAGCTAGAAATGTATTTGATGATTTTGAAAATCAAAATGAACCAAAACTAAATAAAAAACTTATAGCTGTAAGAGAAACTTTTGATCAATATAATTTAATTTCAGCCCTTCATAGTTTTATTTCGGTAAAAGATGAAAAATACAAACACCTTTTACCTCCATTAGTTTTATTATCACCAGAAAAACAAAAAGAAATTTTGAATAAATTAAAGATGTTAGAATTTATCTCAAGTAATAATATGGCAGCATAGATTTTATGACCACAGTTGCAAGATTACTTAATAAAACACTTAAGCAAGGGGGGGTAATTTTAGTTGATCACACGGGTCAAAAATTTATATGTGGGACTCCTAATAAAGAAAAACCAATCATATTAAAATTATTAAAAAGAAACTTAAATTGGAAGCTCATTGCAAATCCAGATCTGTCATTTCCAGAAGCCTATATGCAAGGTGATATAAAAATAGAAAATGCTACATTAAGTGAATTTCTTAATCTAATTTTTAAAAATATAGGCAGAAGAGAGATAACCACAAGCTCATATATTGTAAAAAAATTTTTACAATACTGGAGGTTTGTTAGTAATTATAATCTTCCAGGTAAATCAAAAAAAGATATTCAGCATCATTATGATGTTGGTGGAATTAAGGGAGAAAAACTATATGATGTATTTTTAGATAAAAAGCACAGGCAATATTCTTGCGCTTATTTTAAAGATGCAAAAGATACTTTAGAGCAAGCACAACAGAATAAAATAGATCATATTATAAAAAAACTAAAAATAGAACCAGGCCAGAAAATACTAGACATAGGTTGTGGATGGGGAGGGATGGCTTTTGAAATAGCAAGACAAAAAAAGTGTGAGGTTAAAGGAATCTCCTTAAGCGAAAATCAAATTAATTATTGTAAAGAGAAAACAAGAGAATATAACTTGGATAATCAAGTAAGTTTTGAACTTATTGACTACAGAAATGTAAAAGGCAACTTTGATAGAATCGTAAGTGTGGGTATGCTCGAACATACGGGTAAAAAATTCTACCGAACTTTTTTTAAAACCGTTAATAGACTTCTTAAAGATGATGGTGTCAGCCTAATCCATACAATTGGTTCAATTGACAACTCACAAGCTCCAGCTCCCTTTATACAAAAATATATATTTCCCGGAGGTATAGTTCCTTCACTAAGTGAATTAATTGATCCAATAGAAAAGACAGGTTTGATAGCCAATGATATTGAAACACTTATAAGACATTACGACAAAACATTAGAAAACTGGCTAGAAAGAGTAAAAGAAAATAAAGAAAAAATTAAATATATGTTTGATGAAAAATTCTATAGAATGTGGGAGTTTTACCTTGCTAGTTGCGCCTCAGCCTTTAAATATAGGGATCTAGTTGTTTTTCAATTACAGCTTGTGAAGAATTTTGATTCTATACCGAGTAATCGAAGAGACTATATTTATATATAAATTCTGTGTATTTAATGGGTACAAGCATGAAAAAAAAAAAATCTAAAAAAAATAAAGTAAAAAAAAAACCAACTAAACTTGTAAAAAAAACAAGTAAAAAAAGTAATTATAAAAAGAAAAAAATCAAAAAATCTAAAAAAATAAAAAAGAAAAAAAAAATTAAATTTAAAAATATTAAAAAAAAAAAATTTAAGGTTAAAGTCAAGTCAGCACAAACAATACTTAGTATAATAAGATTTGTAGATAAGGTAAAATTAACCTTAACCTTCAATATCGATTTAGACAAATCTTTACAAAATTTTTTTCAAAGCATATCAGATAAAATATCAAATAAGGTTAATGGTATTAAATTAATTATAGAGGAAGAAAGACAAAGAAAGAAAGATCAAAAAATCAAACAAATGCAGCTTGAAAAAGCTGAGTCAATTAAAAAATCTAAATTAGAAAAACAGTTGGCTCTTGAAGCAAAACAAAGAGAGTTTAGAGAAGAAATTAAATTAGAAAAAGAAAGAAAAAAAGATCTTCAAAAATTCATTAGATTAGAGCAGGCAGAGGTTCGAAGAGAACAAGCAGAGAAGCAAAGAAAATTTTTGGCACAATTAAAATTAGAAAAAAAGATTGAGCAATTTAGAAAAAGAGAAGCATTAGAAATAAAAAATTTAGAAAAATTCGTTTTAAGCCAAGAGAGAGAGTCTTATGCCGGAATAGAACAAAGAATAGATTTCATTAAGCAAAAATATCAGGCATTACGAGATCAAAAGATAAAAAAAAGAATTGAAGAACTAGGTATCGAGGTAACAGACAGTGACACCAGAACAGAGCTTTTAGAAAAAGAGAGACAGTATAATATTGACAGACAAAAAATAGAGTTTGCTCTTGAAAGCTATTACCGCTCAATGGCTTCTTGCGTTTTTCAACTTAACAAAAAGTGGATACCGAAAAAAATGTCATTACTTCGTGTATTAGATTATCGATACGAGAGTAGTAGCATTTATATAAAGTTTGATGAAGATCCAGATGAACAGTGGCTGATGTTAGTTTATATTAAAGATAATAATCCAGATGCTGGTATAATAGTCGAAGATAAGACAAATCCAGAAAAAAATATTTCAGTTGAATATAAAACTAATGAAATTTTCAAATTTTCGGATGCTTTAGTTGACAGTTTAACCAATCTTTTGGACAGAGAAAGAAAAAAAAGAAAAGTTAATTAATAATTTCTTTTAATTTTTTTAATTGACCTATTTTAAAAATTACTGCATCATCTCTTGAATAACCGTAGTCTTTTGCGTTATCTTTAAATCTTTTTGGTGGTTCCATAATTGGCTCAAGTGATAAGACTACAGTTCCCCAGTGCATGCCAATTACCTTTTTACTTTTAAGGTCCTGACCTATCTTAAGAGCTTCCTCCGGATTTGTGTGGTAAACCGATTTATCTTTTACTGGCATCATTGGAAAAAAGTTATAAGCTGCGATGTTAATAAAAGTAATATCGATAGGCCCATATTTTTTCCCTAATTGCTTATAAATATTGCCAGGACCTGTATCACACGCAAACAGTATTTTTTTTCCTTTATATTCAATTAGGAAGTTTCCCCAAAGAGTTTTATTAGTATCCCACAAACTTCTTTTGGACCAATGTACAGCAGGCAATAAGGTTACCTTAATATCTTTATTAACTTGAATTTCATCGTACCAATCAAGCTCATTTACATCTTTAAATCTCTTAAAATATTTTGATAACTTTAAAGGTAATAAAACTTTTGCATTTTTATGAGGAAAGTTTCTGATAGCACTCGCATCCAAATGATCGTAATGGTTATGAGTAAGTAGCAACAAATCGGTTTTTGGAACAT
>MDSY01018950.1_pt1 | contig 20463 bp, 21 predicted proteins | sample 811131 | NCBI WGS metagenome assembly MDSY01 (sample SAMN05326643, study PRJNA326480) | marine metagenome | isolation source: seawater | place: Atlantic Ocean: South West | collected 2010
TAATGAAAATTATTTAATTTATAAATTTTATCTAAAAAAGAGATTTGATTTTTCATTTAATTAAAATCCTTAAAATTTTTAACAGTGTTATTTTCAACTAAAATATAGTTTGGGTTTACATTTAGGTATTTGCTTAGAAGATTTTTGATATAAGGCTTTTTTTTAAAATTGTTATAAAGGCTAATTTTTAATTTAGTATCATCTGTGTAACATCTTACTTTTATTCCTTTTGAATTTAGATAGGATTTAACTTCTTTTAGATCAAATCTTTTACCAAATAACTTTATAAAATTTTTTTTTCTTCCTACTATATAATAATAATTTTCTTTATCCCTAAATGCTAAATCTCCAGTAAATAAAGTTTTTTTATTAACATCTCCTTTTTTAAGGTCATTTACATTTTTAGCATAACCTAAAGAAACATTTTTTCCTCGAAATACTATTTCTCCACTAATATTAGGTTTTCTAATTTTATTTTTTTTTTTTATCGATTAATTCAATCCGACAATTTTTTAATGGTTGTCCAATACTGTCATTTTTTTTTAAAAACATTTTCCAATTAAGAATTGACATTCTTGGGCCTGCCTCGGTTTGACCATACATTACATAAAATTTGATTTTCTTTTCTTTAGTCAGACTTTGAAAATATTCTAATGTGCTTGAGCTCATTTTGCCGCCAGCTTGTGTCAAGTATTTAATTGATGAGTAGGTTTTTTTTTTAAAACCAATTTTTTTTAAAAAGTTATAAAATTCTGGAACACCTCCAAATGAATTTACTTTATGTTTTCTTATTTTTTCCCAAAATTTTTTCTCTAATATATTTGATTTATTTATTACTATTTTTGCTCCTTTATAAAGATGGGTGTTTAATATCGATAGGCCATAAGAATATCCCATTGGCATTGTTGTAATGGTCGTATGACCTTTTTTTATTTTAAGATTATTGGATATATTATTAATATTGTTTATTAAGTTTTGTTTAGAGAGTCTAACTAATTTAGGACTCTCTGTTGTTCCAGAAGTAGTAAGTAATAAAAAATTTTTGTAATTTAAATTTTTGTGTGAAGGAAAATTAGTACTATGTAAAGTAAAAGCGTTATAAGTACTTATTTTTCGAAATTGCTTATCCAAATGTTCTTCTAATCTTGACGAGTATATATAATTTGGTTTAAAGCTTTTTATAATTTTATCTATAAATTCTATCGAAAAAGAACTATCTACGATTATATTTATTGTATTTTTTTTTCTTAAAAATGCTAAATATCCAACTACAAAATCTGAGTAGTTGTCAGCTACAAGCAAAGATACAGTATTGGAATTAATAAACTTTTGAATTTTATTACTTTCAAAAACTAAATTGTCGTAAGAAATATTTTTTTCTCCATATATTAAAGCTATATTATTTTTATATTTTCTAGAATTATTTAATATTTCAAACATATTTAATTAATCCACTTTTAATCCTAATTTCTTTTCTCATGAGCCTAAATATTGAGTTAATATTCAAAACACTAAAACTTATTTTATTAAAAAATACCTTTTTAATAGTTTTGTTTTTATTTAAGATTTGATCAAATTTTTTATCAATTATTGTAGGCTTCACATTTTTTTTTCTAACAAACATTTTACATTTTTTTTTTTTTACTTTGTTTGCTTCATTTATGTAAGTACCATTAAAAGTTTTTATATATCTATAGTTAACTTTTTCTAATTGTTCAGCAACATGAACAAAGGTCATTGCTTCTTGATAATCTAAATTTATAAATAAATGTTTGGCTTTATTTTTGATTAGATAGCCAAAAGGTGAATTTAAACTAAAACAATTAGAATGATTCATGTTACATAAAAAAAATTTTTTTGCTCCATAGACTGTGAATGAAAAAATTGGATTTTTTGTTCTCTTAAAATCTTTTCTTTGCAAAGTAATATTACTAAGAGCTCCACTTATAGTTCTGGTCAACTTATAATTAAAAGATTTTTTCTCACAAAAATCCCAGCTATAGGTCGGAAATATCAAAGTGCCTTTATTTGTTATTCTTTTTTTTAAACAATCTATAAAATCTTCTGGGGTAATATTTTTTTTTCCCTTAATAAGAAAATCTAGGATATTCGCATTTACCAATACGATATCTCCTTTTTTGATATCTAATTGACTCAAAATACAATTAAATTTATTTGTTGAAAAACTTTTTTCCATTTTTTTGCAAGGATTTATTTTTTTTTAAGATTAGATCGGGCTGATAATTTTTCTTATATCTTTCTAGAATTGAAATATATTTATTTACTTTTAGTTTGTTAGAAAAAAAATTACTCATTATTTGAGAATATTAGTCAAATTTTTATAATTTTGATTATTTATATTAAAGTTATTATTAAATTCTTTAATAATTTTTTGTGTACGTGTACTTAGCCACCATTGGTCAATATTATCCCAATATTTATTAATATGATCTAATAATTGGTCAAAATTCTCAAACAAGATTTTGGCTTCAACTAATTTTTTATATTTTTTAACATAATCCTCGTTTAAATGAGAATACGTATCATGCCAAAGACAAACTGAGGGAATATTTAGAGATAAATTCTCTAATAATCCTGTTGAGTCGTAATTAAAAAATACTAGCCTAGATTTTTTTAATAATTTAAAAATATTGTCATGAAAATTTTTTTTAACATTTAAATTTTTATAATATCTATTAAAATAAAAACCATCGAACATTTGTTTATGGGTATAATGGAGTTTCAACTCTATAAATTCTTTTTTTTCATTTAAGTTATTAATCAAGTTACACACTGTTTCAGCATTTTTTTCATTTTTAAGATTTCTTTCAAATGGTGAAATACTTACTCCAACGGCTTGAGTGACAATTAAAAGTTTTCCTTGAGGATTATAATCTATAACTTTGCCACAAGTATTAAAATTAAAACCTGCAAAAATATTTTTTTTCTCATTACTAACCCCCCAGGAAATAAATTTATAAGGATGATTCAGTTCTCTATGATGTTTACTGTAAATAGTTGTGAAGTAGTTGTTGCCATGTTGGCCTATAAAAATTGGTATTTTTTTTTCTGCAATATCAGACAAATAATATTTAAATACTTCGTCGTAAGCATATCCGTAACAAGTAAATACCTTAGAAGGATTAATTGGAAAATTCATTTTTTTCATTTGTTTTTTTATATCTTCAAAAGACTCTAAAATGTAAAGCGGAATAGCATCTGGCAATAAAAATCTGAGAAAATTTAAAAACTTGTCATCTGTGTTTTTTTTAAAAGAAAGTTCTTTACGTAAATTTTTATCAAAAAAATTGATTTTTAAATTTTCTCGAGACCAAAATCTTGGAAGTTGCCCAAGTAATAATTCAATTTTTTTTTCTTCGAGAAATTTAAATGAAGATGAGTAGATTAATATAATTTTTTTAAATCTAAATAATTTGTTTATAAATTTAAAAATATTGTTTACAAAATAATTAACCTTCTTAATCTTATTTTTTTTTCTTATAAAGCTTTTTTGATTAAGCTTGATGTAAATTTTATTTTTATCTGAGTTTAAAAATTCTACAATCTTTGAATTTAAACATAAATTCCAACTACTATCATTGGTTGCCCAAGAAAAGTCCTCTGTGTCGCCAACATGAAGGCTATAGCTGTTGGGTTCGATCATGATTATGCTCTTAAACTGATTTTCTTTTAAGGCTTTTTGACAGAGAAAAAAATTTTTATGACAGATATATATAAACTCTAAAAGCCACTTACCTATAATTACCTCCCAGCTTTCTGTGTTTTTTTTTAAACCATGAATTCTGTTTAATTCTATGGTTAAATCTTTTAATAATTTTATATAAATATTATTACAGTATTCATAAGTATCTATTAATTCTTTTTTGTCTTTACACTTATTTTGAATTACTTGAATGTTTTTATAGTTAAGATCTTCACTTTTTTTTAGATCAAAAATTTTATCTAAGACTATAATTTTTTCATTAGTTGGTTTCAAATAACTAAGATTATTAGTTAATGTAAGGATACTGTTCATGCTAGTAGTTTTAAATTATATATGTTATGTGTTTGAAAATTAAATTAAGATATTTTTAGATTGTAGAATTTTATATTCTTTGCAAATTTCTTCGAGACTCTCATTAAGTAAATTTGATATTTTAAAAATATCGTTACTACCATTAGAATAAGCTATTAAATTCATCCTGTTTTTAATCTCACTATTATAAATTCCTTTTTGTGATAGGGTTGGATATAAGTTTCTTTTTCCTAGATTTGGTTCACAGTTAATTTTTGTTTTCGGATATAGCCCAACCTCTATGGCATCAATGATATTTTTAAAAATATTAAACGATTCTTGAAGCCCTTTTTCTGTTACTACTTTAAAATTATCTAAATTAGTATGATATTCGGGATAATTTTTTGACTTTGAAAAAGAACAAACAGGTAAATTAATGAGTGGGGAACAATATTGTCTTTCATCACTTGCTCTTTCTAAAAAAGAATATTTTTTAAAATTTTTTTTATTTTTAAGCGATGATTTTAAAGCTCTATCCGCTAATGTGTTACCATTTGGGGTTTCTACCATCGTATAGGCTCGTTCATCTCCTACACATGTTAAATTAAATCCGCATATTACATTTTTTTTTAGTAAATTTTTAAATTTCGATAAATAAGCAATAGGGCCAATAGTTTCAGGCAATAAAACAAACCTATAGCTAAATTTTCTCTTTGGGTATTTTTCTTTAATATATTTTAGAATTGCATTTAACAAAACAGGGCCTGATAGTTCATTATTTGCCATCGATGGGTGGCAAACGTAACTACTAAAAAAAATTTCTTTTTTTGATTTTCCCCGTAATTTAGCCTGCATTACTTCCAAAAAACCTTTTTTTAAATCACTATCAATAAAAACTTTATATTTTCCATTTGGAAGTTTTCTTTTCATTTCTTCTGACATACAAAATCCCCATCGTTCTTTGTAATAACTTGTTACATATGGAATAGCGGCTGGTTGATTTTTTTGTGTATAAATGTTTTTTAATAAATCATTTTTAGTAATAATTTTATTTACTGGTTTAGAATATCCAACTACATGAAGATTGTTTTTTTTAAATTCAGCAAATTTTTTTTTACTAGAATGTTGAATATAGGCATCTCGAATATTCCACTCTAAAGGAATTTTCCAATCAAAAACTTTCTTCCCAGATCTAAAATTTATTATCTTGAATTCACTATTGATGTTTTTAAAAAATCTTAGAGTTCTTTGAGTTCCCTTACCTGTCAAAGATCTGCAAATTGGAAAAAGTATTTTAGCCCATTTAAGCATAAGCTTACCTTCTTTTCTTTTATTAGTATTTTTTTTCATTAAGATATTTTCTTAAAGATTAAATTTAGCTGATAATTTTTTATTATAAATTCCTTGGAAAATTTTTTTTTATATGATTTAAGAATTTTTATATAACTTTTAATCTTAAGGGTATTTGAGAACAAATTCATTTTATATTATTAAGTTCACCATTTTTTAATTCATAAATTTTATCACAAATTTCTAAGGTACTTTTACGATGGGTGATAATCACGATGGTTTTTCCAATAAAAATTCTTTTTAAATTTTTAATAATTTTTATTTCTGTATCTTCATCTAATGCACTTGTGAATTCATCCATAAATAGTATTTTTGGGTCCTTATAGACTGTTCTTGCTATCGCAATTCTTTGCTTTTCACCTCCGGAAAGCATTATACCGTCATTTCCTACTACTGTATTAATTCCATATTTCATATCTTTGATTACCTTTTCAAGGTCCGCAATGTTTAATGCTTGATGCATTTTTTTTTCATCTTCATGATTATTTTCAAAGTTAAATTGAATATTTTCTTTTATAGATCTATCTAATAGATATATTTTTTGAGATACATATCCTATTAATTTTCTCCAGCTTCGAATATGACTAAAAATATTTTGATTGTTGTAAAGAATGCTTCCTGTACTTGGTTTTAAAAGGCCTAAGAGCATTAAAAAAATAGTACTTTTTCCAGAGCCTGTTTTTCCTGTAATTGCTACTACTTCACCCTCTTTTATAGATAAGTTTAATTTTTTTATTTGGGTAAAATTTGAGTCTTTGTAACTGAATGATACATCGTTAATTTCAATTATATTTTTAGGTTTATTCTTAAAAATATTTTTTTCACTAGGTGGCAACTTATCATTTTCATTAATGAATTTTTCTTGCAATAAGTCCTCGTATATAGCCTGAACTGAAACTTTATAGATTTTTAAAGCATTAATCGAAGTAGCTACACCATTAAAGGCAGGTATAAATCTAACTATAGAAACCAGAATTAATGATAGTGTCGGTAAAGCATTTTGTATTGATGAGGATGATTTAAAGTAAATTAAGGAAACGATCACAATTAACGAGAAGGAAATTAATTCTAAAATTATTCTAGGTAACTTTTCAATTATAAACATTTTAGCTAAATTTTTTTCAATTCCATTAATTTGTTCTTTAAAAAAATTTATTAAGAAATTATCTTGTAGAGATAATTTAATTTCTTTTAAAGAGCCTGAGGTTTCATTTAATAATTGGATATTTTTTTTTCTTAGGTATTGATTTTTTTGTGAGGCAGTTTTTAATATTGGTTTAACTATTTTTAAATACGATATAACAATCAAAATTAAAAAAGATGCAATTGAAATATTTAAAATTGGATTAATATATAATAACAAAATAAATATTGCTAACAATGCAAGAGACTCTCTTAATAAAATTAAAAAACTGTTAATATAATGAAAAGTACCTTGAATATCTCCAGTTACAACTCTTGTCCATTTTGACGGATTTTTAGTTACGTAAAGATCATAAGGCATAAATAAAAATTGTTTATATATTTGTTCTGATAAAGAAAGTTTATAATGCTTAAAATACATTGCCTGCCAAACAATAAAAAAAGTAAAGAAGATATTTTTTAAAAAAAATAAACTTACAATAAATATTCCTGCATATATCTTAATATACTGTTCGCTTATTTCTTCTATATTTATAAATGTGATATAATTTTGAATAATCTTAAATTTTTCCAAAGCAAATTGGCTGTCAATAACTGTTGCTACAAAGACAGGTATTGAAGCTAGACTCAAAAATTCAAAGAAAAATAAAATTACATTACAAAAGATTAAAAAAATAAAACCCTTTTTTTTATCACTATCTAAACTTGTATAAATATTTCTAATCATAATATTTTTTTTTACAAAGAGAATAAATTAAAATTTTTAATATTTTTAGGTTCACTCGCAAACTACTGCCAACTCTTGGTAGGTCTTTTCTTTTTTTAGTTAAAATCTTTTGTGATTTTATTGAATATTTTTTATTAATAGAAATAATTAAAATATCTACAAGAAAAAAATTATTTGATATCTTATTTAAAATTTTTTTTATTTTAATTTTTTTGTAAATTTTTAAACCTGAAATAGGATCATCAATATCAAAAAGTGACCTAAAAAAAAAACTAAGAATATTTTCAGTTATTCGATTCAATTTTTTTCTGGATCCTATCATAATATCGTAATTGTGTTTTTTTGCACTTTTGTAAAGTTTAAGTAAATATTTTGGTGGTAATTCGAGATCAGCATCAATAGTAGCGACGAAATCAACTTTTGGAAGATTTTTATTTATGTAATGAAATCCATTTATAATAGTTTTTTCGTAGCCACTTCTAACTTTATTTTTTATAAATTTTATTTTTTTTGAAATAAGAATTTCTCTTGTTCCGTCGTCAGAACAATCATCAACTATAATTGGAACACCGTGTATTTTAATTTTATTATATGTCTCTATTATTGTATTTATTTCATTATAACAGGGTACAATAATTGCTAATTTTTTATCTTGGACCAATTAATTAAATCTCCTTTTGTAATGTCTTTTTTTAAAGTTTTATTTAAAATTTTTCTTTTTTCATAAGGAGCTAAAGAATTTATTGGAGCTGGTCTTAAAAAAATTAAAGAATCTTCTTTAATTTTTTCATTTTTAAATAGTTTTTTGGCAGCTCTGATAGATCTTCTTTGTACTATTACTGCATCTTGTTCATTTTTTTCAATTTTTTTATAACCGTCACCTAATGAATTTTCCAATAACCTTGTTTCGTCAACCATCGCTTTCCATGTTTTGGTATTCATTGAAAATTTATGATCTGGGCCTTTTCTTTTATTATCATCCGTAAAATGTTTTTCTACTACTCTAGCACCCATCGCTACAGCTCCAAGTACAGAGTTATGTCCAGCTGTGTGGTCGCTTAAACCTAAAATTACTTTATTTTTAAATTTTTTTTTAAACTGCTCTAATACCTTTAAATTTAAAAACTTATGATTAGCATTATCTGCTGTATAATTAGTATTGCACTGCATAAGAACAATTTTTTTGTTATATTTCATAATTTCCTTCACTGCTCTTGCAACATCTTCTAATGAGGAAGCTCCGGTAGCAATCAATACTGGTTTCTTTTTTTTTGCAATTTTTTTAATTATGTCCAACCACGTTATATCTCCTGATCCAATTTTATAAGCAGAAACATATTTAAAAACACTGTCAACATAATCTAAATCATAGGGTGCGGTAAGAAAATCTATTTTATTTTTTTCACATTCTTTTTTTAAAACTTTTGTCCATTTATTATTGATACTTGCTTCTTTATAAACTTCAAACACAGACTTCTTCCATTTTTTTTGATGTGTGATTTTTCCTATTTTTTTAAATCCAATATCTGAAACGATAGTTTCAGCCTTAAAATGTTGAAATTTTGCTGCATTTGCTCCTGAAAGCGCACAAAGTCTAATTAATTTTTTTGCTCTACTTAAACTCCCATCATGATTAGCTGCTATATCTGCAATAAAATATGTTGCGGATTGACTGCTAATTATATTTTTTTAATTTTAATAATCATTTAAATATTATTTTAATTTAACCTTGAAAAACCTTTTTGACTGATCGGATTTTCTAGTAAACTATCTATATTTCTTCCATTATTTTCACAGTCTGAAATTAAATTAAATACTTTTTCTAAATGATAAAGATAATTTGTAATATCTTCTTTTTTATGTTCAGTGCAAAAATAAATAGTGTTCGTGGCTAGTATGGATTTTTTTAATAGTTCTTGAGTAATTAAATTTTTATATTTAAAGAAGTTTTTACTTATAATTTCAAAGCTTAAAAGAGCTGAAAGACCATAAAATTTAATTTTTAAATTATTTTTTTTTGCTAATTTTTCTATAGATTTTCTCATCAAAATTCCTTTTTTTGTAATTATTTTCCAAGATTTTTTCTTTTGCATAACCTCTAATGTTTTTAAAGCTGCTGATGGGCCAATTCTCTCTGTCCAAAACGTGCTACTTATAAAAGTAGAATTGCTATAATTCATAATTTCTTTTCGGCCGATAATGGCATTTATTGCATATCCATTTCCTAAAGCTTTTCCAAATATAGCTATATCAGGATTAACACCGTAGTGTTTGTGAAGCCCGCCAAAAGTTTGTCTAAATCCAGAGGTACATTCATCAAATATTAGTAAAATCTTATGCTTGTTAGCTAGTTCTCTTACGTTTTTAAGAAAGTTTTTTTTTGGCGGAGTGTTTCTAGAAACTTCCATCTTTATCGCACATAAATCTTTGTTATTTTTAATTATTTTTTCTAATGAATTGATGTCATTATAATTAAATGTAAATGTCATCCCTTTTAATTTACTTGGTACCCCCACCGGCAACAAACCTGGCAAAAGCATTTTACTTAAATTATCACTTTTATTTAGATTTGCAGCTAGATACCAGTCATGCCAACCATGATAGCCACAAATAGCAACTTTATCCTTACCTGTTGCGGCTCTAGCAATTCTAATTGCAACTGAATTCGCTTCACCGCCTGATCTAGTAAATTTTGCACAATCAGCCCAAGAATGCATTTCAATTAATTTTTCGGCCAGCGCAACTTCTTCGGGGCAATTAAAAGTTGACATATTGCCTTTTTTTACAGTTTCCATTACCTTTTTATCCACTTCTTGATTTCCATATCCCAAAATATTAGTGCCAACGCCCATTAAACACATATCAAGATATTTTTTTCCATCTAGATCCCAAATCTGTGAACCTTTTGCCTTACTAAAATAGGATGGCCATGCACCTGGTAAAAATAATTCAGATTTTTTTGAAAACAACATGCTTCCACCAGGAATTATATTTTTTGCTCTTTTCCAAAGTTTTAATCCACTAGAAATTTTTGCACCTTCGTCTCTTTTTATATTTTTATTAGCTAAAAAGAGACTAGGATTTTTTTTTCTTAACTTGATTACATTTTTCCAAGGAAAATTTATATTGTTTTTAAATTTTTTAAATATATTTCTTATAACTTCTAAATCTGCAGGCTCATCTACAGTCCATCTCTCTGCAGAAAAATTAATTTTAGACGTAACATTAAATTTTTTAAATTTAGAATTTCTAATGATGTATGGCATAACGTGCTCTCGATCAAATTTGGTTTTTGACAATTTCCATGCTTTATAGAGACAGTTTTTACTTATAATTGCTGCATCTAAACCATCCGGAAATGTTGGGGGGGAATAATTTAAAACGCAGTCAAATTTACTGTTTAAAAATATTTTAATCATTGAGTCTATAAGTTGATAATCTATTAGGGGACAGTCTCCAGTTATTCTTACAATAATGTTAGATTTAAATTTTTTTGCTGCACTATGATACCTATCTAAAACATCATGATCATTACCTTCAAATAATACAAATTTATTTTTTTTTAAATGATTTTTAAGTTCTTTTTCTTTATCATTTTTTGGTATAGCAAAAACTATTTTGTCAATTAAATTAGACTTTTTTAATCTAGAGTGAATAATTTGCATTATTGTTTTTCCATTTACTTTTTGTAAAACTTTTTTTGGAAAGCGAGAAGATGCAGTTCTAGCTTGGACAATAGCTGTTATATTTAATTTATTATCCATTTTCTTGGGTCTATTAGTTTAATATTATTTGAAAATAAATTGATTGGAAATTTATTATTATTTTTACTAAATAATCTAATAATTTCTTTTAATTGATTAAAATTATTAAATCCAACAACAAAACTATCAATAAATTTAGATTGTTTGACAAATGAAATAGCTGCTTCTAACCGTGAAATTGAATGTTTTTTTATCCATTTATCTAGTTTTTTTAATTCTTTAAATTTAAAAAAATATTTTGGTAAGTTTTTATAATCATACAATAATAACCCTTGTAAAAAAATTGATCTAACTTGAATATTAATTTTTTTTTTTTTTAATAGAGAAAAAGTTTTTTCAAATCTTCTGTCAATTAAAGAGTAAGGAACTTGAACTACATCTATTTTAAAATTATCTAATACTTTTTTTAAATCAACTAGAGAATAAACTGAAACACCAATTTTCTTAATTAAACCTTTTTTTTTAACTTTTATTAAAGAATCATATATTTTAAATTTTCTTTTTCCATAAATTAATTCATTAGAATCGTGTAAGAAAATAATTTCTATATTTTTTATATTTAGTTTTTTTATTGAATGTTCTATCTCGGTGAATATTTTTTTTTCTATATTTTTACATTTAAGAGAAATTGGATTTAATTTTGAAGATATTTTAAATTTATTTAAATTAAATTTACCCAATTTTTTTTCAACTCCTCTATACCTTATTGCTGTATCAATATTTTTTATTTTGTTTTTGGTCGATAATTTAAGAATTTTTTTTATTTCTTTTAAAGAAAACTGTATTTTTTTTCTATTTAAACCATAATTATTATTTAAATTTGCAGTACCCAAGGAAATCTTATTTTTCACGTTATGTTAGATGGGTTTAAAACTCTTTGAAATATTAGTTGTTATTAAATGCCTTATTTCTTTAAGATTTAAAAACTTTTTATTTTCACCTGAGTTATATCTAAAATTTTGAAAAACTTTTTTAATTTTAAATTTTTTATACCTTTTTATAATATGTTTATTTAGGGTAGGTAAAATTATATAATAATCACCTATATCAAACGTGGTATTACTATCACTATCAGAAATCATTTCTTCGTGAATTTTTTCACCTGGTCTTATGCCAATCACCTTTATTTTACATGTGGGCCCTATTGATTTTGCTAAATCTAGAATTTTGTAGGAAGGAATTTTTGGAACCAATATTTCTGATCCTTGGGTATTTTTTATTGCAAACATAACCATTTTCACTGAATCAGAAAGAGTTAAATTAAATCGTGTCATTCTCGGGTCGGTTACGCTCAAAACGCCTTTCTTAGATTGATCCATAAATTTTGGTATAATAGAACCCCTCGATCCCATAACATTTCCGTATCTTACAACAGAAAAATTTCCATATTTTCCTGAATAATTATTTGCTGCCACAAAAAGTTTGTCACTACAAAGTTTAGTTGCTCCGTACAGATTAATTGGTGCACAAGCTTTGTCAGAAGATAAAGTTACTACTCTTTTAACTTTTTTTTCAATTGCCGCCTCAATTATATTTTGAGCACCAAGCACATTAGTTTTTATAAATTCTATTGGATTGTATTCAGCGGCAGGAACTTGTTTTAAAGCTGCGGCATGAATAACAATATCTACTCCATCTAAAGCTCTTAATAATCTTTGATAATCTCTTACATCTCCTAAAAAATATCTTAAAACTTTATATTTGCTCTCCGGAAACTCATTTCTCATTTGATCTTGCTTTAATTCATCTCGGCTAAATACAATCAATTTCTTAATTTTAGTATTTGAGTGTAGAAGTTTGGCCACAAAAGCCCTTCCGAATGAGCCAGTACCACCTGTTATTAAAATAGATTTATTTTTTAATTCCATTAAACCAATGCTCCGCACTTTGCAAAAAACCAATCTTTACAATTTTAATCATTTTAATTTTTATATTGGGCTAATTAAAAACTTATTTTTATCAATTTTTGTTTTTATATTACCCATTATTATTTCAATTTTTTTCTTTTCTATTTTTAATAATTTAAAAATTGTATTAGCAAATGGCCCATTTGTAAACTTATAGTCAGTATTTAAAATTAAGTCATACAAACTTCTAGTCATGTATCCATCTTTGTCTTCAGTTTTTTTACATTTATTAATAAAGTTAGAGATTTCTAATTGAGAGTTGTTGCTGCCTTTTAAGAAATATTTTAGTCCTTTTAAAAATTTTAAGTTTTCAACTACAGATAAATTAGTAAATTTCTCACTATAAACAAAAATATAGTCATTCATTAGATTTATTTCTTTAAAATGTATTTTGAAGCTGCTGTGAACTTTAATTTTCAGTTTAGGGTAATAATAATCAATTTCTGTCTTAAGTTTTTTTTTTAATTCATTTTGAAAAAAATTTAATTTTCTTTTTTCAAACTTTACAATTAACCACATAAAGCTATTTCCTTTTAAGCTCTTTTTTAAGCTCCTCATACTCATGAAACTTTTTTTTCATAAAATTGATCGTTAATTTGCTTTTTTCTGAAAACCCCTTTGGAGTTAGCACATAAAAGTAGTTTAGTTTATTCGGATTCTTCTGAAAATTTTTCATTTTGATTAAACCTTTATTTTTAAGTGCCTTTAAACAATAATTTAGTTTACCCAAGCTAAAACCTAAATCTTCAGCCATCTGTCTTTGTGAGCTTTCTGGCTTTTTAAATATTTTTCTTAATACTTCAAAGTGATCTTCTTTTTCTAGTTTCATAATCTATTGTTCAATTATTGAACATATTAGTCATCTGAAACCAACAGTAAAGAGAAAAATTTTTTTTTTGACTTTTGCTTAGATTTATATGTAATATGTTCAATAAATGAACGATAATTTCTATGAAAAATCTATTTAAAGACGTAAATCTAAAGATTGGTGACACTGTTCTGGCTTCATCTAGTGTACTAAAAATAATGATACATAATAAAAATAGCAAAAATGAAATAGATATTAATTCAATAATTGACATGTTAATTGAAAAAATATCTGCTAAAATACCCTGTACAGTCGTAGATTATAATAAAATTAAAGATTAGATATTAATAATGTTTATAAATTAAACAATTATAATCTAGAGTAATCAAATATATGACCATTCAAGAAACAAAAAGAACAAAAAAGTTAAATAAGCAAATTGAGATCAATATAAAAAGAAGAACGGTAATTGTTGATGATAAACTTGTTTTTCATAAAGGTGTGCCGATACCTAGCTGGATTGAATTAAGCTTAATTGATGTGTGTAACAGAAAATGTACTTTTTGTCCTAAGTCTGATGCAACAGTCGCTCCCGATACTTATCAAAAAATGACAATGCTATTAATTGACAAGCTAGTGAAAGAATTAAAAGAAATTAATTATCAAGGTTCAGTTGTTTTGTGTGGATACGGTGAGCCTATGTTGCATAAAGATGTTTATGAAATTTGTCGTAAATTGTCTGAAGTGTCATTTGTTGAAATAGTTACAAATGGAGATACTCTAACAAAAAAAAAAATAAAAGAGTTGTATAATGCAAATGTAAATAAAGTCCTAGTGAGTCTATATGACGGTCCTGAACAAGTTAATAAATTTAAAAAAATGGCAGATGGTGCTCAAGTTCCGGATGATTTTGTAATTCTTAGACATAGATGGCATGACGAGAACCAAGACTTTGGACTTAAACTAACAAATAGAGCTGGTACAATTGATGTTGGAAAACAGTATGATATAAAAAATTTTAGCTTTTGTTATTATCCTTCCTACTCTGTTTTGATAGATTGGAACGGTGATATTTTCTTATGCCCACAAGATTGGCAAAGAAGAAGGGCTATGGGAAACATGATGCTGGAAAGTATTTTTGATATTTGGGTCGGAAAAATAATGTCTAAGTATAGAAAAAATCTTTTAGAAGGCAAAAGATGTGCCAGTCCTTGTAGCGAATGTAACGCTGAAGGAACAATATTGGGGAAAAATCATGCTAAAGAATGGCAAAAAATATATAGCTTAAAATAAATGAATAATAAATTAACTTTAGTTTCAGGTGCGGGAAGAGGTATAGGTGAAGCTATTGCTAAGAAATTTTACAAAGAAGGACACAATTTGATTTTACTAATACATGAGTTTAAACACAAAAAAAAAATAGAGAAAGTGTTCGATAAAAATAGAGTAACCTACTTAATTGGCGATTTAAAAAGTAAAAAATTCATACAATCAGTTGATAAAAAAATCAAATATGTAGATAATTTAATTAATAATGCGGGTATTGCTAATAAAGATTATTTTACAGATGTTAAGCCTAGAGATTTAGATGAAATTATTAATGTAAATTTTAAGTCTTATTTTCTTTTGTCACAAATTTTTGCAAGAAAAATGATAAAAAAAAAAATAAAGGGATCGATAGTTTCAATAAGCTCACAATTAGGACATTTTGGAGGATTTAATAGAACCGCTTACTCTGCAACCAAATTCGCATTGGAAGGATTTACAAAATCTGCGGCTATGGATTTAGGTAAGCATGGCATAAGAATTAATACTGTTGCACCAACCAAAACCATAGTAAATGAAATAGAGAAAATTAAAACAAAAAAAAGATTAGATTTTATTAAAAAAAAAATTCCTCTTAATCGATTCTCTACTACTACAGAAATAGCAGATATAGTTTTTTTTTTAACCACAAATTCTGCACGTAGTATAACTGGTACTTCAATAGTTTCTGATGGTGGGTGGACTTCCGGTAAGTAATACAAATAAAAATTTAAACTACTTTATTTTTAAGCAAAGAATCTAGTTTATTTTTAATTATTTCAATTGACGAAATATTTTTATCATACTCCATTAAATAGTTTTTATCTTTACCTAGCTTCTCAAAATAATCATCGTCTGAAATATTCAGAATATTTTGTAATCTTTTTTCAAATGCTTCAAAAGTGCAATCGTTAATTGAACATATTCCCTTTAACGGAAAATCAAAAATATCTGATTGGGTCATATTACATGATAAAATTTTTCCTCCGGTGCCTAAAAATTCTCTCAATAAAGTAGAGTACGTAGCTACAACTACTTTGCTTTGAAATAAAGACTTGTAAGACATGAGTCTATCTTTTTTTTCTAACGAGTTGTTTAAAAGATATTTTATTTCATCTTCCGTAAGATATTTTTTATAAAAATTCCATTCAGCATTAAATGCCTGTATTTCTTTTTTTTTCTCTCTTTTCCAGGCAAAAATCATTTTCATATTATATTTCTTACAGAATTTTATTGTATATTTAATTGTTGTAGCAAAACCTTTTTCAAGTGTAGGTATATTAAATTGGTTATCATGACCGGCATCCAGTGGGTCTGAAACTAAACCTATGTCGTATATATTTTTTTTTAATATTATTTTATTTTTACTCATGTGATGAAAAAAATTTGCCATATTAAGTGATCCAACTTTATAAAAGTTTTTGACTTGAATGTGCTCTTGTTTATGTTGATCTATTTCATGTTGGCCGTAACAAAAGAAATTAGGTATATAAATATTTTTAGATAAATCAGAATTTGTTTTTTTTATTTTATATAAATGCTTGTACTTTTTAATTTCATATTGAGCGCCATTCTGAATAGCTATAAATATCATTTTTTTTTCAAGAGCTTTAGCAATATCAAAAAATTTTAAAGAATTATGAATATTTGTAATAACAATTTTTGGTTTTATAATTTCTAATATTGAGATCAAATATGCGGTCATTACATTTCCTCTATAATTTTTTATAAAGTACTTAATAATCTTAAATGATAAATATATTTTATGTATTTCTGTAATTCTATTTGCCAAAACAAAAAAATTATATTTTTCTAATAAATTTTCTAATTCATTTAAAGATATATCGTCAAATATTACAATTTCATGTTCATTAGGGTTTTTAAAAATAATTTTTTTCTTACATATTTCTCGGGCATTAAATAAAAAACGTTTCCACATATCTTTTAGATAAATTTACTTATTTTTCCTTTTTTTATAATAAAGTTCTGAAATTTTAAAATCATAAATGCTGTCTATGTCGAATGACTCTGGCTGCTTTAGAAAAATTTTATAAGGTTTCTTGCCTAATACATTCCTAAATTTTATTATTTTTTTTTTTGACATAATTGCAATAGCGGGTATATGCTTAAATACGCCAGCTAAATTTTGAGACATTGGTTGTTTATTTAATTTATAGTTAATGGGTTTATTTTTTCCCCATAAAAAATCTTTAACTATTTCAAATGTATTTAAACCATCGTATCTAGAAAAATTTAGTTTCTCGTATATATTAACAGCTTTTTGTAAAGTTTTATGTTCTAGTAATGGAGAAGTGTTCATTAAATAACATATGTGGTCTTCTTTAATCTGCTTAACTAAATAGGGTGCTAAATCGCTTATTGTGCATTTTCCTAAATATTTTTTAGGCCTTTCAATTAATATCAAGCCTCTTTTTAAAGCATACCTGTTAAGTTCAGGGATATCAGATGAAAAATAAATATTTTTAAATTTTTTTATTTTTAAAGCTTGATCTATCTTAATAATAGATAAGTTCGATGAACCAAACTTTCTTGTAGCTTTATTCTTTACTCTTTTTGAATCTTTTCTAGTAGCAATAAGACCGCAAATGTCCATTAAATATCCACTCTATAGACTATTTATTAATTATAATATATTAACTTTATAGTTGACTGTTCAACTATTGAACTATAAATGCTCATATATACATATGTCAACAAAAAAAACTTTAGTATGCTTAGTTTTTTAAAATTGGTTTAGTTTTTAATGTACTGGAAAACAATTAAAAATATTAAAATAAAAGACCTACAAAAATGTTTATTTAGGCTTAAAAAAAAATATATTGTAAGCCCTTGGATAGAAGACATTGTAAATAAGAATAAAAGTAAAAAATATAAGAAAAATAAAATTATTCATCTCTATAGAATAAGCGTTAAATCATTAGGTTTTAAAAAACCTACAAAACTTAAAAAAATTTACTCAAAACTTAGATCTAAAGGTTTTTCTCCACTTCCAATGGAATATGCTATTTATACAAGATTAATATATGACGAGCAGCCTACAGGCGAGTGGTTGAGAATAGCAGTCCCTTTTTCCTCAATGATTGACAGTGATGGCGTTCCTCACCTTCCAAAACTTGGCAAAGGACTGGGCAAATTTTTTATAGAAACATATTGGTCATATCCGGATGCAATTTTTCATCCTCACAATGATTTTATTGTCAAAAAATGATTTTTGACAGAATAAAAGTAGGAGGAATATCGCTTAATAACAAAATTGTTGTTTCTGCGATGTGTCAATATTCAGCTAAAAATGGTTGTCCGACTGAATGGCATTATTCTCATTTAGGTAATTTGGCGGCATCAGGAGCAGGTATGCTAACTATTGAAAGTACAGCGGTAAATTTGAGCGGAAGAATAACGCATGCTGATTTATGTCTTAAAACAAAAAAACAATTTTTAGAAATGAAAAAATTATTCTTATTTTTAAAAAAAATATCTAATATTCCAATTTGTTTACAAATAGCCCATGCAGGAAGAAAAGGTTCTTCTCATATACCTTGGGTAAAAAAAAATACAGCTTTAAAAAAAAATGAATCAAGTTGGAAAACATTTTCTGCCTCTAAGATTAGAAAAGATAAAGGATGGCCAATCCCTGAAGAATTATCTCAAAAACAAATTAAAAATATAGTTAAAGATTTCTCTCATACAATAAAACTAGCTAAAATTATTGGTTTTGAGTCCATTGAAATACACATGGCACACGGGTACTTGTTGCATCAATTTTTATCACCCGTTTCTAATAAAAGAAATGATATTTTTGGTGGGAATTTTGAAAACAGAATAAGATTTCCTAAATTAATTTTAGAAAGAGCAAGAAAAATTTGGCCAAAAAATAGAATTTTAGGAACCAGAATAACTGCATCTGATCATTTACCTGGAGGAATTAATATTAAAGGAGCAATTAAATTTATTAAACAAATAAAAAAAATCGGTTTTAATTATGTTTGTGTTTCATCTGGCGGAATATTGACCAAAACAAACTTAAGTCCTAACAAGAAAGCTTTTAGATTGAAAATGGCTGAAAGAATTAAAAAGGAAACTAAAATACTTGTAAGAGCTTCAGGAAATTTCAATCACCCAGAGCTTTTAAAGAAAATAATAGGAAAGAAAATTGATTTTGTTGCTTTGGGTAGACCTTTTTTAAATAATCCAAGATGGATCTTTAATAACTTTAAAATTAAAAACATCCCAAAACAAATATCTAGGGGTTTTAAAAGGTGACAATTAAGAAATTTTTTTATGCGACTAAAATATTAATAAATCTTCTTTATTCAAAAAAAATATACTTAATCAATTCTCCACAAAACTACATAAGTCTTATCGAATATCTGAATGAAAAAAATATTGATAATAAAAAGATAAAGATATTTATTGGTTTCACTTCTCAAAACTCAGTAAAACAAATTTTAAAAATTCATAAAAGTAAAATAGGGATTAAAAATAAATTAATATTTTTACAAAAAATATTTGATGAAAGAAAAAGAAAAATTTTGTTTTTAGCGCTACAAGTATTAAAAGTTAATAAATCTTTTTGCATTGTAGGAGATAAAAAGTCCTTTTTATTTAAACTTCTTTATCAGGGAAGTAAAAAGACTGTTTTTCTAGATGATGGTCTTAACTTATTAACATTCAAAGATAGTGATATAAAAGTAAAAGAGTACGAACTTTTTTCGTATTTTGATTTAAAAACAAAAAAACTAGTTAAGAATAGATTTACTTATTTGAGAAAAAAAACGTTGATAAATAATATTAATAATAACCATATATGGTTACTTGGTACACCGGCAGCTAATTTTGAAATAATAGATAATGAAGATTATAAAAAAATTATAAATTTATTTGCTAGAAAATTTGAAAATAAAAAAATATTCTTCTTTCCTCATAGGGATGAAGCGATAGATAATACTTTCTTTTTAAAAAATATAGTTATAAAAAAAAAATATTACTGAACCTATTGAAATTTACACGAGCAAACAAAAAACAATGCCTTTTTTAATAGCCGGGTTTTACAGTACTGCTTTGCATATTCTAAATATGATTTTAAGAGAGAAAAAAATTACTTTAATGAATATCAATTTCGATACAAATTTTGTTAAAACTGCTAATTTAAAAAAATTATACAATTTAGAAAATTTAAAAAAACAATATAATTTAGTTAAAGTTATATTGAAAAAAAATAATATTAAAAATTTTTTCTAATCAATGCAAAAAAAGCCCGCAATTTCTTACGGGCTTTTCCTATTTTTAAAGTAAATAAAATATCAATTATTATTTTTTGGTGTTTGCTTTAACTGAAAATTTTTTTCAGTGCATAAATCAAGCCAATTGAGCTATTAGTACCGGTCAGCTGCACGCGTTGCCGCGCTTCCACATCCGGCCTATCA
>MDSY01042424.1_pt1 | contig 20462 bp, 10 predicted proteins | sample 811131 | NCBI WGS metagenome assembly MDSY01 (sample SAMN05326643, study PRJNA326480) | marine metagenome | isolation source: seawater | place: Atlantic Ocean: South West | collected 2010
GCCGCCGCTCCTGCCTCTGCACGTCGATCCGCCGCCTCGGACACGCGCCTCGCCGCAGCCAGCGCCGTGGCCAACGCCGAAGATGGTCCTGAAGCATCCGGAGCGACGTTAACCACGCGCTCGTGTCTTCGAAGCGCAGCCTGGCTTCGCTCGAGTTTTGCGACCGCGATGTCAGCATGCGAGCGGCGCTCTTGTGGCGATGCGGGAGGGTTTATTGCTGGAGGGGTTACTGGACGCGCCACTGCCATCGTGCTAACTTCTTCACCCCTCGACGTGAGATCCAAACACAGTCGTTCCGTTTCTTCCAGACGATGTGTGAGTTCCACGACGACGTCGGCGTAACGTGTGTCGTCAAGCGAATGCACGTCGTTGTTATCCTTGTCTGGTTTGTCTCCCACCGCTGCACTCGTCGAACACTTCATCGCGCTCTCCGCGCGCTCCAGCCGCGCAGTGAGCGCACGCGCGTGCGTCTGCCACTCCATGAGAGCGGCTTCCGCGGCGTCCGCTCGTTCTCGCGTCGTTACCAAAGCCCCCTCCGCCAGGGCGGCCCGAATCTCCGCGTCGAGCATCCCTCCAGAGGCGTTGCCATCGGCTTCGGCGTCACGAGCGCGCTCCAGAACAGCGCGAAACGCGGTATTCTCGTCTCCCGTGCGTTGTGCCACGTGCTCCGCGACTTCGCGCGCCGCTTCCGCGGAAAGCGCGCGCTCGCGCCACGCAATCTCGGCGACCCGGGATTCGGCGTTTCCGGGTCCAGGTCCGAGTGCTTCGCTCTGCGCGGTGTCTAGCGCATCTCGAAGCTTCTTTTCTCTTTCCGCGGCTTCGCCGAGCAAACGTTCCTTCCGGGCCAACGCCGCTTCAAGCGCCTCCACCGTGGTCTCCGCGACCCTAAGGCGTCTGGACAGCAAACACTCCGCGGAAGACACACCGACGCCCTCGTCGGCCGACATCGTCGTCGCGTCCCGTGGTCCCGAGGAATGAATTTATTCGTGGCCGTCATCACGAGAAAAAGGGGGAAGAAAAAAACGCATGAATTACGTAAACGCCTTTAGATGAGCAGTTTCGACTTAAAATTTCCGCTATCCTAGCCCCTTACTCCTCCTCTTGTCGGCCGCCCTCGCGACCCCCCCCACCCCCCCTTGCTTCCGCCCAGAGTGCTTCAAGCTCCTGTTCCCCACGTTGTGCCTGATGAAATCTCCCTTCCCGGTGAATTTCGCGGACAGAGACAGTTCGCGTTCGCGCTCGTTTAGGTTAAAAATATTTCCGACTTCAACTTCCCGGCGCAGCGACCGCGAAAACGTCTCGTCAATTGACATGCCGTGCAAATCCACGGGTGGTTCTTCCAGGAACATGCTGTGCGGCGCAGGTGTAACAGCCCCTTTGACGTACTTTCCAGTCAGACCCTTTTATACAGCCTTGTCGTGTAACACCCCTCTGGTTTTGTCAGTCTGCACGGGGTGCTTCAAACGAGGCGCCGTGGCGTCGCGCCATTGTTTTTGCTGTAAAGCGTTTTTATCTTTTTCATTTTTATCAATGTCCTCGAGACTGTTTACCCACACGGTGGTGTTTTCCGGTTTCTCACCGAAAAGCGCGGGGGGGTGTACAAAGGTTGAGAACGGTTGCTTTGATGACGTTTTCTGTAACACCCCTTCGCCTCCCCTCCGTTGTTTCGTCAAGTCCTTGGTCAAATCCAACACCCCGCCCGGGAAGTATTTACTCGCGAAATATTTCGTCGAGAAATTATTCGATTCATCAGGTTCCGTCCAAGGTTCGTTCAGCTCGTCTATCCGTGATTGCGGGAGTCGTTTGAGTTCAGGTACTCTTCGCTCGCTCGCGACGTGCGCTACTGGCCACTTGAACTCGTCAACGTGCGGTGTGCCCCACATCGGGGCGGGTCGCGGGGCTGGTTTTTGTGAAGCCGTGGGGTGTCGCCGCGCCGTTTCCAACTCAGTTTCGAATTCAGTTCGCGGCGGTCTTTCGACGTTCCAAGTCGACCATAACGCGCGTCGCTCAGAGCCAATCGTCCGCTGTAGCGAGTTCACGGTTTGAATTTGTACCGGGTGTAACTTCTGGGTAGCTCGTGTCGTCCGCTTCCGTGCCAGCTCAGCTAAATACGCACTGTTCTCGGTGGTAATAGGAGGGTGCACCGTGCGTGGAGAGGAACCGCGATTCGTTCTGAATGAATCTGTGGTTTCAAGGGTTACATCAAGCGAGGGATGCTTGCCTTCGCTTGTAGTATCCACTCTAGTAGCAGACCTTTCCACTACCCGCCTATCTCCAGGCGTCTCTGCTGCGATATCGTCAATCTCCAGTGCTATTCCAAAACCACGGTCCAACACAACAAGCAACTCAGCTTCAGGGAACAAATCCAAGTCGAAAACCTGCCGCGCTCGTGTTCCGGGTCGGCCGAGTTCAGAAACTCTCCGCAAACATTCCCTAGTTTCGTCTCGCACTAAATGCTTCGCTAAGTGCGTTTTCGGAGAGTTGTTTATGTTTTGTATTGATGTTCGTAGACGGATGCCGCGAATATCGAGACCGAAGGAGTGGTATAGGCGTGTTTTGTACCCCAATGCATCGTTCATCACCGTCCACACGGAAGGGACGTGCTTATCGGCGAAAGACTCTTCAATATTTTCACGTCTTTTCTCGGCGAATAATGCGGACACTGGTTCCACCGCCTGTCGCGTCCCTTCCACTGTGATTTGACGCACATCGCCATCCACGAGGTGGTAACCAGTGATGAGGTGGAAGTTTGGGTCAACGGCTTGAGGTTCTGTAAGTTTCTCACTGGCAAGAAAGAACCTACACCGCGCGTCGTCGAACAGCACGGTGTCGTCGGAAAAAGTTTTGTTTTTTACTTGGCGTAAAAATTCGCCGTTCACGCACCGCACCGCCGACAACACCGAACGCAGAAACCGTAAATCGTCCGAAGGGAACGTACAGGTTGCGCGCACGAAAAGAAGTGACGTTTCATCTTCGATTTCATCTTTTGTGGAGGACTCCTCTATGTCTTTCTCCTCACCTTCTGGAGCAGCAGTCTCCGCGGTCTCCTCCGCACCCTCTTCCGCAGGTTCCACCTCCGTCTCCGCTTGCGTTTCTGCTACCGCCTCCACTCGCCTCATCGCTGACTCCGCCGGGTGTACTGCCATCGTGACCGTTATGGAAACAGTGGACATTGCTTCCAAAAACCTTCCAGGCCGCGTACGCCAGCTCGCGCCCACAACCTGCGACATCGCGGCCGGCACGAGTTGCTGTTCGAGGGATATTTTCGGGAACGGCTTTGATGGGGCTTTATTTTCCGTTGCGAAATCGCGCACGTCGAATAGCGCTGAACCATACGCGTCCAGTGACGGAAATTGACACAACGCTTGCTTTTCAGCAAGATCACGTGCAGCACGAGTCTCCTCGTCTTCCTCTTCAGGAGGAGTGGAAGTTTCAGCAGGTGTTTCCTCCGTGTCTTCGTCTTGCTCGTTTTCTTTCGAGTCGTTGACTGGAAAAGGTTCCGGTGCGTTCGGTGCGTATCGGTCGTAGACGCGAACCTCTATCTTTTGGTTTGCACACGCGTCTTGAAGACCTTTTGGGTACGTATCAACCGGTACATCCATTCCAAGGTACATTACGGACTTAAAAAACGACGCGACTCGAGTGTGTAGCACGGAGGTATCACTCGTGCCTAGTCCCTTTTTTGTGGCGTACGCCCTGGGTTTTTTGGACAACTCGGTTGACGTCGAAGTGGAAGTCGAGTGATCGAAACTGCTCTCCGCACCTACTGGTCGCCACTCCTCCAAGCCATAACTCGCTTCCAGTGTTCCAACGGGCAAGCCCGCCCACCTCACTCTTGCCGTAACGGGCTCACAATTCGATAAATCGCTCCTCGACGCGGGCTGGTCCGGAAGCCGGGCGGCGGTTTCAATGGAAACCGCGAACGGCTCCATGCGTCGCGCTAACCCCAGCGGGAGAAACTTACTGGTTTGAGTACTTTCAGCAGTCGCTCCAGAATCGTTCGTCTCTCCGTTCGTCGGATCGAGACTCACCGTGAAAGTCACGCGTTGGAACCCACTCAGAGCGGGTGGGATGGGTAGGGTCGGGGTGCCAGTAGTATCGTAAGTATCACCATCACCCTCGCCTAGTTCCAAAACGCACGTCCGTCTCGATCCCAAAATTAATTTTACTAAATCAACTTCTATCGTCGACACAATAGGCTCACCACGCGTAGGTTCGGCTGGTTCGATTGGCTCAGGAGCATTACCGCCATCGCCTGTTCCAGCTGTTTCTGGAGTAATGAATGGTGCTTCCCTTGTGATAGTAAACGTAACCCTGGGTTTCTTGGCGATTTCGCGCAACGACGTTTCGTTCACGGCAATTTCGTGCCCGCTTTCGTTTCCGCTCCATTCGATTGGAATTGAAACCCCGCTTACTTTCGCAACCGGGATCTCAAAGTCCTCTGATTTATGCTCGGTGTCATCGGGAAGCGTATACGCCATCGTAATAGACTGGTCGATAGGGTCATCGGGAGGTACAGGTTCGTCGCTGGTTTCCTCGTTGGTTTCCTCATTTTCACCATCCGAGTTTTCGTGCGCCTCTGATGGAGCATCTTGGTCCGCCTGCGTTCGGGAGGGTGCGTTTAGGTGTGGGGGTTGGGTTCAGGTCAGTCTACGCGTGCTTTCCATTGGGTATGTGTCACACTACGTGTTTCCAAACGTGCATCGGTCACGGCGAAACGCGGTGGTGCGCCACAGGCCGCTTGGAACCAAGCGTTGACTGCGGGGGACCAAGCATTTCGACGACACGAAACACGGGTTGTTTTCCCGGTTTTGGAGATGTGCGCGCGAGGACGCACCGTGGTCTCCCCCGCTACCGCAGTCTCTTCTACAGCTTCCAATACTGCTGGCGTGGCCACGACACGCACGAAAATAGTCGCCGTCCCTTCCATGGGGGGCGGAGCCTCAGGGTCCTCCGCCATCGCGCCCCGCAATGACTCAAAAATAGCAGTCAAGCGAGCTCGTCATTCGTTCCGGTTTTCTTGGAGCCCGCGTCGGTTGGTGACTTCTTTTCCGAGAGGTGTGTCGGCTCGTTCGCCCCGTGCCCACTCATCCACGCGCGCCTTTGGTGTCGGCACGAGGACTCGGCGCGATGGCGCGCCGTCCTCCCAGACTGGGGCTCGGCCTGGACTTCGAGGCGAGCACGTCGTCCCTGCGCACGTCCATGTCCACGGACCTGGGTGCGTCGTACAATCTGACGGACGAGGGCGTCCGATTGCTGAGCACGAGCGCGCGTGAGTTTCACCTAAACGCGGGCGGACACGAAACGCGCACGAAAGCGGAACGGATGAAGGATACGGGAAATAATAGGGGGTTGGGAGATAGAATGGGACGAGCGGGAGAAAGAAGTGCTATGGCTCATGGACGACCTGGACGATCGACCCGAGATGATGCTCAACATCAATTTGACAACGACAAATCTCCTGGCGTGTCGCAATCTGACATCCTCCCCTTTGACACCATCGGCGCCGGCGCTGGTGGTTCCGTACGCCGAGCGATCCACACATCATCAAACGCCTTCGTGGCGTTAAAAGTCTTGACAGTGTTCGACCGGGAGAAGCGAAAACAGCTAGTCAACGAACTGCGGTTGCTGTGCGATTTACCAAACGGCGGCAGCAAAAACATAATTACTTTTCATGGAGCTTATTATGACTCGACGAAAAACACAGTCAACTTGACCCTGGAGTTTGTGGATGGAGGAAGCTTAGAGGGTATTTTAAAGAATTTAAACGGTAAGCCGGTGACTGTTGGTGTTATTGGTGACCTGTGTGCTCAAGTCGCTAATGGGCTGGAGTATTTGCACGAACACGCGCGTCTCGTCCATCGCGATATAAAACCCGGGAACATCTTAGTCAAACGCACGGGCGAGGCGAAGATAACCGATTTTGGAATTGTCGCGCAGAGTAAATTAAACGAGAGTGGTACTGACCGGGATCACGCCATGGATACCGATGCCACTTCTCTCACCGGTAAACCTTCTAATTCGTCTTTCAAATCCAACCACAGTATCGCGTTGAAGTCGTTCAAAGGGTCGCTGCGGTACATGAGTCCCGAGCGCGTTGAACGGTTGCCGTACGGCAGAGCGGCGGATATTTGGTCGCTAGGCATGACCCTGTCGGAGTGCGCCTTGGGTAAATACCCGTACGAGGACGAGGACGGGGGTTTGCTGGGTTTGGCGTTAAGAATCGCGGAAGGACAGGAAGTATTGCCGTTACGAAATGAAGGGAGTCAATCATTTCCTCCCGAGTTTCTGGAGCTGGTGACGAACTGCGTAAAGAAAAATCCGGGCAACCGGCCCACCGCGACGATGTTGCGGAACGATTTATTCGTGATTTCTAGTCGCGAGATGAGCAAACGCAACCCTGATGACTCTAAATACTCACTGGGCGCTTTTGTGAGAAGTAACTCTGACAATGCCCAAGAGTTGTCCCGAATTCAAAACGAAGCGGAGGCGTTTTTAACGCACTACACGAGGTTACTGCTGTCCGCGAAAGAATCGAAAAACCAAAACGTGTTTGCCCAGTTGTATCGCAAGCCGAGTTGCTTGACCTCCGTGAACGGCGTACGCGCCATGGGGGGCGAGGCGATTTCAAACGCTTTACTGACAGGTGCCGGTGACGTTTCATCTTCCACCTCGGACTCCGTCACCGCGCTCCCGGGAGGCGTGGAGGGGGGTATTTTGATTGTGGAACACGGGACGTTGACTTTTTCTGGAACTCAAACAACCAAAAAAATCACCCGAACGTTTCTGTTGCTGCGCGTGCACGAAGGGTGGGGGGGGAAGGGTGCAGCAAAAACGGGCGGGACGTTCTACGTCAGGAACCAAATAGAGAAGTGGGTACAGTACCGGGGCTAGTAGGGTTTAAACCAAAAAGTATTTATGTAGTTATACAACTGTCAACTGTTCCTGTCGCGCCTCAGGCTGATTTTTTATGAATCGCCCTGAAGCATGCCACATCAAATGCGTCTGTTCGTTCTTCAAAAAACATTTTCGCGCCCACTCTGCTTCACACCGATCTCGCGCGTCGTCCAGCGCGGACGTCGAGCATGGCGGAAACGGAAAGCGAAAAGGGCGTGACCGTGCCCAAGGCAAAGGTGCGTCGTGTTTTGTGAAGGGTTTGGAGGGAGACACTTGTAGACTAAGTAGTCAACGAGGCCACGCCCACCGCGATCGGGCACTTTTTTGACACATCCAATTTTTTGACACGGATCAGCTTCATGATGACCGCCCTTGATGAGCGTCGGGATCTCACATCGATGCTGCATCGGTGCTTCCATATGCTTCTGAACACGTCCACTGACCCCCTCACTCCCTTCCCTATATGAAAACTAGTTCATCGATGACGTCGATGCATACATGGTTGGCAAGGAACCGGAGCCCACTTTGAATTCCTTACAAAGTTTGTACCAGCAGTACAAGCAAATAGAACAAGGTTTGCAGCAAAACAGGATCCGGCTGGGGAACAAGTTGCCTGAGATTAAACGCGCGCTTGATACTGTCCGGTTGTTGTGTGACAAACAAGGGTCGGGGGAGGAGCTTGATATGCACTTCGAGTTGACTGACAGCGTGTATGCCAAGGCGAAAGTGAAGGACGCCGAGAGCGTGTACCTTTGGCTCGGCGCGAACGTGATGCTGGAGTATCCACTTAATGAGGCGTTGGAACTTCTCGAAACCAACCACACGAACTGCAAGAACAACCTAAGCACGAACCAAAGCGATTTAGCGTTTGTGAAGGATAACATCACGATTACGGAGGTTTCTATTGCTCGCGTGTACAACTGGGACGTCAAGAAGAGGAAGGACGAAGCGGGGGCGAAGTAGACGGGGGTGACTTGATTTTGATTTCAATAATTTTTCACTGCCAAAAACAACTGTCAAGAAAAGCAACGACCCCCACCTACTCCATCCCCTCCCCCTTCACATCTCGTGCCACACCGCATCGCACGTCTTTACTTTTGTGGAGGGAGTACAAGCATACGTCTAACGCGTATCGCACGTATGTCCGCGATTTCGGCTACCACCGTCGTGGCCAGCGCGCGCGTGGCGCGTTCGGTACCCCGTCCCGGAACCTCTTCGTTCGCAGCCACGTCGACATCGCGTGCTGTTTCGCGGCCGACTCTTAGGACAAAGCGCGCCCCTACCCGGTTCGTGAAATGCGCGGCTACGGAGGAGGATGAGAACAACGGTACCTCTGATGAGTCAAACACTCCTAGGAAAGTCTCAAGACGAGGCGCGATTCTTAACGCTGTGTACTTGGCAATATCGATCCCGCTGTGGCGAGACGTGCTTCACGACTTAGGCTATTTACAAGGCGACGAGGACAAACCCGCGGAGTTACCGGTACCCCCCCCCGGCAGCGGCTTCGAAACCGCAACCTTTGCCGGCGGATGTTTCTGGTGCATGGAGAAACCCTTTGACATATTGGACGGGGTGATCGCCACCACGAGTGGGTACACCGGCCCCGAAGGCTCGTTGAAAAACCCGACGTACCACGAAGTAGGCGCTGGAGGTACCGGGCACCGCGAAGCCGTGCAAATTCTATACGATCCAACGAAAGTGACTTATGAAACCTTGTTGGATGTTTATTGGCACCAAATAGACCCCACGAACGACGACCGAATGTTCCTAGACACAGGTTTGCAGTATTCGTCCGCGATCTTTCCGAAGGATGAAGGTCAGAGGACCGCGGCGGAGGCGTCGTTGAATGATTTACGATTGAGAAATGTTTTTCCGTCTGAGATTAAAACGCAAATTATAAATCTCGACTCATTCTACCCGGCGGAGATTTACCACCAGGACTATTACCGGAATAACGGGTTGCGGTACGGATTTTACCGGTCCCTGAGTGGCCGGGACGAGTTCGTGCAGGGGGTGTGGGGAGTAAGTGAATGGGAGAGTTATACGGGGCACAACGTTAAGTAGATGTAATGAAATTGACAAGTAATCAGCCAACGAGCCAAGTGGCATCTCTTAAAAAAATCGCCCTTGATATTTTTGACTTGCGCCTACTTAAAGTGCACCCTCCTCTCCCTAGCTGCAAAGACGCGACGCGCGACGCTGAGGAGCGCCCCGTCCTGTCTCACCGCCTCGCGCGGTTCTGTGATGTCGCTAAGTGCGGGTACGTGCCGTGCTGGATTTGTGTTCGGCCGTGTCCGTCTCCCTCGTCAGCCGCACGGTCGCCATCGAGTATTGGCCTTCGGGCGGCGCGATCGCGAAAAGCTTCGCGCCCCGTAGGCGCCACCGTCTACGGCGTGGGCTCTGTTCACCCACCGCGCACGCGATACTTCTATCAATATCAAAAACCTGCATCTCGCATCGTATCGCGCCCGGTCCCAGGTCGTCGCTCACCTCACCCGCCCCTGTCCGTACTCTCCCCCATCTGTCCTACGCAGCACTCGGCGCGGGCGTCGGGCGTTCCGTTGCCCCGGGACCCTCCGGTCTCGCCGCGCGCAGTGGTCAACTCAGCGGAAAGCGTCTCGTCGCGGCTTCAAGAGCGAATAGAAGGGTCCAAAGGCCGAGTACATCACTCGTGCCAAACGCGAGCTGGAGCGACAAGCCCAGTAGCGCGGCTCCTTCATCTGACGACGAAGCGAGGGACGCGAGACGTCAACAAAGGCTTCAAGGCACGGAGTGGGGTGCGTCGCCGGTGCCTCCGATGCCTCCCATACCCCCTCCCGCGTTCACGGATAATGGAAACCAGGCCCCTTCTTCTGCTGAGAGTGGCGGATGGTCACCAGCGCCTCCCTCTGCGCCGACGGGGTGGGAAGCTGCGGAAAAAACATCCAGCCGGGAGACAGTTTTGTCGCAAAGCGCGGCGCCGGTTGAAACCCAGTCTCCGCCGGCTATGGGTCAATCCATGGGTCAATCTATGCAATCCATGACCCCCGGAGTCGCCCCAACAATAGACCCCGATCAAATCAAAATCACGAAGGGCTCTCCTGATGTTTTGGGCCCGAGCCCAGTTGGGGGGACCGGCGTGAATTTTGCCATTTACAGTAACGCCGCAAAGTCGATCGACCTTTGCGTTTACTTCGATCCAAACGCGCCGAGCACGGCTCCATCTTTGAGAATCCCTTTGGACAGGGACACGAACAAAACAGACGACACGTGGCACGTCGCGATCGAGAATATCCCTCGTGGGCACGATGGGTACGTAGTTCGGTACGGGTATTTAGTCACAGGGGACGACCCGAAACGCGATAAACACGACCGGTGGCACCCCGATCAATTACTATGCGACCCATACGCCCCGTTAGTGGACGGTCGCAGAGTGTTCGGCGACAGGAGCTCGGCGCCGAACAACGAGGATGACGTTTGGATCTCCGCGTTCGCGTTCGACGCGACGCCGTTCGACTGGGAGGGTGTGGTTCCGCCTGCGCTGCCGCCGCAGGACTTGGTCGTGTACGAGCTCACCACGAGAGCTTTTACGAACGACGACAGTAGCGGGTTATCACCGGGAAGGTGCGGAAGTTTCCTGGGCATCGCGGATAAGGTTCAACACCTAAAGGATTGCGGAATCAACGCCGTTGAATTGTTACCAGTGTTCCACTTTGACGAGATGGAGTTCCAGCGCGCGAAGAACCCCCGGGATCACATGCTGAACACGTGGGGTTACTCCACTATGAGTTTCTTCGCGCCCATGGTGCCGTACGCGAGCGAAGGCGCGGGGCCACAAGCCGCTGCGAACGAGTTCAAGCACATGGTCAAAACCCTGCATGCGAATGGCATCGAAGTGCTGTTAGACGTGGTGTACAACCACACCGGCGAAGGTACCGACCGGGCGTTCTCATTCAGAGGCATTGATAACAGAACCTACTACATGATGGAGGATACGAAACACCCGTACAAAAACTACACCGGTTGCGGGAACACGTTTAACTGTAACCACCCTGTGGTGCAACGGCTGGTTTTGGACTCGTTAAGGCACTGGGTCAACGAGTACCACGTGGACGGGTTCCGGTTCGATTTGACATCAGCAATGACCCGAGGGCTGGATGGCGAGCCGTTACCCCGCCCTCCGGTGATTCGAGAAATCGCAAAAGACGACACGTTGGCTCGAACGAAACTGTTCGCGGAGCCGTGGGACTGCGGCGGTTTGTACCAAGTGGGAAGTTTTCCCAACTGGGACCGGTGGGGGGAGTGGAACGGGAAGTATCGGGATGTGTTGAGGCGGTTTATTAAGGGGGACATGGGGTTAAAATCTGAGTTGGCGTGTCGCTTGTGCGGCTCGGCGGATATGTACCACACCAACGAACGCAAACCGTACCACAGTTTGAATTTCATCACCGCGCACGATGGATTCACCCTGCGAGACCTGGTCTCCTACAACCTGAAACACAACGACGCGAACGGCGAGCAGAACCGCGACGGGTGCAACGACAACGATTCGTGGAACCATGGGGGCGAGGGTGATGGAGTTGATGATGCCATTAAAGCGTTACGCACTCGGCAGATGAAAAACTTTCACCTCGCGTTGATGGTGAGCCAAGGCACGCCCATGGTGTTAATGGGGGACGAGTACGGCCACACAAGAGGGGGGAACAACAACACGTATGGGCACGATAACCACCTGAACAATTTCAACTGGAGAGAGCTGGAAACAGTAAAAGACGGGTACTTTCGGTTTCACGGGGGGCTGTGTAAGTTTCGCGTGCAACACCCGTTACTCGGGAGAGCCGATTTCCTGAACGACGGAGACGTGACGTGGCACGAAGACAACTGGGACAACCTGGAATCGAGATTTCTGGCCTTCACGTTGCACGACCGAGGCCAGGGCGGAGGCGATCTGTACATCGCGTTCAACGCGCATGAGTTTTACGTCGACGCGCTGTTGCCGCCGCCGCCGGGGGGGAAGACGTGGCACAGAGTTGTGGACACGAACCTACCGTCGCCCGCCGATTTCACCCCGGAGGGCGAAGGCGGGTGCGGCGCGCGCTACAATGTCGCGCCCAGAGGGTCCGTGATGCTGGTGGCGAAGTAGGGAGAGTATAGTAGTATTGTTGGAGAGTATGAATTAGGGGGCGTATGTCCGGGTACACACACGTTAATCACAAAATATTTGATTACAAGCGATTAAAAGCTATCACACTACTTGAGTCCTTTTTTTCTCATAATTTCCTCGATCGACGCGACGTCCGCCGGCTCATCAACGCCGTGCGCCGAGTGATTCACAGTCACGACTTTCATCCGGTACCCGTGCTCGATTACCTTCAGCTGCTCCAGGTCCTCCTGGAGCATGCATGGGGTGGCAGGTAGCTTGCTGTAGGTGGTTAAAAACGCAGCGTCGTAGCACTGCAACCCGAGGTGCAGCAAATAGTCACGCGCAACATCGGGAGTTCCTTCTTTGTTGTTCGGCAGCATGCCTCGGGAAAAATACATCGCGTACCCGTTGACGTCAACCACGCACTTGACTCGAGAAGACATCAGCACTTCTTTTCTGTCCGTGAATGGAGTCACGGGTGTACTGTACACCGCGTCTGGTGCTTTCTGTAGCGCGGTGACGCACGCGTCGATGATTTCCGGTGCAATCAGAGGCTCGTCCCCCTGAATGTTGACCACGATGTCGAACTTTTGTGTAAGATTTCTCATGGCTGCTTCGCATCGCTCGGTTCCATTAGGGATCTCCGAGTCGGTCATCACAACCTCCGCGCCTGCTTCTACGCACGCGTCTCGGATACGCGTATCGTCCGTGGCGACTACTAGTCTGGTTAAAGTCGTCGCCATTTTCGCTTGCAGATACGTACGGACTATCATCGGCTTGCCCGCGATTTGGACCAAAGGCTTGCCTGGAAATCGCGACGACGCATAACGGGCGGGGATAACACCAAGCACTCTGGACCGGGAAGTGCACGATGCTCGGTAGTACGCATACGCGATGCGACACAGCTGTACCGCACAAACGCCCGAGACCACGGTCGCGACCGCTCGTTTCACCTCCATGCGATCCGGCGCGCGAGGCGGAGTGAAGAGTGCGAGGACTTTTTACGAAGTCAAAGTGTTAATTTTTCGGCGAACCCAACCACACCTCTCCGCGCCTGGGAGTGTCCCTCTCGGGGACGAGCTCTTATTCACCATGGGGCTCGTGACCGAGATTGACGAGCTTCGGGTGTACCGCGTGATTCAAAGCGTGCAGCTAAGGAGCGCGCCGAACGTGAGCGAGGGTTCGAGGATACCGAAATCCCCAACCTTCCATTTAGGGGAAATGTTTGCAGTAGATCGTGTACAGCCCAGTCCCCGAAACACGCACAACGGCCCGTTTCTACGACTGTGCAACAATTACGGGTGGCTGTTCGAGCTGAAGCACGGGAACGCGATGTGCGTCCGTATGCCTCTCGAAAGAGGCCTGTGGGCGTACCGCGTTGACAACGAAGGCGTGGGTTTGGCGCTTCGCAGTCACCCAACCAACTCACCCGAATTCGATTACAAATACGGGTACTCGCACGGCTTGACCGCAAAGGAAACGTTGTTAGGTCAAGTGCTGTTTCCTCACGGACACGTCGTGTGGACAGATGCGCGGGTTTCGTTCGAAGGCGTGACTTACTTGCGGGTACAGGGCACCACGGGGTGGCTGTTCACGCGGCGCGGCGAAAAGCACACGCTTATCGAGTGCGTCGATCCTGACGAAATAGTGAGGCTCAGCGCGGGGGTTGAAGACGACGAAACAGACTTAACGCTGGGACAGTTTGAGGAACACGAGGGCATAGACACGAGGAATGACGACAGCTTACACCCCAACACGGGGTATTTAGTCAATGTCCCGAAAGAAATAAATCTCGAGATGCTTCCGATTCGCGACCTGCGAGTCATGGCCAAAAAACATAAACTTCGAGAATCCTATTTGAACAAAAAAACGCGCGTCGTGAGTTTCGTGAAAGACCTCGGCGCTGGAGAGACTGCGCGGATTGATGTGTACTACACTACTGGTACTATTGGTGTGACAGTTAGACACCACAATCAACTAAGCCGCACCCAGAGTTTTTACCCCCGGTGCGGTATACGGGAGGTTGAGAAAATTTTCAACTCGCCACAAGATCCAAACGTCCGAGGAGGGTACAAGCGACGGAGGGAAAACGACGGGCCGTACGGCTCGAACCACGCGATTCGACACATGGGGGTTTTCGTTGAGAATGCCTCGGACGCGGTGACCGAAGACGAGGAGATGACTTTACGGGGGGAACTGAGGGGGCTAGATGCGGCGCTCGAGGAGATGAAACTACAACGCGAAAACTTGTTACAACTTTTGGTCAAAGCTGAACGCAAGAACCGGAATTCCGCGTTGCTCAGAATGCACAAAGAAAATGAAATGAAAGAACTGGTTAAAAAGGAGCTTATTCTGACATCGAAAGGCGGTAAATGGCTTTGTGTCAACGCCATGCGTAATACGCACCCCACGTTGGTGCAAAGTTTAGAGGCGAACTTCACGAACGTGGAACACATTGCGATTACCGAGGATTCGTATTTCGTATCCAGGGCGAACGGCAAGTGTTTATATCGAAATATCGATGATAACACAGCGGAAGCGTTGCACCAGTGGCAAGGCACACACACGCAAACACCGTACTACGTATCTTCGAAAGACGGGAGGTATTTCGCGAAAGATCAATCCGGCACCACGCAGTGGAACAGTGGATATGACGCGGAGGGATACGAAGACCAGCGGTTTGACGAGCTGTGTCGCGACCCCAACCGAAACGTATCGCGCGTGGCTTTCGGTGACCCCGGCTCGTGGTTCCTAGTGTTCGCGTACGGCAGATGGGAAGCAAAAGGCGTGTCCGACCGGATGGTAAACTTCATCCACACCAACGGCAGCTCGCCGGTTGAGATTTCAATAGGCGAGGACGATACGTATTTCGTGCGCTGTTCGGACGGCGAAATCGACTACTCCCTGCCACACGCCTGCGCGAAAGTGTGCCGCGGACTTGTGAACAAAGGACACTTGCTGAAAAACGTCGTCTTGTCGCCAACCAACACCACGTTCGGGTGGCTGATTAGGTACGAGTGATGCTGTGAGGGAGAGTTTAGGGTTAGGGATGTGTGTTGAATGTACATCATGAAAGATTAATTTTTTGCAGCAACACTTTTTGTTTCGTGAAATACCTTTTTGCGTCATTCCCACATTTGTCCACTCGTTCACGCGCCCTCCGGTGGGTCGGCGCGTGCCGCGATGTCGCCCGCGAAAGGTTTGAACGACATCGAGGCGCAGATCGCGGCGCTAGAGGCGAAGCTCGGGGGCATCGACAGCGAGGAGGAGGACAGAAGTGATGACGAGTCCAATTCGGGAGACTCGGATTCAGGACGGCGGGCGGCGGGCGACAAATCGAAGTCCAAGAAGTCTAAGAAGGAGAAGAAGGAGAAGAAGGAGAAGAAGGAGAAGAAGTCCAAGAAGTCAAAGCGAGCCCGTGAGGACAACTCAAGTGACTCCGAGTCCCTCGAGCCCATCGCCTCGCTTCCCTCGCACCTGTTACCCGAACACTCCGGCTACGCGGGGAAGGGCAAGGGGAAACGACGAAAAACGAAAACCCCCGGATTCGTTGAATCAGCTACAATGAAGATGGCCGGCAACGACGATGCCAACGGAAACGACGCGGACCGTACCATCGACCCGTTCGCAAAAGCCGTGGGCGTGGTGCAGCCCCCGCCGATCATGGCGATATTGGCGAAAAGGAAAAATCTCCCGAGGTGCGAGGTTTGTCAAAAAGACTTCACGTCCCAGAACCAGCTGGACGAGCACCAGAAAGGGAAAGCGCATTGGCGCGCGGCTCGGAATGCCGCTGCGGCTGCAGCGGGGCAAAGCGTTCAGACTGGAAGAACACCAGGAGGGGCAGGCAGAGGAGGAGGGAGGGGTGTTACAGGCGGACGAGGAGGTGTTACAGGAGGTCTTGGTGCAGGACGAGGAGGATTTAATAACTCGTCACATGTACACACTCCAAAGCCTCCTGACGGGCCGCACTGCGCTTTGTGTCGGAAAACATTCACGAGCGCCGCGCAGCTCACGGAGCACAACGGCGGCAAGTGGCACAAACAGCGCGTCGCTGGGACGCTCGCGCCGAGTACAAGGCCGTACAATAGTCAAGATTAGCATTAGTGATAAAAAATACTCCTCCCTAATGTTGTCTGTGATACTGGTCCCCGTCCAGCCCTGATTGAAACGAATTATACCTGTGTCGCTGGCGCAAGTTGGGTTTCGGTTGATCCGGGCTGAAGAACCCTAGCGTCTCGTCGCGGGACATCAAAGGGTCCTGGACCCACGCTTCGGTCCTGGATTTCGGGGACTCCGCGTCATCCGCGTCCGCGTCGCTTTTCTTGTCCTTGCGTTTGAACCAATCCGAAAACCCGGGTGACTTTGAGGTTGCTTGTTTTGATTGTTTTTCATCTACGTCCGATTCACCGTCTGACACGTCGCTGTCGTCGTTGTTCTTTCGCGCGGAGCGTAAATGACTCGCGGGTCGTCCTGAAGGCCGTTGATATCCGCGGTTCATCTTCTCCAAGTGCTCCGCGCTGGGCAAGCCGCCCGAGACGCCTTTTCGTCGTCGGATTCCTGATTTCACAGCGCCTTGGTCGCCCGACCCGCCTGACCCTTGCAGACCCCCGCCCGACGCTCCCCACGCGGGGCGCCACATCCCGTCGTCCAGAAGAGGCGCCGCATCCGGGTTTGCGAGTTTCCATGCTCGGACGGCGCGTAAACCGGCTTCGTGCCCCGCCCTGACTACCTCGGCGTACCGCCCGAACGCCAAAATCGGCACGTCCGCGACCGCCGGCCGGACCATGATATCCACCGTCCCGACTCGCCGCGCGGCATTCGCATAATCAGTCACAAAAGGTAGGTGCGACTGCATTTGCGCCATGGTCGGGCAGGTGGGCCCGCCGCCTAAAAACCTCGGTAACCAATTACGAACCAAAATACTTATCCCCGAAATCGCATCCCCCCAGGGTTTCATTTGAGTTTCGGGTAACCCGCGGCCTGAAACGTCCACCGCAATTACGATCCTCGCGCCCGCTGCTCGCATCACGTCTGTGGGAAGGTTGTTGACGTACCCGCCGTCCACAAGGACGTGCATTTGCGATGATTTATTGGAATGTGAACCGTCACCCTTACCTTTTCCTATGGGCTTTTGGTCACAGACTGGGGGAAGGAACCCCACGAGCGCCATTGACGCCCTCACGTACCGCCAAAGCGTCCCGTTGCGGTGCACGATCGTGACACAACTTATCAAATCAAGGGTGACGCAGAAAAACGGAAGCCAGCAGTCTTCAATCTTGGCGCCCCGGAACAGCGGTTCCAATGCGCGGTTCATCCGGAACCCGCTGAAATAACTCACAACAGGCACCGTTAAATCAAGAAGTTGCTCCCACGCGCTGCTCATGTGCACCGCCAGCCGCCGTGCAATAATCCGCGTCAACAACGCGGTGGGTTCCTTGGCGTAGATGCCGCCGACGAAGGAGCCCATCGAGGTGCCGCCCAGCATGTCCACAGGGACGCCCTCCTCCTCCAGAGCCATTAGAACACCCACGTGCGCGAACCCTCGGGCGCCGCCCCCGGCTAACACCAGCCCAACGGAGTGTCGTCTCAACGACCTCGCGAGTCTTGATGCGTGCGCTGGAGCCAAGCCATGAGCGGGCGCCCTGGCTAGGTGGTGATGGCGGTGCACGCTAAACGCTTCGAGCCACGCGCGCGTTCCAGTCGGCGCAATCTCCGCGCTGCCGTGAAGCACGACCAGTTCCCGTTGCGCGAGCCCGGATGACCCGCCTCCGTTGGGGCCGCCGCCTAACAATCGAGCCTGAAGCGTACGGCCCTCTTCAGGCGTGGGGGGCGTGTCTTCTGAAGCGGCGACGAGCAAGATGGTGTCCGCGTGCCGCGCGCACTGCACGCACCACGGCGACGGGAACGGATCCGCTTTCAGTAAAACGACGTCATTCGCGCTCTCCAGTTGCGCGAGCCAGTGCGCGGTGGCTTCGTGGGCCAAAGGGCCGACGCCAGCTTGACCGACCTCTGCTAATCGGGAAGCGGAATCCGCCACCCGGGCAGCACAGCTCTTACTCAGCGCCGCCAATGTAGCGGAGCAGAACTCATCCAGCGCCAGGGCGGCGCCTTCCGAAACCGGCACGACGGCGACGGTCCTAGGGGCGTTCGGCGCGTCGGCATCTAAATCAACCCCAGGGTTGCGCCCCGCGCCGAACATCGAGGCGCCGCTCCCTGATTTCGCAACACCAGGATGCGAATCACCATCATCCACCCCGAACCCCGTGCCGTCTAAACCTCCGGATCTCCTGGCGTTCATGTGCCCTACTTGTCGTTTGGAAGCACCACCTGCTCTTTGGCCCATGCGCCACGCGAGCGCTGCAAACGCGCGTGGGGCGCTCGTCGCGAGCGCCTCTAACCCAGACGCGGGGATCCACAGGAGCTGGGACTCACGCACGGCGCGGGCGCGTCCAAGCGCAGCGGCAGTAGCGCGTGATCTTTCGCGTCGAGAAGAGCTACAGGACGTGGAATGAGAAGATCTCCCGTTCGAAAACTCGTCGAGAGAATCATCTTCGCCTCCTCCAAACGCGTCGTGCAAAATCACGTCCTCGCCGACGGCGTCACCTGGTCCTAAAAACCGCGGCTTCTGTTGGTTTATTAACTCGTCATGTGAGGACCCTGAGGTGCCAGCCCCTCCAGAGTTGAAATCCACGTCGTTCGGTGAGGGGCGGCCGTTACGACCGGAACCGTTACCAGAACCCCCACGACCGTTACGTGCTAGATTATCATCCGCGGCTAACCGAACGCACCCGGTCACCACGACGTACACCCCATCAGGGTGCTCCGCTAAACTTCCAGATGCGATGTCCACGCCGCTACCTCTGGCCGTAGCGGAGAGCACACTGTTAGGCTTGCTGCCCGGCACACCAAGCGCCCTTCTTCGTGCGTTCGCGTGGTCCGCTAGCGTCTGCCCCGCACCCAGGGAGATCCACTGCACCCCGCACCGGTCCCACGCGCGTGCGGGGAGGGCGGGGCGCAGCCTTCTGGCGATGCGTGTAGCGACTCTTGCGTAGGTAGCGGGGTACGTGCGCACTAACCTCGCCACCGCGCTGTGCGGCAACGCCGCCACAACAGCGCCATCCGGCCCCGCGCGAATCTTCACTGCAGCACGTTGCCCAGTTAACAGCAAAAACTCTCCAACCGTGCTCCCGGGGTGCGCAACGAACGCCGGGCGGGCGTGTGAAGAATTTCGGTCGGAAAAATTTAAGTCGCGGCCGTCGCGCTGAAACGACGACCCTCCCGAGAGTTTCCCAGAGCGCTTTGACGAAGCTCGGGAGTTTCGGGAGGATGAACGATGAGAATCCGTTCCACGTTGAGATTCTTGCGAACTTCCTGTGGTGCTCAGACCATCCCCGTCTCGTGCATCCGGCGGGGTCCAGTACCCCTCCAACGTCCCACGTTCCACTAACAACGCGGCGGCGGCGGTTGACCGGAACCGAAGACGCTCGCCGGGCGCAAGCTCCACGGCTTCCAGTTCAACCGGCGCGCCGCCTCTCGCGCTGTTCGCCGCTGATACGGGCTGGCTTTGCGTCTCGTTGTGTTTCTGAGCAACGCTTCCAGAGCCAACAGTCGTGCGACTTTGACGGCCGTGCTGCGCCCCGAAACCCTCCAGCCGTGAGGAACTCGCCCGGCTGCTCGTCTGGTCGTCGTCCATGTTGTGCGAGCCTCCTGAGCCAAGCTCGCCGTCGCTGTCCCCTCCGCGGTCGGCGTCTCGCCACGAGTCAGGTGCTCTGCGCGGGCGGTACCCTCTGCGCTCCAGCAGCGTCTCTAGAGACGTGCGGTCAACAGCCCGGGCGGCCTCGGCGCCTAGTAGACGCACCAGCGCCAAAGTTGCGCCGGCGCTGGAGCTAGGCGTCGACGTTGGCGCGGGGTCCACCCACAGCGCGCCTAGCTCACTCGGCGCTCGCAAGTAGTGACACAGCGCGTGGTACCCCCCGCACAACCGCATGGTGGGTGCCTGGATGCCGAGCTGGAACCCCGCGGCGCGGTGGAATGCGCGCAACGGAACCGCGGCGATGACGCACCCTCCTTCGCCGCCCCTTGCACGTAGCCGGGGTAGCCCGCCGGGCCCGCCGCTGAAGTCAGACGCGGATACTTGTGGATTTGAAAATTGCGCGGCGCCAAAACCGCTTCCTCCTTTCGAGCCAGCCCTGCCCACCCTGTTCGGCGTGCCAGGCCGTCCCGGCGTACCGGGATGGCTCACTGAATCATGTGCGCCAACCTCCACCTGTGAGCGCATGCGCGTCGGGGTGTTCGGGTACGAGTGAGAAGGGGCTTGGGAATTACTCCGGTCGTCATCAAACGCGGCGTCCGCCACGGTGGACGTGGCGTCGTCCGCTTCGTTGGACACGGCAAAGTCGACGTCACCGTTGACATCGTCCTCATCAGCGGCAAGGGGGGCGAC
>MDSY01063300.1_pt1 | contig 20461 bp, 23 predicted proteins | sample 811131 | NCBI WGS metagenome assembly MDSY01 (sample SAMN05326643, study PRJNA326480) | marine metagenome | isolation source: seawater | place: Atlantic Ocean: South West | collected 2010
ATACTGCTAAAGCAATCAATATACCTTTCATATTCTGACCTGATCCAAATAAAAATAGGTCTCTAAATGATGAAGCAAAACAAAATCTAGATTTCTGCAAAGTAAAACCCAAAGCGCATGCAACAAGCCATATAGCTGCATCTGAAGTATTAATTGAAGAAACATAAAAACTAAACATTAATCCTAGAATAACTAAGAAAATGCCAATTATTAACTGTCTACTATTTTTTGATTTATTTAGGCTATTTACCATTTAATTTTTCCACAAAAAAAACCCCACATAATTTGGGGTTCCTATTCAATAAATTTATAACTAATTTTTGGCTAAACTGAAGAAACCCTCATGATTGTACATGAGCAACAACAGTTAAGGTTTATATTAGTATTATTTATAGTCATGAGATTTATTGTAACAATTTTTCAACTTAATTCAATACTACTTAAGATAATCGAAATTATATTTAGAAAAAATTACTCTTAACTTTATCGAAAATTCTATCGGCTTCAATATAATCAAAATCATCCATAACAGACTTAATTGGGTATCTCACAATATAATTTTTTATAATTCCTCTCTTCCAAAAAAAATACTTATAAGCACTATAACTAAAGTTTAATTCAAAGAGTAGGCTTTCTAACATTAAGTTCCAAGTATTAATTGCATCATTATTTATTTGATTGTTTTTAGACTTTTTTAATTCATTCCATAGTTTTAGATGTGCTTCTATCATATGACCTGATGGCATTAGGCCATCAGATCCCCTTCTATATTCGTCAATGATTCTTCTACCTCCACCACCCCCCATAATAGATTTAATATTATTTACACATTTATCCTTGATTAACTGATGTATATGACCAGAGTCGTTTGTTTCCTCTTTGAGAAAATCTACCTTATCAATCTCATTAATAATCTTAATCAAAATATCAGGCGGAATAGGATTCCCGTCAGGAGACCTATTATTTTGCACCCAAATATTTACATTAGTCGCCCGTGAGATTTCTGAATAAAAATCATAGAACTCACTATCATCCTTGAAGCTCAAAAGTGGAGTCATTAATATAGATTCAATTCCTAAACCTTCTGCATATTTTGCATTCTCAATAATACTATTAACATTATTTGCTGATACTCCAGCGATTATAGGTATCTCTTCTTTCACCACTTCGGTTGCAGTCTTAAGAATAGCTTTTTTTTCATTGTCACTTAATTTAGAAACTTCTGAAACATTTGCAGGTATAAGCATTCCATGAGAACCTTTATCAACTAAAAACTCGAAACATTTTTCTAAAGATTTTTGATCAATAGAAAGGTCTAAATTAAAAGGTGTCACAGGTATTGAAAAAATTCCACTATATATATTTTTCATAAAACACCTCCTCTAAATAAATTACTTAATCTAAATCAAGGCATAAATGAGCCATCTTATTTATTGTATTCCAATGATTAATTGTTAAGTTCAAATTACCTCTGGATCCAATTTTTCTTCCTTTGGGTTCAATTTCTATAGCGTAACCAGAAAAATTATCATGTAAACTTTGTACTCTTATATCTCCTATTTCAAAAGCCAAATTATTAATCTCATTATCGTTTGTAAAATTTTCAGCTAATGATTTTCCAATACTATTAGGCTTCCAAATAATTTCTTTTACTTTACCAAAAATAGGAAAATTTTTTTTCCTAGTCGTTTGAATATCTAGGAGTTCTTCGTTAGATCTAATTTTTTCTGAGGGAACTGCAAAATAATGCCACCATCTGGGTGGGTTATCTTTACCACCATCTTTTTTAAGAATATTAATATACTTAATTGGAGTATTTTCATTAATTTCTATTATTCCTAAACTTCTTTGATACCACGAATTAAATAGTTTTTCTTCGACTATTTTTCTCTTTGCTAATCTACAATTAATCCCTAAGTTAATTAGATTATCATATAAATTATCTCTTGTTTTATCTCTAAATTTATCCATAATATTATTGAATTAACATAATTTTTTTATTAGATTATAACTTAGTTATGAAATTATTGTCATGGAATGTAAATGGAATTAGAGCCTGTCTAAAGAAAGGCTTCATGGATTTTTTTAATGATATGGATGCTGACATATTTTCTATCCAAGAGACTAAAGCTAACCCAGAACAGGTAGATATTGAAACACCTAGTCATAATCAGTTTTGGAATAGTGCAGAAAAAAAAGGTTACTCAGGAACATTAGTTTTTTCTAAAGAAAAACCCATAAATGTTCTTAATGGCATAGGTATAGAAGAACACGATAAAGAAGGCAGGGTAATAACCTCAGAGTATGAAAATTTTTATCTTGTTAATGTTTATACTCCAAACTCAAAACGTGAGTTAGAAAGACTTGCTTATAGGGAAAAAGAATGGGATGTTGAATTCCTAAAATATCTTAAGAATCTAGAAAATTCTAAGCCTGTAATTTTTTGTGGAGACTTAAATGTAGCTCATAAAGAAATTGACTTAAAAAACCCAAAATCAAATGAAAGAAATGCTGGATTTACAATAGAGGAAAGAAGGGGATTTGACAACATTGTGAGTGGTGGATTTATCGATACTTTTAGATATTTTAATAATGAAGGTGATAACTATACCTGGTGGAGTTATATGGGTGGTGCTAGATTTAGAAATGTTGGATGGAGAATTGATTACTTTTGCATATCTCAAAGTTTGGAAAAAAATCTTCTAAGCGCTAAAATACATCCGGAAATAATGGGTTCAGATCATTGTCCCGTAAGTATAGAAATCGATATATAAATTAATTTGAATAGATTAAAAAGAGAAAAATCAGAATACTTACTTCAACATTCAAATAATCCAGTTGACTGGTTTCCTTGGTGCAATGAAGCATTTGAAAAAGCTAAAAAAGAGGATAAACCTATATTTTTATCTATAGGCTACTCAAGTTGTCATTGGTGTCACGTAATGGAAAAAGAATCTTTCGAAAATGACGAAACGGCAAAATTATTAAATGAAAATTTCATTTCTATAAAAGTAGATAGAGAAGAAAGACCAGATATAGATAGTCTTTACATGTACGCAGTTCAAATGATTAATGGCAATGGTGGTTGGCCTGCATCAATTTTCATGGATTTCCAAGGAAGGCCGTTTTTTGCAGGTACTTACTTTCCTCCTAAAGATCACCATAATATCCCTGCATTTAATACAATATTAAGTAAAATTATTGATCTTTATAAAAATCATAGAAAAAGTATAGATGAAAATATTAATCTAGTTTTTGAAAATTTGAGTGGACATTTTTCTCATGATAAAAATATAGTCAAAATAAATAATTCTAATTTGTACTCATTGATTGAAGCTCAAATCAAACAATCTTTTGACTTTAATAATGGGGGTTTCGGTGATTTTCCAAAATTTCCTGAAACTTCAAAATTATTTGCACTTATGTTACTCGAAAAAAAATATAATAACCAATATGGAAATAAGTTATTATCTACTACTTTAAAATCTATGATTAATGGTGGTATTTTTGATCAACTAGGTGGAGGTTTTTCAAGATATTCAACAGATAAAAAATGGCTTGTACCGCATTTTGAAAAAATGTTATATGACAATGGATTATTGCTTTCTACTATTTCAAAAGCATGTAAATTAAATTATCAACAACTGTACATAGATACAATTAAAAAATTAGTTGATTTTCTCAACAATGAAATGAAAAATTCAAAAAATCTTTTTTACTCTAGTCAAGACGCGGATTCAGGAGGAGTTGAAGGCTCATACTATACTTGGAGTTATGAAGAACTCGATAATCAACTTGAAAAAGCTGATTTTAATTTCATAAAAAATTATTGGAATATTACAAAAAATGGAGATTTAGATGGTAAAAATATTCTTAATATAAATGAAAAAAATCAAACCAAATCAAATAATTTAGAAAAAATTAAAAATCAATTGATTAGTATAAGAAATAGAAGAGAAAAACCAAATACAGATAAAAAAATTATAACTTCGTGGAATTCATTAGTCATCTCAGGCCTTTGTGATTCATATAATTTAACTAAAAATCAAAATCATCTTAATCAAGCAATAAAAACTGCAAATTCAATTTTAGATAATCTTTCAAAGAATAATAGCCTTTATCATACACAAAATAACAACAAAGGCTTTTTAGAAGATTATTCATATTTCACTAAATCATTATTTGATTTATATAATTCATCTCAAATATCTAAGTGGCTTATTCTAGCTTGTAAATTTAACTCGATAACTTTAGAAAAATTTTGGGATACTGAAAAAAAACTTTTTTTCGACAACGAATTAAAAGATGAACTTATAATAAGAACTCATAATTTATTTGATCCAATGATACCTAATTCAGCAGCTATTGCATCAATTAATTGCTATATGGCATATAAATATACAAGTAAAAAACAATATTTAGATATAGCTACGACAAGTTTGAATACCGCTTCAGAATTACTGTCAAAACACCCATTAGAAGTACCTAATTGGTTTAATTTATATTATTTGATTAATGAAGAAAATATAGAAATATTTATTTCCGGTGATCGAAAAAATGATTTTTATAATCAAGCAAAAGAGTATATTCAAGGAAAATTCCTCCCAGCTTCCATATTAGTTTCACAAGAAGAAAATGATTTTATAAATAATCTTCCTATTAGTTTAGGAAGAAGTAATGATAAGAAAACAAAAGTATATATTTGCAAAAATTATATTTGTGATTTACCTATAGATAATATTAATGATTTAATGATGAAATTATAAATTTCTTTGAGCTAATTTTTCTCCTGTTACTATTTCATGAAATTCTATCTCATAGAAATCTATCATACTCATTAATTTTGAAGATAGTTTTGATTTTATTTGACTAGGTACATCTTTAAATTCTAACGGTTTTAGAGATTCTTGTTTCCATTCAGCAGTAACAGAATATTCTTTTGCAGGCGTTGAAAATCCAGATATATATATTGTAGCTTCGCTTCTTCCTTTATCTTCATACTCACCACAAATTTTATTTAATAAAGATGCTACTTCCCATAAATTTTCTCTTTTTGTTTTGCAAATTCTTTTTACTAAAAACATAAAACACCTACCTGATTTTTATAAAGTTATATAAAAGTTATATAATTAATTTAAATATAATTATAAAAAACTACATTTGAATTTGTACATATGGAAGTTACAATATTATTACCAAATCAACTTTTTTCAAATAATCCTTCTATTAGTAAAAATAGAAAAATATTTTTATTAAAACATCCAATTTTCTTTTCAAATAGTTATTTTAATCATCATAAACAAAAATTATTATTACATCTATTAAGTATAAATTATTATGAAAAACAACTGAAAAAATTAGGATTTTCAGTCAAGATAATTGAGACAAATGATTATAAAAAATTCAAACAAGAATCTTTACCGAAATTTTCCAAAATACACACATGTGAATTGGTCGACTTAGATATAATTAATGAACTAAAAGAATATGAGAATAAATTCGTATTTTATAAATCGCCCATGTTTTTGGAATCAAATCAGGATAACCTAGAATATTTTAATGATAAAAAAAAATATCTATTACTAAATTATTATAAAAAACTAAGAATAAAATATAATATTTTAGTTGATAGCAAATGTGTACCCATTGGAAATAAATGGACATTTGACACGGAAAACAGGAAAAAAATCCCAAAAGATTTAGTCATACCAAAACATAAAAATTTTTCTTACGACAGCAACATTATTAATTCTCAAAAAATTATTCTAAGGAAGAATTATTCAAATCATATTGGAAATATAGATTCTTTCAATTACCCCATATCTCATAAACAAGCAATTATAAATCTAGAAAATTTCTTTGAACAAAAATTTATTAACTTTGGTGAATATCAAGATGCCATAATCAACACAAATACTTTTTTATTTCACAGCAACATTTCTTCATCTATTAATATTGGGCTACTAACTCCTGATGAGATAATTTCAAAAGCTATAGACTTTAGTAATAAAAATAAAGTGCCTATAAATTCTTTAGAAGGCTTCATAAGACAAATATTAGGTTGGAGAGAATTCATTAAAGGAATATATATACACAAAGGAAACAATCAAATAAAAAGCAATTACTGGGATAATAAAAACAAAATGCCAAAGAGTTTCTATGAAGGGACTACAGGAATTTTACCTATAGATGATTCTATTAATAAGTCTCTTAAATTTTCATACGTCCATCATATTGAAAGATTAATGATTTTAGGTAATTTTATGCTATTACTTGAAATAAAACCTTTAGAGGTTTATAAATGGTTTATGGAAATGTTTATTGATTCATATCAGTGGGTAATGGTGCCAAACATATTTGGCATGAGCCAGTTTGCTGATGGAGGATTAATGTCTACAAAGCCATATATAAGTTCCAGTAATTACATACTAAAAATGAGTAATTATAAAAAAGATAAATGGTCGATCATTTGGGATGCATTATTTTGGGATTTTATAGAAAAACATTCAGTAAAAATCCAAAGTAATATAAGGATGCGAATGATGGTTAATATATTAAACAAAAAAAGTAATAAAGAAAAGTTAGAAATAAAAAATATTTCTAGTAATTTTAAAAGTAAATTATTTTCTTAATCTTCGACAAAAATTTCATCTCCTACGCTTAACCTACCACCTTTAGAAATTAGCTTTAACTTAATTCCAAATGTAGGACTATCAATTTCATTAATGCCAGGCAAAGATTTTAGTATGTTTTTTTTGTACTCAGCAGTCTCAAGGTTACAATTTATAGCATTACATCTGGTAATACCCTTTATTACTTGAAATCTCATTTGACCAATTAATAAAGTTTTGCCAACATAATTAAGCTCTTGAAAAAATTCACATTCATCCACAATAATATTACTTCTAAATATCTGAGGGTTTATATCTCCAATTACTTCTGAAACTCTCTGAACGCTTTTTATTGAATGAAGACTTAAATAGCCTTCTTCAGAATCATGAAAGGATATTTCTTCTTGTTTTGATATAAAAAATGAAATACCACTACTAATAGTACTATTTTTCAAATATTTTCTAACAAGAAATTCAATTCTTTCTTTATCATTTATATTAATTTCAATTTTTTCATTTTCAAAATATATACTGTTTAATTCAGAATCAAATTTGCATTTAATTTTACTTAATTCAGGTACATGCATGAGTGATAGATAGTTACTTTTCTTTAACCATTTTCCATCATTAATTACGTTTTCACCTATCCTAAAAGCAGCAATTCTATCCCCTCTGATTCTCCCCGAATCATATATTTCTAAGACGTTCATTTTATCCGGTGATAATGATTTTATTGGATACCTATATAAACTATTTATTCTCATAATTAATTTGATATTATAACTTTTTTACTGAAGAATTCTTTATTATTTATTATTTCAAAAACAAATTTAGCTACACTTTTTCTACTAACAAATAACCTATATTTAGGGTAATCATCAACATAGGTTTTAATTCTATTTGAAATCTGAAAATTAGTTAATCCTACTGGCCTTATTATTGTCCAATTTAAACCTGAATTTTCTATTATTTTTTCTTGTTTTTCATGATCTTCATAAGGATATCTTAAATTTGAATACTTAATTAATGACTTAAAACCTAACGGTAGTTGATTTCTTCCTTCATTAGCACCCCACGCGGATATTACTATAATTCTAGATATTTTTCTAGTTTTACAAGTATATATAAGATTTTTTGCACTATCAGATATAGTTGTTTTTGAATTAGTTATTTTCGACCATGGAATTATATTTTTTCTCATTACATTTATAGTACTTATAACTACATTTGAATTACTAATATTTTTTTGCACATCATCTAAAAAAGTAGCATCACCATTAACAAAACTTATATTCTTTTTTTTGGCAAAATTATTTCTTGCAGTTCTACTCATTGAAATTACTTTACATTCATGATTATACGATTCAGAAATTATATATTTTCCTAGGCCTCTATTACCTCCAATTAAAAAAATCTTAGACAAAGTTATTCCTTTATTTTTGAATTAAATAATTCTATAAAATTTTTCACACTTGAATTACATGAACGTAATTCTTCAGCTGTAATTACTATCTTATAAGAATTATCTTTATATAATAATATACAAGGAGTCTTATCAAAAGTTATCTCTTTCATTTTCAAGTTTTGATCATTTAGATGTAAAACCTGAAGATCTATACCTAGCTTATTTTCAAATTCTTTCCAAGCATTTTTTTTCCATGCAAAAACATGGGTAATATCACATAACTCACAATGCTTATTTTTAAATATTTTTTTAATAAAATAATTAATTTCACCAATTATACCTCCGTCAGTATTATATATAGCAATAAATTTTTTACTCATCATTTTTTTCTATATCATCTATAATAGATTTTGCAGTTGTTGGCCAATCCACTGTGGTACCTGAACTTCCTGAAGTAAACGCTTTAATTAATTCATCTTTGTTTTTTACACCCCAATTCCTAACTTTAAGATTTTTTTCATAAGCTTTATCAATCTGATGAACATCGGAAAATTCTGCTTTTGGGCAAATCATATTAATACTTTGATCTTGTGAAATTTTTATATTTTCATCTGTAATTTTATCTACAAGCCATGCCGTACGTATTTTTGAATTATATTTTCTTATATTTGTTAGTTGATTAAGTTTAAAGCTAGATATTGTAATTCCACCTTTTTTGTATAATTTTGATAAATTTTCAAGCCATCCATATTTCATTAGTTCTTTAAGTACAATTTCTGATAACTCATCCTCATCAGACTTTAACTCTAAATGTAAATCTGCTTTATTTATATATCTAGATAAGACTTGAGATAGAACTGGAATTTTATAATCATTTTTTTCAAATTTAAAATTATTTTTTGCTTGTAATTTTTCTAAATCAGATAATTTAGTTTCATTAATAAATTTTTCAAATCCGGTAGTTCTTTTTGTATTTTCATCATGAATTACCACTGGTATATTATCTTTAGTTAATTGAACATCAAATTCTATACTTATAAATCCATTTTTTAATGCAAGATCAAAAGCAGGGATTGTATTTTCTGGAGAAATCTCGGAAAAACCTCTATGTGCAATTATATTAAATTTCTCTGGCATGTAACCTAATCTATAAGTTTAGCAGTTTTTTTGCATTCTGATAAAATATCAAATCTAAATAGTATTCTGGAACATTCAAATCTCTCAGGTCTCTAACTTGATCAAGAAAATACCTTTCAGAAAATCCTCTAGGGAACCAGTTGGAATCACTGCCAAAAATTATTCTTTCTGGTCCAGCGGTTTCTAAAAATTTTTTTAATAATGATTGAACACTCATTTCTTCAGGCATCCACCTTATCCATTGGTTTGATCCAGAAGTATCAACATGTATATTTGGGCAAGCCCACATAAGTTGCAATAATTCCCTTGGATAACCACACCCAAGATGAGGAATTATAAATTGAACAGATGCAAAGTCTTTTGCAACATTATGTAGCGTAAGAGGAGACATGTTCACATGATCTGCAACCCCGCCACCTCCACCAAGTGTTCCAAAATGAATTAGTATAGGTATTTCTAGTTCAGCAGCAGCTTCCCATGTTTTATAAGCTGAATAATCATTAATCGGTTTATCAAGAGCTGGAGCAATTATTTTGTAACCTTTCAACCCTAACTCATTCACTGATTTTCTTAGGAGGTTATCAGCGCCTATTTCATGAGGATTATGATGTGCGAAACCAATAAATTTTTCAGGGTACATTGAAACAATTTTTGATAACCTTTCATTACCGCCTCCAGTAAGAAATACAATTTTTTCTAAATTATATTTATCAACCTCGTTTTTCCACATTTGTGCTAGGGTTTCATCAGATAATTCTTCAGAAATTGGCTTTTCAAAGCCATGAGAGAGCCTCCACTCAGATCTAAGCTTTTCTGCATATACTTTATTTATGGAATCAGATTCTTCTTTTCTTTTATTTGAAATATTTTCATTAGGTAGATCTTTAGTTTTATTTTGCATGCCACTAAAGTCGGTTTTCACAGGAAAATGTCCATGGAAATCAATTATTTTAAAGTTCTGTTTCATATAACCACTATAATATTACTATCAATTAATTTCTACTTATTTATCAAGAATTCTACTACTTTTTTCAAACATGCCTCTGCATCAGAAATTATTCCTATACCAGTATTAAATCCATGAATAGCTCCATCAAAGTTTTGAATAGTTGAATCAGATTTATTACTAATTTTTTTGTGATATATTTCAGCCTCAGTTTTCAAAACATCGCAACCGGCAGTAATAATATAAGTTTTAGGGATATTGTTATAATCATCATCCCTAAGAGGAGCAAAATATTTATGCCTGTCCAAGGGGAAATTCTCTGGTCGTGTACCTAAATATTGTTCCCAAAAAAACAGCATATTGGCCTTTTCTAACCCATATCCTGTCTCATATTTCAGATATGACTCGGTAGTAAAATCATAGTCTAATACTGGAGTAAATAATATTTGTTTTTTTATATTTACATCTTGAATATTTCTAAATTTCAATGACACAGCCGCTGCTAAATTACCTCCTGCTGAAGTTCCACAAAGTGATATATTTTCAGGATTTATCTTAAATTCTTCATGGTTGTCATGAAAATATTTTACAGCCTCATAACAATCATTCAAACCTTCAGGGAATTTATTTTCCGGTGCTAATCTATAATCGACTGAGATAACCTTAAATCCAGAATTTTTTGACAAATACCTACACATATCGTCATCAGTATCTAGGTCACCTTGAAACCATCCGCCACCATGAAAATTTACTAATAAAGGTTGTGCAGTGTCATCTTTATCAGTAAATATTCTTATATTTATTTCAGTATTATTAATAACTATTTTTTGGTCATTTACACTAAGCAAATCTATTTTTTCTAAATCTTTATGAGCAATATAATTCATTTCCTTAAATTGTTTTCTAGCATCCGCATGCGATAATTCTGATATGGGACGAATATTTAATTTTGCTCTTTTTTCTAATAATAATTTTGATTCTTTATTTAACATTTTTTTATTCCTAAAACTTATGTAGATAATATATTTATTATTTCTCCATCATCATTTAAATCAATATCAAAAGCATTTGGGGAACTGGGTAACCCTGGCAATGTTATGATATCGCCAGCTAAAGTTACTATTTGTTTAGCACCTCCCAGAACTCTAACTTCTTTAATTGGCAAAATATGCCCTTTAGGAGCTCCTCGCAATTTTGGATTTGCTGAGACTGAAAGATGTGTTTTTGCCATACAAATAGGAAAGTTCCAGTTTTGAGATTCAAATAACTTAAGCGTAGTTCTAGTTCTTGGCCCCCAATCAATACTTGATGCAGAATAAATATCTTTTGCTAATTTTTCTATTTTATCAACTGAACTTATAGAATCTTCATACAGTAATTTAATTCCATTTTTATCAACTGATATGTCAGATATATATTCAGCTAATTCTATCATTCCTTCACCTCCTGCTGAAAATCCTTTGGATTCAATAGCAACAGATTTATTTTCCTTGCAGATACTCTTAACCAGATCTATTTCTTCCTTTGAATCATCTGGAAAAATATTTATAGCTACAACGTGCTTTAAACCATATTTTGAAACAATTCTTATAGCATTAATTAGATTTTCAGAGCCCTTAATTATTGCATCGTTATCTTTTTGATTAAGATTTTTAATTTCTACGCCCCCATGCCATTTTAGCCCTCTTATTGTGCAAACAATAACAGCACAAAAAGGCTCTGGTCCTCCTTGCCTAACCTTTATGTCCATAAATTTTTCGAAACCTAAATCCGCACCAAAACCGGCCTCTGTAATAACATAATCTGAAAACGATGAAGCAAGTTTATCAGCCAAAATCGATGAACAACCATGAGCAATGTTTCCGAAGGGCCCCATATGAACTATAGCTGGTTGACCTTCTACAGTTTGAGCAAGATTTGGCTTGATAGCATCACGTAACAAAGCCATCATTGAGCCAACTGCATTTATCTCTTTTGCAAAGACTGGAGTTTTATTTTTTTTCCATCCAACTACAATATTGCCTAATCTTTCTCTAAGGTCTTTGTAAGAATCAGTTAATGCTAATATAGCCATTATTTCAGATGCTGCAGATATATCAAAACCTGTAGTACGAATAGGTGCGTTTGCAGATCCTCCTACACCAGAAACAATGGATCTTAATGATCTATCTTCAGCATCTGTGACTCGCCTCCATGTAATATTTTCAGGATAAAAATTATTTATTGAACCTCTGTAAACACTATTATCAACCATTGCAGCCAGAAAATTATGTGCAGATTCCATAGCATGGAAATCCCCATTAAAATGAAGATTAATATCCACTGCTGGTTCTACTGTTGCCTTACCTCCTCCAGTTCCTCCACCTTTATGTCCAAATACTGGACCTAATGATGGCTGCCTTATAGTTAGAGCAACTTTCTTATTTATTTTTCCTAAACCTTGGGTTAATCCTATTGCTGTAGTAGATTTACCTTCACCCAAAGGTGTTGGAGTAATAGCTGTAACAACAATTAATTTAGACTTATTATTTTTTATATTTTCTAATGGAATTTTGGCTTTATATTTACCATAAAATTCTAGAGATTCTTTATCTATTCCGAACTCGTCTGCTATTTGTTCTATTGGTTTAATTATTTTCATCTTAGTTACTACAAAATTCTTTTATGTGGTCGATTGCCTCGTTATTGGCCATTAGTCCATGGCCTGCTCCAGGTATAGTTATAAACCTAGAATCATATATTCCTTCAGCTAATTCTACTCCCAATTTATATGGTACTTGAACATCAGCATCTCCATGAATAACCAGTGTTTCAACATTTATTTCGCTTAGTCTAGATCCAAAATCTAAATTTGCATAAGCAAATTGATTTCTCAACTCACCCATATAATACTTCATTTTATCTTCGATAGATAATTGATTTGATAATACTTTTGCATCTTCTTTAGAATAGTATGAAACTTTCTTAGAAATATCATTTTTTGACATATAAAAAGTTATAAAATCAGGTTCATTTACTAATATTTCATAGGCTTTTTCAATGCCATATTTTTCTAAAATTTCATGGCGTCTTATTAATTCTTTTGAAGCCTTAAGCCTTGATGGATTTTTCCACATCCTGTAACTGGTATTTACTAAAATTAATTTTTTTATGTATTTTTGAAAATCGAAGGCATACTTAAGTGCTATAAGACCACCAGCCGAAGAGCCAATAACAATAGGATTATTTAATTCTAGATATTTTATTAACTCTTCTAAGTCTGTGGATAATATATCAATTGTGTGAGTTTCATTAGGATAAGATGAACGACCAGCTGAACGTCTATCATAAGTTACAATTTTATTTTGATTTTTAAGTTGTTCTACCCAATCATTTTTTCTTGGAGTAACTGAGGAATCAATACCACCATAAGCACCATGAATAAAAATTATTGGCGGGCCTTCACCAACACTTTCATAATAAATATTAACACCGTTAATTGAAGTTATAGGCATAACATTTATTCTAACCTAAAAAGGATTAATAAAAAATTTTAATATCCAATTAAACTTCTTTAAAATGACTGGTTTCAAGTTCTTCTTGAATTTGAAAAATAGTATTTCTACCTTCAGGTGGAGGTTCGGCAATTCTTACTGGTGCACCATTGAATCTAGGGATATTTCGGCCCTCTCCTCTAAGCATATTAGACTGCCACAAATTCCAATCACCATACCCAGAAATAGGAAAAGCATCAGCAGCTGTATATCCCATTAAAAGTAATCTTCTAGATTTAGATGAGCGATTCGGTTCGGATCCGTGCAATGCCCTTACGTGATGTAATGAAATATCTCCTTCTTCAAGAATAATACTTTTTGCAGAATCTAAATCTACATCAGAAATATTCACAGCGCCTACAAAGACTCCATTCTCATGATGATCATATGCTGGGCCTTTATGAGATCCTGGAACAACCATCAATGCTCCATTTTCTAAAGTCATTGGATCAATTGCAACCCCTACTTCAAGAATATCATCATTTGTGTGAGGGTAAAAACCCCAATCTGTATGCCATTCTACCTGAGCACCACCCCCAGGAGCTTTATTATTTAATTTAGTATGATGATATCTAATATCAGGTCCAATCAACTGCTCAATTATATCTAGTAGCTTAGGGTTTTTATTTGCTCGTTCATAAATAGGGTGATGTTTATCAGGACTCATAATTCGCCTTAATTTTGGAGTTTCAAAGGAATGCCCAGCTTTTAAGTCTATATCAAAATCATCGTTGCTTTCTTTTAAGTTTCTGGACTTTTCAACAAATTCATCTGTCACATCTTGCAACTCTTTAACTTCTGAAGGAGTAAATACATTTTTAACAGCTAAAAAACCATTTGTGTTGTATTCTTCTACTTGCGAATTTGTTAGAATTTTTGCCATATTGAAACTCCTAAAATTAAATATTTTCTCAAGATTATCATAAATGCTATCAAGTTTTATTTTTTTATCTTGGAAATAATCTGATTTCTAAACAAAAATACCCCATAAATAACAACCAAAGAAAAAAGAAATATTATCACATAAATTATTTCTTTACCTGATTGATTTTGTTGAACAATGTTAGATTCTTGTGAGGATAATTCTCCTTTTTTGTACCATATTTGTTGACCATTTTGATTAAATGCTTCTGTATCTCCATATGCATATCTTTTTGAAAATATTTCTTTATAACCTACAGAAAAAACATATCGCATTGAAGAGTTAGATACAATCTTTACGACAACTTTATTACTTGAAAAATTTTCCTCTTTATATTCAAATATTCTAATCAAATCCATTCGGCTAAAAGGTTCATAAAAATCACTTCTTATATTTGATAAAAATCTTTTCTCACCTGATTCGTCAATTAGGTAAATCATTGGAAAAAGATCCTTTGAAGTTAGGTTTTCTGGTTGTTTATCAGGAATTAATATACTTATATCTAATGGGCTATCAGATAAATTATCTAAATTAAATATTACTTCCTGGTTTTTTTCAGAAAACTCTCCATAAAAAGCATGAGAAACTGTTGCGTCAGAAAGATCAATAGATGTTTCATTAATTTGATCTGAAATTATCTTGAAAGGTTGATGAGCACTTACCGAATATAGATTAAAAAAAACTAATAAAGTACTTAATAAATAAATTATTTTTACTTTATGAATTAAAACCATAATGATTTAGATGTTTTATATAATATAGATTTTTTTTCATAATCGGAAAGTCCTAATTCATCAGTAAATAATTTTAAATTTTCTTTGTATGTTGATCCTTTTGACCATAATTTATTTGGAAAATTAGACCCCCATAAGCATCTATCAGGTGAAAAAAAATCAATAACTTTTTTTAAAGGATCATGCATATCTTCGTGAGGAAAAATTCTTGGAGATCCATGTGTCCCAGAGGTTAACTTGGCATATATATTAGGTAATTTTGATAATTTTTTTAATTCATCAAGTGTATTTTGTGTTTTCCTAAAAGTATTTAGCATCAAACAGTGATCAATAACAATTTTTATTCCACTAATGTTTTTTGCTAAATAAATTATCTCATCTACTAACTCAAGTTTATCCATTATCATACAATTAACTGTTATGCCTAATTTTTCGGCTTTACTCCAAAGATTTAGCACATTCTGATCTCTTAATTTTCCTCTTTTATTAGGTATACCCCTTAGGCCTTTTACATTAAAATTTAAGACTGCATTTTCAAGAATATTAGTGCTGTTTTCGTCGTCAGGATTTAGTGTAATTACTCCTGTTGCCCATTCTGAGAATTTTTTAGATGAATCCATTATGTACTTATTATCAAAACCATAATACGTACTAGTCTGTATAAACACAGCTTTTTCTACATTATTAATTTTCATCAGTGAAAATAAATCTTCCGCTGAGGAAGGTTCACCTGGATTCCATGGATCATCAATTGATGGATAATCACTTAAGTTATCTGAATAAATATGAGGGTGAGCATCAATAATTCTCATTAGAAAACTCTATATTTAAGATACGCTTCCTTAGGGTCAACACCGGAAAGAATTTCTTTTCTAAGGGCACTTTCAGTATTAATATATTCCTCTGTTTGAGTAATTACTTCATTAATAATTTCTTTAGGAATAATAATAACTCCATCTATATCACCTAAAACATAATCTCCAGATTTAATCTTTACGCCACCTATAGATATTGGCTCACCTAAACTAGATATTTTCCATCTTTCGACTACATCTGACGGAGTAAAATATTTGCAAAAGACAGGAAACTCTAAATTCAAAATAAATTCTACATCTCTACAACCACCATCAACAATATATCCCTGAACACCCTTATATTTCAATGTCTCAGCTGAAAGTTCTCCCATATGAGCAATTGTCCCATCATTAGGTTGACATATCACTACAGAATCAGATGGAGCCTTACTTAACATATCAGTCCAACTAAGCATAGAAGTGTCTTTGTCTAAGGTTTCGTCTATTTCTCCACTGCAAGTCCATATTTCTCCTGCTAGCGTCATTTTAGAATCTATTGACTTTATAGTATGAGGTAAAATTGTATTTTTTATACCTCTTTCTCTCAAAACATCATACACTGCCCCTGTATAACATTTTCTTAATCTTTCAACTAAGTTATTATTTTTCATGAAATTTTTTCCTATGCGATATTTATTTAATAAAATATAGAATATAGTAATTATAAACGTAATACATAAACCATGCTTAAATTTCAAAATATTTTAAGATTACCTTTCATGCAACTCTTTTTCTATAGAGAATATAGATTATTTTGGATTGCAGCTTTCTTTTCCAATATAGGTATGTGGGCGCTTATATACGGTAGATTATGGTTAATGAGATTGATGAGTGATTCTGAAATTTTATTAGGATTAGTATCTACAGCAAACCTAACACCTGTATTATTATTAAGTTTCTTTGGTGGAGTGATAGCTGATAAATATAACCGACTAAAAGTAATTAGGATAACAAGGCTTTTATTTTGCTTAATAACATTACTAACAGGATTATTAATCTACACGGATAATATCACTCCCATAGTACTCATAATAATTTCAGTAGGAACAGGCATTTTACTAGCAATTGATATACCCTCAAGATCATCAATGATAGCTAAATTAGTTACAAAAGAATTTTTGGCTGTTGGTATTTCAATGTATTCAATCGTATTTGGAGTGTCTGCAATTATAGGTGGTTCTATTTTTCATCCAATTGTTGAAATGGTAGGCTTAGAAGGACTTTTTATAATAATAGGAATTTCATATTTCTTAACTTTCTTAACCTTGAATAGAATGATAGTTAATTTACATGAACCTTCGAATCAAGAGAATAAAAAATTTTTTGTAGATTTATTTTCTGGTTTCAAATATCTTGGAAAAACGCCCATTCTACTAATTATTACAATTATTGGTTTTTTCATAGGATTAACATCTGGATCTTATGATGTATTAATACCCGCAGTAACAACAGAAATTCTTTTGGGTGACTCAGATACTTACGGGAGAATTCTGTTGATCGGCGGTATTTCAGGATTAATTTCAACATCTATTTTGATAATTATTGGACAAAAAATCAATCAATTTAAATCCTATTTTACTTTTGGGATTATATCTTCAATTTGCCTGTTCTTTATTGGTTCTGATTTAGGTGTATCAACCATATATATTTTATTTGGAATAATATCGTTTTCTAAAGTAATATTTAATACCATGGGAGCAACTATTGTTCAATCAAATGTAAAAGAAGAGTACAGGGGCAGAATGATGAGTATTAATCAACTTAGTTGGGGCTCAGCAGCTATTGGTTCGATACTACTAGGCTCGATTGCAGAAAAAATATCCATATCATTCGCTTTTACTTTTGTTGGCTCAGTAAGTTTCATCATCATATTTATTGGATCAATATTAATGATGTTCAGAAAAATTAGAACTACTTAACCCATATAATTTTCTGTTTATTTTGTGAATGAAGATATTCATTAGTTTTTGAAAAAGGCTTACTGCCAAAAAAACCTCTATATGCAGATAAAGGTGAAGGATGCACAGACTTCAAAATTAGATGTTTGTCATTATTAATGTATTGAGATTTAGAGTGAGCATGACTACCCCACAGTATAAAAACTATATTTTCTCTAAGTTCATTTATTTTTTGTATAACTTTATCAGTAAAGATATTCCACCCTATTTTACTATGAGATAATGGTTTATTTTTTTCTACTGTGAGGGTTGTATTTAATAAGAATACTCCCTGTGAAGCCCAGTGCTCTAGATTACCATTACTAAAGTCAACCTTCATATCAAGATCCGTTTCTAATTCCTTATATATATTAACTAGTGACGGAGGAAGGGGTACTTTTTCCTTAACCGAAAAACTTAAACCGTGAGCTTGACTCGGACCATGGTAAGGATCTTGTCCCAAAATAACTACTTTAATGTCATTAAAATCACAATAATTAAATGCGCTAAATATATTAGATTTATCCGGATATATAATTTTACCTAAAGAATATTCCTTATTAAGAAAATTCTTAATTTCATGCATATATGATTTTTCAAACTCTTCACCCAGATTTTCTAGCCATCCAAATGGTAATTTAATTTGTTTTTTTTCAGTCAATATATTAGTTATCCTAGAAAATATTAATAAGTATTAATATATTTAATTGTATTATTTAATTATGTCGAAGTTTTCTGAGTTTAAGAATGGTTGTATCGAACTAATCCCATTACAAATTGGGGTTTTTCCTTTTGGCATAGCCTTTGGAATTCTAGGCAATGAAAGCGGCCTAACAAATTTACAGACTTTTCTTTTATCTTCAATTATTTTTGCAGGAGTAAGTCAAATTGTTTTTGCTCAACTTATTGCTGCTTTAACCCCTGGTTTTATAGTTGTAGCTACCGTTGGAATAGTTAACTTACGCCATATTCTATATGGAATAACATTATCTGAATATCTTAAAAATTTACCTCTAAAATGGAGGTTACTATTAGCATACTTAATCACTGATGAGGCTTTTGCAATATCCCAAAAAAGATTTTCTGAAAAGAAAAAAAATAATAATATGCATTATCATCTTTTAGGTAGCGGTTTAACACTTTGGACTTCATGGCAGATATCAACTTTCTTAGGAATTTTTGTTGGACATTTTATTCCTGATTCACTAAATCTTGAGTTCGCTATTCCTTTGTCTTTCATAGCAATAGTTGCTATTTCAATTAAAGACAAACCAAAATTATTGGTTTTTGTGGTTAGCGCATTACTATCTGTAATTTTCAAAGACCTTCCATGGAATTTATGGATTATAGTTTCTGCAATAATTGCAATTTTTGTTGGAATCTTTTTTTCGAACATAAGAAAGGTAAAACAATGATTTGGACATTAATAATTTTTTCAGGCTTAATAACGTATGTAACTAGATTTTTGCCTATATCAAAATTAATGCCTAAAAAATTACCTAACCTTGTGCAACAAGGTTTACAGTATGTTTCAATAGCAGTAATAACTCCTATAATTATTAATTCTATTCTTATAGATACAGAAAACATAATAAGAATCGATGATAACCCTAAAATTTTTGCTGCACTAATTGCTATTGGCGTGGCATTAGTTTCAAAATCTATAATCCTCACGCTTACTTGCGGATTAGCTATAATATGGATCTTTGAATTTTTGATATAGATTCTAGTTTTATAGTTTTATTTTTTTCTATTATCTATAAAACTTTTTGAATAAGATAGCAATGCTATAAATGAGGTTGATAACATTATTATTACCCTGACTAAACTAAGGTCTCCAGCATCGATTGATTTTGGAAGCCTCGTAGTTATTAGTGAAAAAAATATGAGTATTGTTAGTAACAAAACAACATGTACAAAAATCTTTTTTTTCTCTGGAAATTTATTACTAAGATAATATGAAGCCATGATTCCTAATCCAAAAATTACTGGAATTAAAGCCGTTGGTGAAGTAACCTCAATATAACCCCATAAACCTACGATAATTAATGATAAGGAATTTATTAAACTAGAATTTTTAAATTTCAACATATTTAAATTATAATATACAAAACTACTTAAGGTGACTGAATTTTCTTATCAGGTTTCTCATTATTAATCATATTAATTAGACTCTTTAGATTATTCCACGGTGACTGATTTTGCTAAGTTTCTTGGTTTGTCTATATCTAAGTTTCGTGCCAAGGCTAAATTAATAGCGAAAATCTGTATACTTACTGAGGATAAAAATGGTGATAATAAATCTTCTGTTTTCTCAAAAATTATAATATCATCATACCATGATTTATCTAATTTTTCTGAACAATTTGTTAATACTATAAC
>MDSY01026901.1_pt1 | contig 20460 bp, 13 predicted proteins | sample 811131 | NCBI WGS metagenome assembly MDSY01 (sample SAMN05326643, study PRJNA326480) | marine metagenome | isolation source: seawater | place: Atlantic Ocean: South West | collected 2010
CTGATTGATTGTTAGGTGGAGCCACTGGCGAGATTTGAACTCGCGACCTCCTCATTACCAATGAGGTGCTATACCCCTAAGCCACAGTGGCGCAAAGGCAGCGAAATGCACGATGAATATAACGGTTCGTCAAATATATCAGTTAGGGAAATGGCATTTTTAGTTACCTATTAGCCTCAAAGATTAATAGGCTATTTTGCTGAAAAGAGGATAAGGAAGGCAACTTCCTTGGATGGGATATGATGGGAATCAGTTTAGAAAACAAAGTAGACATGAAAAGTCGGATGACAGAATTACAATTACAAGTAGACGAACTAAAAGAGCTCGTAAATACTCTGCTCAGTGTTATTTGTGAAGAGCCAGATGGAGTGCACACCGGTGCTGCACCAACTATACCTGGTCAATCACACACTAAATTTTGTATGTGATTTAGCCTTTTATTACAATATTTGGGCGCATTCTAACCACAGGTCTTGCTAGACCTGCACGGCTGGTTAAATCGATTACTTCATCAACGTCTTTGTAAGCCTCAGGGGCCTCTTCTGAGAGTACGTTTGGAGTTGAAGCGTGGATACGTATTCCCGCATCTTCAAGACGTTTTTTGAGCGCTTTTCCATCAATAGTTTTCTTGGCCTTGGTTCTTGACAATGCTCTTCCTGCCCCGTGGCATGATGAACCAAACGCTTGGTTCTGACCCGTTTGCGGTCCAGCCATAATCCATGATCCTGTTCCCATATCACCAGGCACTAATACTGGCTGGCCAGTCTTGTTGAAAGTTCCCTCGATATGACCACTATCACCGGCAAATGCTCTAGTAGCACCTTTGCGGTGAACCGCACATTGACAGTTTTTGCCATGTAAATTATGGGTTTCGATTTTAGCGATATTATGAGCAACATCATACAAGGTTCTTGCTTCACCATCAATGCCCATTTCCAATTTCAAAACCTCTCTTAGTCGATGTGCTAAAGCACTACGATTAGCGAACGCAAAATTTGCTGCCGCATTCATTTGGTTAAGGTAATCTTGTCCGGCTTTCGAGTGCATAGGCGCACAAGCTAATTGTCGGTCAGACAAAGTAAACCCGTATTCCTCAGAGTGCCACCCTTCGGCAGTCTTACGATATTTTTGCTCTAGTTTTCTAGAATGCTCACTGCATACTTGATGGCCTAGTCCTCTTGAGCCAGAGTGAATCATTGCCAACAACTGCCCTTCATACAAACCCCATTGTTTAGCAGTTTCTTGGTCAACCACTTGTTCAACAGATTGCAATTCCATGAAATGGTTGCCACTGCCTAAAGTTCCAAGTGCTCTAAGTCCTCGTTCTAGAGCTCTTGATGAAAGGTCGTTGTCCGCTACTTCTAGTAGTCCATTTGATTCTAGTACAGCAAGATCTTCATCATAGCCAATTCCTAACTCGACCGCCGCTTGAGCACCACCTTGAGTAAGTTGTCTAATTTCTGCCATATTGATATCAAGTCCACCCTTGCCTGAAGCACCTGCAGGGATTCTTCCGGCAATTCTACCACCGAGCTTTTTGATATTTGGCACATCATCAATAGTTGCTTCTAAGGCTAGAACTCTGACTCCGCAATTAATGTCAAATCCTACCGCACCTGGTGATATTGCTCCACCATTTTCGCCATAATCAACGTCAGTAGCAATCACGCCGCCAATAGGCAATCCGTAGCCGAAATGCCAATCTGCCATTGCCCATGCTTCACCAACTATCCCAGGTAATTCTGCTGCGTTAACCAACTGTTCTGGACCTCTGTCATCAATGTGGCTACTGAGATGTTGTTGGTCAGTAACAATTCGAGCATCAACATTCATTTTTCCATGGGCTTTTATTCTGACCGTTCCGTCATCTAGCGATTCAAGATGCTCTCGCCAGTCCTCGCCCATGGATGCGGGTGTCTGCATTTACCTTTGAGGATTGTCGATAAACTGGTAGATTACCCGTAGGGTTCAATACATTGTTTATGTTGGCAAGATTGTCCAGTAGGTGACTTCCATGGTTATGGCTCCCATCGATTTAGCAGTCTTTCATGAGAATGGCTACATCCGAAAACAATGTCGGGTAACAGGGTTATGGTTTTGGACTTCAAACCACGATCGTGATACTTGTGGTGATACTAATGAAGATGAGTATACCTTCATTGGCAGTCCACTAATTAGTGGTTTTGATATGCGTGGAAAGGAACTAAAAGATGCCATGAGAGAAGCATTTCTTGGATTTTTTGAACAACGTGAACATACTCGTATAGAGCCATATCCGATTCTAGCCAGATGGCGTGATGACATTCATTTGACCATCGCATCCATTGCTGATTTCCAACCACATGTCACGTCTGGTCTAGTAGACCCGCCGGCAAATCCTTTGACCATTTCACAGCCTTGTATTCGTCTAACAGATGTTGATGCAGTCGGACGTAGTGGTCGCCATTTGACTACTTTTGAGATGATGGCACATCATGTTTTTAATCGACCTGATGAGGGTAGAATGTATTACTGGATGGAAGAATGTGTTAGGTATTGTCATGAGATGTTCACCCAAACATTCGGTATAGATTCTAATGAAATTACCTATGTGGAAAACCCATGGTGTGGTGGCGGCAATGCAGGTCCTGCAGTCGAAGTCATTGTCGGTGGGCTTGAATTAGCAACTCTAGTATTCATGAACCTTCATGAAGATGAAAATGGTGATGTTGAAATAAAAGGCGACAAATATAGCGAAATGCCACTGCAAATTATTGATACTGGGTATGGGCTAGAGAGATTTTGTTGGGCAGCGGCTGGTACTCCAACAATTTACGAAGCAATTTATCCTCAAACTGTGGCTTGGCTCAAGGACTTAGCAGGTTTTGAAGGAGTTGCAAAACAATGGCCTAATTTAGACCTTGACAAAATTCTTGGGGAAATGAGTCGGCTTAATGGGATTATGAATATCGAAGCAGGTGTTGATGGTGAAGAACTGTTAGCCACATTTTTACAGAGGCTGGCTCAACGTGGAATCGAGATTTCTAATGAACAATTCACCGCTATTACCGATCCGCTGTCCAGGATTTATGCGATTCCAGACCATCTTCACGCATTATGTAACATGTTAGGTGATGGACTTGTACCATCCAATGCTAAAGCAGGATATCTGGCAAGGATGATGGCACGTCGAACACTTAGAATGCGTGATGAACTTGGTATCGATGTATCACTTGCTGACTTAGCACTTCACCATGTAGAGATCAATTTGGGTAATAAAACCATGAAACAAACTCACGATGGTATGGCAACGATACTCAACCTTGAGGAAGCAAAATATGTTGAGATGTTACGTAAAGGTGAACAGGTAATCAAGACTATGCTGAGTGGTGTAGATAAGTCAACTGAAACTATTGCTGATGAGTTACTGTTTTCACTCAATGATTCACACGGTATCGCTCCGGAAATGGCGGTTTCATTGGCCATACGCTCTGGTTGGAAGTCAGTATCTCTTCGTACTGGATTTACTGCAGAGTTAGCGGAAAGACATGCTAAAATGGCCAAGGATGCGGCAAAAGAAAATACCGAATCAACATTGATTGACGGAATTGAACATCTACCACCAACAAGTCCACTTTACTATGACGATGTATACCAATTTGAGTTCGATGCAAGTGTTCTGTTTTGTGCAGAAATAAATCAGGAAGGTCTACCTAAAGGTATTACTCACGGGGTAATTCTAGACCGTACTTGTTTTTATCCCGAAGGAGGAGGCCAAGAAGCTGACTGGGGTGTCCTGTCAACCGATTCTGTTCATTGCCAAGTTTTGCATGTCGCAAAGATTGGCAATCATATCGTTCATTTGACAGATGGTCCGCTTAGTAATGGGGATTTAGTCCATGGCAGTCTTGATTGGACTCGTCGAAAACAATTGATGGATCATCACACCTCTGTACATATTGTTGGTGGTGCAGTAAGACGAATCTTAGGCCCTCATATTTACCAAGCAGGTGCTAACAAAGCAGTGGATTCAGCAAGACTAGATATCACTCACTTCAACCGCTTGACTCGACAAGATTTAGACTCGATTGAAAAGATGGCTAATGAGGTAATAGTTCAAGTTCACAAAACAGAGAAAACTATTCTTAATCGTAAAGATGCTGACCGTAAGCATGGTTTTGATTTGTATCAAGGAGGCGCACCTAAAGGTAATACAATTAGAGTGTTGAGAATTTCAGATCACGATATCCAAGCCTGTGGCGGCACACATCACGATGAACTTGGACAAATTGGCTCAATCCGTCTAGTACGGTCAAATGCTGTGCAAGATGGAGTTGAACGATTACACATTGTTGCCGGACAAGCAGCGCTTGATTATGCTAGGGAACAGGATGGAATCCTGCGTCAGACAGGTGAAGTGTTTGGTGTCAACGTGGCTGATGTCCCAAAAACCGCAGAACGATTCTTTGGTGAGTGGAAAGAACAGCGTAAGAGAATTGAGGCTTTAGAGGCTGAAATTGTTCGTCTAAGAACTAGTGGAGGAGATGATTCCAGCGTATCCAAAGACGGTGTGAGGATTGTCATAATGGAATCTGATGGTGGGCTCAAAAACATGTCCAAAATGCTGAAAGAATTAACTCTTGATGATTCCCAACCAACCCTAGCAATATTAGGCTCGAAAGAAGGTGGTGGGAAATTAATGGTTGCAACTACAGAAAATTCAATCGCTAGCGAGAAGTACAACGCAATAGAAATACTTCAAGGAATTATTCCACATATTTCCGGAGGCGGTGGTGGAAGACCAACATTTGCTCAAGGTGGTGGCTCAAACCCTGAGGGTTTGCAAAACTCATTCGATGCTGCCAAGTCAATGTTAGGAATCTAAAGAGTGGCTTGCAACGCTTGTGAATCAAAGAAGGATACAGCATTTTCTAATGCTTCTTTTGGACTGAACCATAATGCTTCTTCTATTTCTTCAGTTTGTAGTACCAATTGGCTGATATCTCCATTCCATGTTGCTTGATAGGTAAAGGAGACAAAGGAAATACCTTCATCATTGAATATTTTTTGAGTTATGACAGGTTTTATGTCATTTAAATTGATTTTAATGCCTAATTCTTCCATTGTTTCTCTTACACAGCCGATTGATGGATGTTCATCATGATCCATATAGCCGCCTGGTAATGTCCAAAACCCAGTAAAATGACCGCGTTTGACTTTAGCCAACAATATCTGTTCTGAGTCATTTCTAATTATTACTTTAGATACTAGTCGGTGAATACTTCGATAAATGGATTCTCTAGCTACTGGATGAACAGAATTATCCGAAATAACACTATCTTTCCATGCCCAATCTTCAGGCCAAGATATCTTAGGATAAGCTTTGATAACTTTGATTACTTGGTTACCAAAAACAATTCTTATGTTTATTTTGGACTCATATTCAATACCTTGATTAGCAACTTCTTCAATGGTAGGGAAGCGCAAAATTTCTTGGTTATCAACTCGGCCTTTGATAGGTTTTTGGGGGCCATTACCTTGTTGGTCAACAAGTAAGACTTTGCCGTCGTGTTCTAGATACACAACAACATCTGGGTGGCTCATATCTGCCCCTATATCCCATTATGTTTAATCATTGACAATAAAATCATAGACATTGAAATTATAGAATAAAGGCTTCTAGGCCTAACCATGCAGATGCAGCAATTGAACACTGAGGGATGGGCTAAGACCTACTTGATCTGGGATGACGAAACAAAGGAAGCAGCGATAATAGATCCAGTATATGATTTTACTAATTCCTATTTATCGACTATCGAACAAAGGGGTTTGACATTAACAATGTGTATTGCAACTCATACGCATGCTGACCATATTACTGGCTGTTTTACTATTGCTGAGTCTGTGGGCTGCCATTACGTCATGTGGCATTCTACACCGTCACTTGGTGTGTCCAAATTCGTAAATTCAGATAGTGTTTTGAGTATTGGGAATCATTCTATGACCTTTTATCATGTTCCTGGTCATACTGAGGATTCGATGCTTGTAGTTACTCCAAAGCATGTTTTTACTGGAGATTTTCTGTTCACTGGCGATGGTGGTGTTGGACGAGACGATTTACCGAGTGGCCGAGAACAGGCACACTGGGATTCACTCAAAGTCATGAACGGATTGTCCGGAGATTTACTAGTCTGTACTGGTCATGAAGCACCTGGTGTCGAAATGCAAACACTGGATTGGAATAGGGATAATAATCCAATACTCAAAATGAATAATTTTGCTGAGTATGCAGTTTGGCAAAAGTCTACAACAGAACAACTTGGTTATGTTTCTAAAATTAAAGTAGCACTTCCAGCCAATATTTTTGCAGAGATTCCTGATGAAATCCCCTGGATGTAATGATTTATTTTATCGGGTTTTTGGGGATGATACCATCATTTTGACTCTTTGGTAATGCTTGTAAATCAGCAAATGTCAGTTGCTTTGTTGGTGTTTCACTAATTTGTGTTAATCTTTCATCCATGGACATTTGAGCAATGAATTCTATCCTACCCCGGGTTCTTGTCAAATCATATGACAAAGGTTCAAGATTTTCGACTATTTGATGCTCAAATTCGTCCTTGACTTTTTGTCCTCGCCAAACCGAGTAACCCCATCGGTAAGCTATTCCAACAATTGCCGCCCCGTAAAGTAATAACAATATTGTTGCAGCAAAAACCACCGGGTTACCATCTCTTGCTTGGTCTAGTAAATTCCTGGCAATCAAAAAGAGCAAACCAATTCCTACCACTGGTTTTAGAATACTCTCGAGCCACTGATCTACCGGGACTAATCTACCCTTTGCTGGGTCAACAAATACCAAATCTGATTCAAACGCAGTGTTTAGTACTCCTAGGATTCCAAGCATTATGATGTATAGTCCTGATGCAATAATAAATTCACTAGGCGTAGATTCTAATTTAAAAATCCAATGAACGATTAACCAGGCAAATAATCCCAAGAAAGCACCCTGTGGTACATAATTGAAATGTATAACATGGTTAGAAAATTCGTTAACTTTGCCTGATTCTTCTATTGAACCTCTATGTGGTTTAGGGATATGTATAACTTGCCAATGTAGTACTTTCTCCATTTGCTTTAGGGTATTAATGAGCAGTTTCTTCCTGATTAACAAATACTCAATCAAAATTAGTATTGGCAACCCTAAGAGTATTATTGGGAGTGCCATAATTACTGCCAGGGGGAAGATAATCAAAGTTGGTAGTAAAATAAAATGTGAAAGTGTTAGTGGATGAAATAAATCGGCTTCGATTAAGCGCTGCTTTGCTGGTTTTATTTTTAGGCCCCTTGCTAAGTCGTTTAGTGTTGTCCTAAACGGAGAAACTTGACGCCCAGCATCAATAATTTGTCTTACTGAGTTGCGATACTGAGATTCTTCATGGCCAATTCCAATGAAGAAACTCCAAGCTAATCTCATTGGCAAGGCCATCACTATTGGTATTGACAAGATTGCTGTAGCCCACAGCAGTCCAGATACATCTAGTCCCGCAGCCATGTCCCGTTCAAACTGGTCTAACTGCTAATCCGGTTTGAATAGTTTGGCTACCAATTAAAATTGTGTCAAGTTTATCGACCATGGGGGTTTCCCGGATATATGAGCAGAATTGCGGTAACAGACGGTATTTCTGAGGAAGCAAAATCTTTGCTCGAGAAAAACGGTCACGAAGTTGTAGTGAAATTCTACTCAATGGATGAGTTGCTAAATGGTGTTTTGTCAAATTTTGATGCAGTGATTGTTCGAAGTGCTACTAAAATTACCGCTGAAGTCATATCTGCTTCCAAGCCCGGGATCTCAGTTATTGGAAGGGCTGGTGTAGGTGTCGACAATATTGACCTCGCGGCAGCCGGTAAGGCTGGAATCTCAGTTGTTAATGCACCTAGGGCTTCTACCCAGTCAGTGGTTGAATTGACCATTGGTCACCTTTTATCATCAGTTCGTAAAGTCCCTAAATCTGATCGGTCGCTTAGAGACGGACAGTGGGCAAAAAAAACCATGAAAGGTTCGGAATTGTCTGGAAAAACTCTAGGATTAGTCGGGTTTGGCAGAATTGCTCAAGGTGTTGGAGCAATTGCTCAAGTTTTGGGGATGACTGTCCATGCATTTGATCCATATTTACCTCCTAAAGTTGCCAAAAGTCAGAATACTAGGTTGCACAAATCAGTGGAAGACCTTTTTTCTAACTGTACACACATATCGATTCATTGTAACCTGACCGAGGAAACTCACCACCTAGTAAATTATGAGATGATTAATAAAATGCCAGGCAAATCTCGAGATGGAGTGAAATGTGGCAATCATATCGTCAACTGTGCACGTGGTGGAATAGTCAATGAAGCCGATGTTCTCAAGGCTCTTAAGGATGAATCATTGACTACTGCGGCATTAGATGTCTTTGAAGTAGAACCTGTTCGGGCTGATTATGAATTATGTCAACATCCAAACTTTCACGGTACTCCGCATATTGGTGCAGCAACAATAGAAGCACAGCGACGGGTAGGGACTGATATTTCAAAAAATGTAATGGCTGTTTTGAAAGGCAAGAAATGTGATTATATTGTTAACAAAAAGTATCTTTGATAACCTTAATTTCAATAACCAGTGGCAACATAATTTACACATAGTGTGGTACCATGGATGAACCGAGAATCATAGTTCATTGTGACCTTGATGCATTTTATGCGGCTGTTGAAACCCTACATCACGGTTTTGATGATGCGGTTCCTCTGATAATTGGGTCAAATCCTGAAGGTGGTAGAGGAAGAGGAATAGTATCTACTTGTAACTATGCTGCTCGTAAGTTTGGAATCCGTTCAGCAATGGCAATTAGTGAAGCGTGGCGCAGATGTCCGGGTGTGCCATATGGCACTGGCACATACATCAGAGGTAGTAGAGGGCTATACTCGAGAGCATCTCGTAAAGTCATGCAAATTTTACAAAAACCGGCGGAATATTTTGAGCAAGCAAGTATCGATGAAGCCTACCTTGATATTACTAATTGCGTATCTGGAGACTGGGATGCAGCAGTGGCTTTATGCCGGAGTTTACAAGAAGAAATAATCAAAGAAATAGGGTTGTCAGCTTCGTTTGGTATTGCGCCAAATAGAATATTAGCAAAAATGTCTAGTGAAGTCAACAAACCCAAGGGTATTTTTCGAATTCTTCCCGACGAAGTAAGTCAGTTCTTCGAATCAAGAAATATCAGAGAAGTACCCGGAATTGGTAAGAAAAGAGCGACTCAATTGACTGAATGGGGCATAACAACAGTCGATGAAATGTATGGTTATGGAGAAATTGCTCTTGCCAGAATTACCGGTGAACGATTTGCCAACTGGATTATGATGGTTTATGAAGGGAAAACATCGAGTGAAATTAGTCCACTTAGGAGTAGAAAATCAATTGGCAAAGAACATACCTTTGATTTTGATAAAGAGGACCATGAGATAGTCCTTGAATCATTACTTAGTTTAGTGCGTAGAGTGATGAAATCATCAAGGGAAGCAGGAGTATCTGGTCGGTTGGCAGAAGTAAAAATACGCTATACTGGATTTGAAACACATACGCACGGCAGATCAATACCAGTAGCAATGGATGATGATGAGGTGTTTACTGGTCTAGCAAAGCGTTTGTTTGCCAATAATGTGCAACAAGAACGGAATATAAGGTTAATTGGTTTTAGGCTAGGGCAACTTGATACGCCAAAAACTAAACAAACACGTTTATTGAATTTATTTAGTGAAGAAGAATAGTCATTCTAAACTATGCATTGATGTAAGTATATTTGAGAAACCATGCAGACTTTCTGGTATGACTATACCAGAAATTGGTTGATTTAGAGAGATACCATTTTCCTTCTTAGTAGCCCAAACATCACCATTGAAGGCTTGTAAGTCTACTGTAGCGGATCTCAATTCCTCTTCCCGTGATTGATTAGAAGTCGCAGCACTAGGGAATGCATCAACATCAACAGCAGATTGGCCATAGATGGTGCTACTGATATGGTGAGTAAAGAACGGACATATAGGGCTAAAAGCACTCATGAAATCCCTAACTACACGATGAATAGTCCATGCTGCAGCAGTATCACCGTCATATAATCTAGATTTAACCATCTCCAGGTAATGACTTGGTAATATTCCCGTGCCAAATGTTTTCAAATTTTGAGTGGCTGTGTAAATATCTAAATTAGCCCATGATGTCTTTACTTCAGACATCATTAAGTTAAATTCTGATAATATCCATTCATCTTCAATATTCAAGTTCTCAGGTTTAGTGTCTAGGTCGCTTGGAATCTCAAATTGGGAGGCAAATCTAGCGACATTAAACAATTTTGTTAATACTCCAAAATATCTCTTTTCGATTTCTTCAGGATTAATATGGAAATCATCACCGACTTGGGCATCACAAGCTTTCCACAAACGGAAACATTCACTACCAATTTTATTCGCTTTTAGGCTGACCGTTTTTTCTGGCCCTTTGACTTTCCATGAACCAGTACGGCCACCTGCGCCGCACTCAAGCACAGAATCAGCATCAATGCCATTGCCTAATGATTTACTCATTTTTCTGCCCCATGGGTCCATTCCCAAACCATCAATCCAAACATGGTTGAAGCCCGGTTTATCGAGTAAGAGAGCAGACTTTAGTAGAGTGTAGTAAAGCCAAGTTCTGACAATCTCTTTGCCCTGAGGTCGCAATGCAGTGGGGAATGATTTCTCAAATACCTCTGGTTGGTTTAGATATCCACTGACAAACAAATTCGAATTTGATGAATCCATCCATGTATCGAATACTTTCTCTTCACCAACAATATTGCCCATGTCTGTAGCCAATTCTGAATAAGCACCGATATCTTGACGAGTGTCCCGATTTATTACGCGACTACCTTCAGGTGGTGATTCTCTCCATGGTTGAACGTAAGTGCCAGATGGTGGAACTATGATGTGTTTGGTATCCTCGCTGTACCATATCGGGATTTCGGTATGGTACCATCTGCGACGAGATATTGGCCAATCGATACTTATGTTATCCATCCAATCAAGTAGAAATTGACGGTTTCTGTGTGGATGAAATTCTATGTCCTCAATTAATTCTTTCATTCTACCCTGGATATGGGTTTGCCTGACATACCACTCTTTTAGTAGAATGATTTCCACGGGATTTTTTCCTCTTTCAGATACTGGGACTTCTTGATTTCGCTCTTCAATTTTGGCTACTTTGCCATTTTCTTCAAGGTACTCAATAACAGAGTTACGGGCTTCAATCACTGTCATATCTGACCATTGGCCAGCGATTCTTGTCATGCGTCCTTCCAAATTAATGGCTTGAAATGGAGTTAGCCCTAGTTCACGAAATACTGCCACGTCATTTTGATCGCCAAAAGAACAAACCATCAAAACACCTGAACCAAAATCAGATTTAACTGATGGATGGGTCAGAATTTCTACAGTACTATCTCGACCATCAACGGGTAACGGTAGCGAAATTGTTTTGCCAACTAAATGTCGATATCTGTCATCATCTGGATGAACAACAACAACCCCGCATGCACAAATTAATTCAGGTCTGGTTGTAGAGATAATTATCTCCGTTCCATCATCTAATTGCCACTTGACATCAACGAGTTTAGTTTTGCGTGGTAGTCTTTCCACTTCTGCATCAGCAATTGTAGTGCCTTCGACTGGGTCGTAGATATTTGGTCGTAAATCTTCAATAATAGTACCGTTCTTGAATAATTCTACAAATATTGCTTGCGTGACTGCGCGGTAATTTGGTGCATCTGTTAGATACTCCTTGTCAAAATCACAGGACAAACCGACTCTCCTAGCAGTGTTTCTCATGGCTTGTGTGAATTCTTCTATGGTCTCTTGACATAGCCTTAAAAATTCAGCACGGTCATAAGTTTTCATTTTCCTCTTGGTATTTTTTTCAACTGTAAATTCTATGTTAATTCCGTTACGGTCCACTCCCCAAGGAAAGTATACTTCCTTGCCGAGTAATCTTTGTGACCTAGCGATGACATCAATCATAGAGTATTGAGCAACAGCTCCGATATGCCAAGTTCCAGAAGGATATGGTGGTGGTGTGTCGATAACAAATATTTCTTTGCCGGAGTCTGGATTAAACCCGTATCTCTCAGTATATTCTGTTGCATCAGACGAATGCTCAGTCTGAATTTTCTTCTCTAGGTCTACTGACCATCTTTTCTCATTCAATCTTGGAGTTGGCATATGCCTCACCGGCCCCACGCTCGTTAATAGTACGGGTCCAACCTTCCCAATACTTACCCGCTATCAAACCAACGGATGGTATGGTATTACCATTAAGTTTAGTCATATAGTCGGTAAACATTAGAAGAGAGTACTCTTGGGATAGCATGGGAAGACTATGTCGGAAGGGAAAGATAATCCTGAACCTTCTATGGAAAGTCGTAAATTTTCCAAACGAATTGGGGCTTTGGCTGAATATAGTCGTTCCAAAATTCAAACCGGTGCGGTCGATTTAACTGCCCGTGTCAAGGATTTCCGTGCCAAAAATGCTATTGATGCGGTTTTAGAAGCGCCAGACCGCTTCAAGAGGGAATGGCAAAAGAGTGGCGCAACTGGTGCAATAACCAGATATCCTGTAGCGGTAATCACCATATTTCTACTACTCACTGCATACTTTGTCTCACAGTCGGGGTTTCTAGACGATACAAGATTTGATGATGACCTTGAAAAACCGGCGTTAAACGTCAATGGTGATATGGAAGTTTATTTGCCAGAGGGAAGCCAAGTTGCTGAACTAATTAAGTTAGTTGAAGAAGATTGGTCTACCAACGTGATGATAATTTATGTGGAATCAGGTACACGTAATATTACTGACCAGAGAATATTACAAGAAATGAGTTATGTCGAAAAAGAGCTTAATCCATACTTATCTGATTCAGAAAATGATAGGGTAATTTACATCCTTTCTTTATCAACTGTGCTAAAAGAAGTTAATTCTAGTGCTCCAAGAGTAAGAGAAGCATTCATCACTGAACTTGGTCAACTAGGTTGTGCTCCAGGCTTAGATGAATGCGCAACAGCAGATGCGGCTGAACTATTAAATGGGGCAATTGCTGAAACAGATGACCAATTTGGAGGCTCATATGAAATTCCGAGTCAGACTACTATTGACTTGGTAATTGGTGAAATGTATGAAGATGATGGTACTCCTACGCCCGGTTTAGATAAATTAGCTAGGGATGTTTGTACTGGTGGCGAGCGAGATTGTGGTGGGCCAGATGGTTTGCTTGACAGAGCGATTATGGCAGTTGCAGTCACAGACAAGATTCCGGCAAAACAGTTGATAGAAGAAACACAAGCTACATTAGATAAATTTAGAACCACAGAGAGATATTGTGATGATACCAATGGTGACGGTATACCAGATCCTGAATCTGGATTGTGTAACTGGAATGATCTGAATCTAACTATGACTCTAACAGGCCCAGTTCCAATCACTAACGCGGTTACCGAATTTTCGTTCAAGCTGTTTTGGGAAATCTTCCCAACTGCTATCGTGCTTGTAGCACTTGGATTGTTTATCTTTCACTCTGATTTATTGCAAACAGGTATTACTGGAATGAGACCCATACAGGGCATGAAGGTGGTGATTATTGCAGGTCTACCGACGTTATGCTCCGTATTTTGGACGCTGGGAATTATTGGGGCGACGAATTATGAAGTTACGATGACGGTCATCATCGTTGGTCCAATTTTACTTGCTTTAGGAGTATCGTATGGATTGCACATAACCAATCGATATGCCGAGGAAGATGGTACTAAGACGGAAAAAATGCGGGCTTCCCTGTCTTCGACTGGAAAAGCGGTATTTTTATCAGCGGTTACCACTGTAATAGGATTTATTTCTCTAGTTTTTACCCCTATGGCTCCAATACAGACGGTCGGAATAGCACTTTCGGGAGGGATTATTGTAGTTTATATCCTGACGATGTTTATGGTCCCGAATCTGACGCTATTACTTGATTTACGTAAACCTAAACACCCTCCACTCAAAGCTTTTGAAATATTAGTTGAAGCTCCTGTAAAATATAGTAAAGCAATCATTGGAGTATTTTTACTGCTAATATTGATTTCTGCCACATTGGGCCAAGCCAATGTACGGGAAGACATTGATTTGTTAGGGATGGCTCCAGAAGGTGAAGACCCGGTAATCAAGATGAAGCAATACTCTGATGATTTTAATGCTGGCCAAATCGGTATGGTGCTTATCCACGCGAATGTTACAGGTGATACTAACGATGCTGATACAGGAAATGATGACCCTGCTGAGAACTTAAAGCGGATTGATCAATTGGAAAGTAAATTAAATACAGTCAAAGATACTTCAGCAGTTTCGATAGTCTTTTTGATGAAATCTACAGGTTTTGCACCTACTGTATCAGGAGCACAGATTTATGAATTCGTCAATTTAACTCCATTGCCTGACGATATTAAGGAAACTGCCGAAGTTTTGCTAAACCAGGAGGTTACAGCAGACGCATCATTCTGGGACTTGCTAATCCAACCAGATAATTATGGTCTGCCCGGTACCAAACAATCTCAAATATTCTTGCTCAATGTATTCTACGCCTCCATCACGGATGAAACTAGAGAGATTTTCATCAGTGAAGATTTTGATAGAACCTTGATTTATGTTGACATGCCGTTTATACCCGTTGCAGAAACGGCAATAAGTGTTGAAGAAGTCAATCAACATGCGGATTCATTTAGGTCTGTAGATAGCGGTAGAGCAGAGCATCTTACGGGTGTTGCTGCAACAGCCATAGAAGTTAACCAACTAATTGTTGGTTCACAATATACTTCGCTGGCATTTGCTATTATTCTGACTCTAATCGTTTTAGCAGTTGTCTTCAAAGATATCAAGTACTCGTTTTGGACTACTTCCCCTGTTATTGCCACAGTTGCTTTGCAATGGTTGGTTATGTGGCAAATGGACGTCACACTTTCATTAGTTACGGTAATGATTGGTTCTATCTTAGTTGGAGTCGGTGTTGATTTCTCTATTCACATATCTAATAGAATTAGGGAATTGGGTGGTGGCATTAAAGCCATCAAGACTGCTACGGTTGGGACTGGAATGTCGCTGTTTGAGGCTGCAGTAGTCACTTCTTTGGGGATGATAACCGCTTACCAAATACCAATACCAGAAATCAAACCGTTCATCACTGTAATCCTAATTTTGTTATGGGTTGCGGCTGCAAGTGCTCTGATCTTATTACCAGCAATATTTGTTACCTTAGATAATATGGGCATTGGTGCTGTTAGTAATTCAACAGGCATGGCGAGAAAATTGGGACTTATATCTGGCCAAAAATCGGATGTTGATGTATTAGATGCGGCTATTTCTAACGAAATTAAAGATGCATGGTAATCCAAATCTCAAAAGAGCGGGAAGTTTTGGAAGCATCATGGCCGGCTATTGGTTAATGAAGTCCGAACCCCATGTATACCCTTACGAGCAATTAGTTGCAGATGGTTCTACTCACTGGGATGGCGTGAGAAATTATCAAGCCAGAAATATGATGAGGGATGATATGAAAATGGGTGATTTAGTGTTATTTTATCATTCCAATCACAAACCTCCTCACATTGCGGGAGTTGCCAGAGTTTGTAAAGAAGGATATCCTGATTTTACTGCTCAAGATTCCAATTCTAAATATTTTGATGAAAAAGCAAATCCAGAAAACCCACGGTGGATGATGGTAGATATTGAACCAGTGATGGGTTTGAAAGAAATTATTCCGCTAGATGCTGTGAAGAATAATCCAGAATGTGACGGAATGTTGCTTGTTAGAAAAGGTCAGAGACTGTCAGTTCAACCGGTCGAAGAGGAACACTTTTCTGCGGTATTGCGAATGGCTAGCATGACACTTGAGGATTTGAGTTGAGAAAATGACTAGACAACAAGTTCCAGTTGCTGCAAGAGCTGCTAATATTGAATATGCGATACGTGATGTGGTTGTACCAGCAACAAAACTGGAAGCAGAAGGGCATGAAATTTTAAAACTCAATATCGGTGATCCAATTGCTTATCCTGGATTGCCAACTCCAAAACATATGGTTGAGGCATATGTGGAAGCGTTGCGAAATGGCAATAACGGCTACTCTCCATCGTATGGTATTTCTGATTTGAGATCCTCAATAGCCCAAGACGAAAGGCGCAAAGGTTGGCCAGCAAGACAAGAAGACATCTACGTATGCCACGGTGTTACAGAAGCTTTACAAATTATATTTGCTGCAACTTTAGAGTCGGGTGATGAAGTACTTGCTCCAGGTCCACATTATCCTCCATACATGGCTTATCCTCAGATGTATGGTGCCCAAACAGTGGAATACAAGTTGAATCCAAATGATGGCTGGAAATTAGATTTTGATGACATTGAAGCAAAAATGTCAGACAATGTTAAACTTCTAGTTTTGATAAATCCAAATAACCCATGCGGGGCAGTAGTTGGCAAAGATGAAATTTTTCGTTTGCTATCAATTGTAAGAAAATATCCTAATTGTATCGTGATTGCTGATGAGATATATGATGGATTAGATTTCACCGGGGAGCAAAAAAGCGTGGCCAGTCTTTCACCAGATGTACCAGTCTTAGTTTTGAACGGAGTCTCTAAAGTATTTTATGCACCAGGGTGGAGAATTGGCTACCTTGGAATACATGACCCAAAAGCAAGGCTAACATTGGTGCGCGATGGAATTGAGCGATTGCTACGTTCAAGACTGTGTGCGTCAACTCCTGCGCAACTGGGATACTTAGCCGGACTTGATTCTGACCGAACTTGGATGAAATCATATTCGGATAAAATTATCAAACAAAGGAACCTGTGTGTCGACAGAATTGCTAAGATAGAAGGTTTAGAAGTCCAATCTTCAGGAGGAGCTTTCTATATGTTTGTCAAATTACTTGATGATAGATGGGCAGAAAACGATAAGGATTTTGTGCTGCAATTATTACATGAAGAACATGTCCTAGTAGTTCATGGGAGCGGATTTTCCGCTGAACTTGGCAAGGGTCATTTTAGGGTTGTCTATTTGCCAAATATTGATGTCTTGAATGATGCATTCGACCGAATTGAGCGGTTTTTAATTCGTCATAGAGTCTAATCACCGAAGTATTCATTTGCGGAGAATACGTCGGTAGTTCATGGATAAGAAGAAAATTGGCTTGCTGCTACTTTTTTCTTTGATATTTTTCCAACTATTTTCAAAGTCAGTATCTGCAGAGGGTTCTGAGCAGGCAGGATTTGAAATTATTTATTTAGCGCCTGTCTTTCTTGGATTTTTCGTCGCTATTATAATGTGGAAATGGTTTATTCCAATACAGTTGGCAAACCTACAAGTCGCGTTTGAAATTGATGATGATTTGTATGAAGTGCATCGTGTAACAAGGGATAATGATGATGCCAGAGACTTACTCTCAGAAGGTTCCGTGGGATATGGTTTAGGTCTCTACATGATGGGTATGACCGGAGTGTTGATACTAATTGGTGAGTTCCTTTTTGACCCAGATTATTTTTACACTCCTACCCTTTATCTAATCGCCATATTAGTTGGCATTCCAATTTTAATTTCGCCTTGGGAAACAATGAATGCCCAACTCTCCAAGAACCGTAGCCAAGTTAACAAAAGTGCGATAGTTGATTTCTTTCGGCGTACTTTTACGCTTTTCATTTTAGTTGGGATTACCATCGCTTCTCTATTGTATGGTCTCCAAGAGTCAGATGGAGCGGTAATCGAACCATTTTGGTTGGCACTTGCAATGTTAGTATTCATGTCTCCAACAATTTTCGCCTATGGTCGGATTATGGGTGCTTCTTGGAATATGTTGCTTATCGGGAAATGGCGTACTGCTAACGGCAAGAAAAACCCAATCGATCCAGATAAACCAAGAATAGTTAATAGATTCTTCTCGTTACTACTTGTTATCTTTCTAATCACGATGCCTGTTACTGCACTCAATGGCATAGTGACAGTCTTGCACATTCTACTAAATAATCCAGATAATTCGACGGAAGTACTCAACTATGGTGGTATTATTGGATTTTCAATATACGAAAGAATTGACCTGATTTCAGAAATCTTATTCCATTGGGAATTTATCAAAAGTATGCCTCAGTTCCTATCGCTTTACTTGTCTTTAAACATAGCAATCGTAGGACTCGCTTTCATATTTGAATTGACTAGAAACCTCATGCTTGGCGGCCAAAGTTTTGGTGGAGTATTTGGTGTGGTAATAGATAACCCAAGGGATATTAGAACCGAAGTTGCTGCTCAAACACGACAACTAAAATTTGCCTTTGCTGGATTCTCTGGTTACACAGTCTTACTCTTGTTACTTGTTTGTTACAAAGAATTTGGCAGTTTAATGCCCTTTACCGATACTCTGGAGAAGAATAATTTTGATGAGGGTATGCGTTTATTGGCAACCTGGATGTTTATTGCTGTTGGGCAATTGGTTTTCTTACTAACATGGTTAGTTTCAATAATTAGATTTACTCAATTAAAGAATCTGAGATTTGATCTTAACCCAGACGAAAGACGTGAAGGTGCAGTAAAGATTGCAGGAGGCGACTGGATGAGGACTTTAGTAGACGAGGCAGCACTTCAAGAAGACCTGGATACACTCATTAGATTCCAACGCCGTTCCCTTACGGGTGATGAATCTGTAATTCGTTTTGAAAAGGGACGTGCTAGGATGTGGGAATTGGCTTTGAGAGGTCTTTGGCCTTCTGCCATAGAAGAAGCAAGAAGAGTGCTTGCTCAATCAGGTGGTGATGATGATGTAGCTAGAATGATTATCGCAACAGGTCATATGGCTTCACGTAGACTTGATGCTGCCAGAGATGCACTACACGGTCTTGAGCAACCTGAAGGATATGATGAACCAGAATTACTTGCTTTCGTTTGTGAATGGTTGGACCCATGGAGTGGCAATGTATCAGAAGATGATTTTTGGGACTGGGAAAATAATTCATGTATCAATCATTTACAACATTTAACTCAAATGATTAGAGGTTGGAACCCTAAACCGAATAATGACTTTCTAAACAAAGATCGACTCTCGAGAAATGCTCAGTTGTCCATGATTTCACTAATGCGTGCCCAAAGAATGCATGATGAAGCGTTAGAAATTTCTCTAAAATTAGTCAGGGCAGACCCTACTGGAGTGAGACCTAGGATTGCTGCTTCATTATGCTTAATTGACAAAGGTGACTGGCACAGTGCTCGTTCAATAATGGCTGAACTTAATGAAAGTGACAAATACGATCCAAGAGTCATGGCACTTTCAGCAATACTTGGCCAGCCAGTTGATGCAGAGGAGTTTGAGGTAGCATTAGTTAACGGAGAAGGTAAGTCTATGAAGAAATGGATAAATCAAGCACCATGTAATTCTGTTGCAGCACTTGATGTTAAGGGTGGTATGGATGAAGCAATCAATGCTAATCTTTTGATTACTGCTCATGAAGCAACAAGAAAGCAAATGACTCCTAGGTATCAATCTGGTAAATTAGCATTTGTGTTTAATTTCTTTATTCTTACACCGCTTTGGTTCCTACTCGGGATATATGTATTTACCGAAATAGGTCAAATGGAAGGACTAATTTGCACAGTTATATTACTCACAACTCATTCAACCAGCCGCAGAGTTTTACGACAGCAAAGGAAATTAATTAGACATCGAGATCAAAAGGCTATGGTCGCTTATGCCAAGCGAATGAAACGTTTCAAAGTAGTTCCCAAAAGGGATAATATCCCAGTTGGAACTCACTTACTTTTGTCTGGAATATTAGTGTCGGTAAATGGGGTAGTGCTAGATATAGGACTTCCAGGATGGATGACCGAACATTTACCCAATGAGCCAGATAAAGCGATTAAATCAAGATTGAAAAGACGCAGCAATAAATTGTTAAAATCTCGCCCTCCAAGACTCAAACCATTAGGTGATGGTTGGTGGTTAAAGCGTCCTAAAGAAGACGAATCAAGTACTCCAGTATTGGAGCGATTAATTGGCAAGGTGGCTTATCGAGGCAGAGCCGGATATATTGATCGAAAGAAGGGAGTGGGGGCGAGACCAACTGGTAAGATACCAGGTAAAGCTCGTCCAGCTCATACTTTGGATTTAACAAAACGAGGTATTCCAACTAATACAATCATCTCCGAGAGAAATTCGACCAAGCCAAAATTTGAACCCAAATCAAAAGTTCAAACTTCTAGAAGACCTCCATCACGAAGGAAAAAAAATAATTAACGGATAATCAATTTGTTCAAAGACCTAGTTGCCTACCACAGTCTATGACTGATATGCCGGGGGCTTGGAAACCAAAAAATGAAACATTAGCAAAAGCCAACGCAGTAATGGATGCTACCAAA
>MDSY01132538.1_pt1 | contig 20447 bp, 16 predicted proteins | sample 811131 | NCBI WGS metagenome assembly MDSY01 (sample SAMN05326643, study PRJNA326480) | marine metagenome | isolation source: seawater | place: Atlantic Ocean: South West | collected 2010
CGGCGACGGCATCGGCGCGCGCCTCGATCGAGCCCTGGCGCACGGTGATGATGGGTGCCCCCCACGTGACGGACGCATCCACGTCGTACGACCCGCCGTACACCGAGTGGTGCGCGATCACGCCTTCGTCGTCGCGCGAGACACCGACGGCGTCGACGCACAGGCCGGATCGACGCCGGGCGGCGAGGCGCCCGGCGGCCTCGCGCCCTTCGATCGAGTGGGCCGTCAGGACCGCATCCGGGTCGACCAGCTCGACGGCCGCCGCCAGCGCGTCGACGGCCGGAACGGTGAGTCCCTCGCCCGCCGGGGCGACCAGCACCGTGCCGGCTCCGAGCGCCGCGGCATCGTGCGCCAGCTTCTCCGCGCCGACGAGGACGGCGATCGGCGTGCCGACCTGCGACGCGGCTCCGATCAGACCCGCGGCCGACTTCGTCAGCTCGCCCGCGGGCGTCGCCTCGAGGAGCACCAGCACCGCATCCTTCGCGTATTCCGCCATGTCGTCGCTCCTATGCCAGCCGGTTCTCGACGAGGAAGTCCGCGAGCTTCTCGCCGGCGTCACCCTCGTCGACGATCTTGACCCCCGCCGCCCGGGGCGGCTTCTCGGCGATGCCGATCATGATCGATCGCGACCACCGCGCGTCGAGCGGGTCGATGTCGAGATCCGCGAGGGTCAGCGTCTCGAAGGGCTTCTTCTTCGCGGCCATGATCCCCTTGAAATTGGCCATGCGCGGGTCGGGCAGCGCCTCGGTGATCGAGATCACCGCCGGGAGCGCCGCGGAGACCTCCATGGTCCCCGCGTCGCTCGCGCGCACACCTGCGACCTCCCCGTCGCCGATCCGCACACTCGTCAGCGCGGTCGCGGCGGGGATGTCGAGCAATTCGGCGATCATCGCCGGCAACACGCCGCCGGTGCCGTCGGTGGAGAGATTGCCGGTGATCGCGAGATCGAATCCGATGCGGTCCAGGGCTGCGGCGAGCACCTGCGAGGTGAGGCCGAGGTCGGCGCCGACGAGGCCCTCGTCGACGACCTGCACCGCGGATGCCGCCCCCATCGCGAGACCTCGGCGCAGCGACGTCGTCGCCGCCTCCGGCGCCATCGACAGCAGCACGACCTCGGCGTCGCCCGACGCGTCGGCATGGGCGAGAGCGACCTCGAGCGCCCGTTCACCGATCTCGTCGAGAACGCGGTCCCCGGCGTCGCGCTGCGCGAGGCCGGTCTCGAGATCGAGCACGCGGTCACCGTAGGTATCCGGGACCTCCTTGACCAGGACGACGATCTTCATCAGGCTCCGCTCCTTCGTCGTGTCGAGTCTATGCGCGTGCCACCGGCCGGGCCCGCTGGGCTAGCGTGGAGGCGACGACCCGGAGGTGGAGGATGGCCCGACAGCGCCCCCTGCCCATCGACCCGCTCGCCGAGGCGAAGCGCCAGTGGGTGGCTCACGGCTGGACGGATGCCGCCACCGGCATGTCGGTGGTCACCTCGGTGATCCGCGCGCAGCAGATCCTCATGGCCCGCATCGACGCGGCGCTGAAGCCGTTCGGCCTGTCGTTCGCGCGGTACGAGATGCTGCGGCTGCTCGCCTTCACGCGCGACGGGCGCATGCCGATGGCCAGCGCGATCGCCCGCCTGCAGGTGCATCCCACGAGCGTCACGAACACGGTGGACCGGCTCGTGCGCGCCGAGCTCGCCGCCCGCGAGCCGCACCCGGTCGACGGACGCGCGGCGATGCTCGTGCTCACCGACGCCGGCCGCGACGTGGTCGAGCGCGCGACGGTGGCGCTGAACGCCGAGGTGTTCGAGAACGTCGGTCTCGACGACGGCGACGCCGAAGAGCTCGCCGGCATCATCGCGCGGATGCGCAAGGACGCCGGCGACTTCACCGACCCGCGTCCGGTGCCCGACCCGCTCTGAGCTCCCGCGCATCCAGACCCGGGCGGGCGTCCGAGACCCGGGCGCACGCACCCCGGTCTCGGCGGTGCGCCCGGGCCTGGCGGATGAGCGGGTCGGCATCAGCGGTGGGTGAAGTGCGGCGGGCGCTTCTCGCGGAAGGCGGCCATGCCCTCCTTCTGGTCGGCGGTGTCGAAGAGCGCGGCGAAGGCCTGCCTCTCGTAGCGCAGCCCCTCCGCCAGCGACGACTCCTGCGCGGCGGCGAGGGCGGCCTTGGCGGCGTACAGCGACGGCAGCGACTTCTCGGCGATCGTCGACGCGGTCTTCTCCGCCTCCTCGATCAGGTCGGCGGCCGGCACGACACGTGAGACGAGACCGGAACGCTCGGCCTCGGCAGCATCCATCATGCGTCCGGTGAGGATGAGCTCGGCCGCCTTGTACGGGCCGATCGCGCGCAGCAGGCGCTGCGTGCCGCCCATGCCGGGGATGACGCCGAGGTTGATCTCGGGCTGACCGAATCTCGCGGTGTCGGCGGCCAGGATGACATCGCACATCATGGCGAGCTCGCAACCGCCGCCGAGGGCGTATCCCGAGACGGCGGCGATCACCGGCGTGCGCACCGCCGCGAAGCGCGCCCACTGGCCGAAGTGATCGTCCATCGTCATCTCGAGGCCCGACTTGTCGGCCATCTCCTTGATGTCGGCGCCGGCCGCGAACGCCTTCTCCGACCCGGTCAGCACGATCGCGCCGATGCGCTCGTCGGCGTCGAAGCGGGTGGCGGCGTCGACGACCTCGCGCATCACCGTCGTATTGAGCGCGTTGAGCGCATCGGGACGGTGGAGGGTGATCCAGCCGACGCGGCCGCGCGTGTCGGAACGGATGGTCTCGTAGTCGATCATGCGGTGCTCCTCGGATCGTCGGACGGGGCGCGGACGCTCTCGATGATGCCCGAGAAGTCGCGCCCGGCCCCACCGCCGTCGACGAATTCACGGTAGATCGTGCGGGCGAGCATGCCCATCCGCGCGTCGACGCCGGTGAGCTCGACGGCCTTCTCGGCGAGACCGAGATCCTTGTCCATGAGGGCGCCGGCGAACCCCGGTTCGAAGCCGCGGTTCGCGGGGCTCGACGGAACGGGCCCGGGCACCGGGCAGTTGGTGGTCAGCGCCCAGCACTGCCCCGACGCGTGAGCGGCGACGTCGAACAGCGCCTGGTGCGACAGACCGAGGCGCTCCCCCAGCACGAACGCCTCGGCCACCACGATCTGCGACGCCGCGAGGATCATGTTGTTGCACACCTTCGCCGCCTGCCCGAGACCCGGTCCGCCGCAGTGCACGACGCGCGCACCCATCACCTCCAGCAGCGGCCGTGCCGCGTCGACGTCGGCGCGCGCACCGCCGACCATGAACGTGAGCGTCGCGTTCTCGGCGCCGACCACCCCGCCCGAGACGGGCGCGTCCACGCTGCGGAGCCCCGCGGCCTCGGCGAGAGCATGCGCGGCGCGGGCCTCGTCGACGGCGATCGTGGAGCAGTCGACGAAGAGGATGCCGCCGGGGGCGGCGGCCAGCAGCCCCGGCCGCCCCGCACCGCCGCGGTAGGCGTCGATGACCTGGTGACCGGCGGCGAACATCGTGATGACGACCTCGGCGTCGGCAACCGCATCCGTCGCCGCGTTGACGACGCGCAGGCCGGCGGCCCGCGCCGCCTCCCGCGCGCCGGGCACCACGTCGAACCCGACGACGTCGTGCCCGGCGCCGACGAGGTTGCGGGCCATCGGCAGGCCCATGTGGCCGAGACCGAGGAACGCGACCCTCATCGCGAGGCCCCGATCAGCTCGCGTCCGATGATGACGCGCATGATCTCGTTCGTGCCCTCGAGGATCTGGTGCACCCGCAGGTCGCGCACGATCTTCTCGATGCCGTAGTCGTGCAGATAGCCGTACCCGCCGTGCAGCTGCAGGGCGTCGTTCGCGACGCGGAATCCGACGTCGGTGGCGAACCTCTTGGCCATCGCGCACTGCATCGACGCGTCGTCGGATCGCTCATCGAGCGCCGCCGCCGCATCGCGCACCATGCCGCGCGCGGCCCGCAGATCAGTGGCCATGTCTGCGAGCGCGAAGACGACAGCCTGCTTCTCGGCGAGCGGCTCGCCGAAGGTGAAGCGCTCCTGCACGTAGCGCGTCGCGCGGTCGAGGGCGGAGCGGGCACCGCCGATCGAACACGCGGCGATGCTCACCCGTCCTCCGTCGAGCGCGGACATCGCGATCCGGAACCCCTCGCCTTCCTCGCCGAGCATGGCCGAGGCGGGCACGCGCACCTCATCGAGGATGACCTGCGCCGTCGGCTGGGCGTTCCACCCCATCTTCTTCTCGCGAGCGCCGTAGGCCATGCCCTCCGCGTCGGCGGGGACGAGGAAGGCGCTGATGCCGCGCGCGCCGGGTTCGCCGGTGCGCGCCATCACCACGTACACGGATGCGACGCCGCCGCCCGAGATGAACTGCTTCACACCCGTGAGCACGTACTCGTCGCCGGAGCGGATCGCGCTGGTGGTGATGGCGGCGGCGTCCGACCCCGCCCCGGGTTCGGTGAGGCAGTACCCGCCGAAGTCGGCCATCGCCGTCAGACGCCGCAGCCACTGCTCGCGCTGCGCGCCCGACCCGTAGGTGTCGATCATCCACGCCACCATGTTGTGGATGCTGATGTAGGCCGCGACCGCCGGGTCCGCCGCCGCGAGCTCCTCGAAGATCAGCACGGCGTCGGAGCGAGACAGCGCGGAGCCGCCGGCGTCCTCGCGCACGGTGATCCCGCCGAGTCCGAGCTCGCCCGCGCGGTGCAGCACGTCTCGCGGGAAGTGCTTGCGCTCGTCCCACTCCAGAGCGTGCGGAGCGATCTCGGCGGCGGCGAAGTCCCGCACCGCATCGACGATGGCGGCGCGCTCCTCCGCTGTGCTCATCGACGGCGTACTCATCGACCCCGTCCCCACCGACGGCGTGCTCATCGACATGCGATCTCCTTCGATCTCATCGGTTTCGCTCACGAACAACGGCGCGCGCAGAGCATCTCGACTATTTTAGCTGGACATCCATCTATTTCCCAGGCCTTCCGATGATCATCGAGCAGTTGCACTCCGCCGCGGGAACGCCGATCAGGCTCGCTCGCGTTCGCCGATCGTTCACCCGGCGGCTACCGCAGCCCAATAGACCTGACGGGTATCCCTGCACACCCGACACCCGTCAGGACGGTCATGCCCTCAGCCACGTTCAGACGCGCGGTCGCCGTTGCCACCACGGCAGCAGCAACCTGTGCGCTCGCCTTCGTCCCGATCACCGCGGCCGGCGCCGCCGTGATCGATCCTCCCGTCACCGACACCAGCGAGAGCGCCACGCTCGAGCTGACGCCGATCGGCACGTACGAGACCGGCATCTTCGACGCTTCCGCCGCCGAGATCGTCCACTCCTACGGCGACCGCCTGTTCGTCGTGAACGCGCAGGCCGGCACGGTCGAGGCTCTCGACGCCGCCAACCCGTCGGTGCCGACGAAGATGTTCGACATCTCCAGCGCGGGCGTCGCCAACTCGCTCGCCGTGCGGGAGGACGGCCTCGGGGTGATCGCGTTCGAGGACGAGGACAAGACGGCGCCCGGACGCCTGGTGTTCTTCGATGCGGACTTCGTGCCGGACGGCGACGCCTCGCCGATCCTCGGAGAGGTCACCGTGGGCGCCCTCCCCGACATGGTCACCATCTCGGAAGACGGCACCTACGCGGTCGTCGCGAACGAGGGCGAGCCCGCCGACGACTTCTCGGTCGACCCGGAGGGTTCGATCGGCGTCGTCACGCTGCCCGCCGAGAAGGCGGCGCCGGCACAGGACGCCGTCCGCACCGCGGGATTCGACGCCTTCGAGGGGGAGAACCTTCCCGCCGACGTGCGCGTGTTCGGTCCCGACGTGGCCGCGCCCGATCAGGGCGAGACGGCGCTCGAGGCGAACCGCGTCAGCCGCAACCTCGAGCCCGAGTACGTCGCGATCGCCGACGGCACCGCCTACGCCGCTCTGCAGGAGGCCAACGCTGTCGCCGTCGTCGACCTGGCCTCGGCGACGGTCACCGACATCTGGCCTCTCGGCTTCAAGGACTACTCGGTGGAAACGCTCGACGCGAGCGACCGCGACCCCGAGGACGCGCCGACCTACAACCAGGCCTCCTACGAGGGGCTCTACGGCGTCTACATGCCCGACGGCATCGAGGCGTACGAGGTGGGCGGACAGACCTACCTCGTCACCGCGAACGAGGGCGACAGCCGCGAGTGGGGCGAGTTCATCGACGCCGTGCGCGCGAAGGACCTCGGCGACGTCGACGAGACCGACGCACCGGCCGTCTGCGAGACCATCCCACTCGCCGGGATGCTCGAGGACGAAGACCTCGGTCGCCTGAACGTCCTGACCGACATGGGCCTGAACGACGAGGGCACCTGCTTCGACGAGCTCTATACGCTCGGCGGACGCTCCTTCTCCATCTGGACCACCGACGGCGAGCTCGTTTTCGACTCCGGCAGCGACTTCGAGGAGGTCACCGCCGCAGCGGCCCCCGAGTTCTTCAACTCCAACCACACCGAGTCGAACCTCGAGGGGCGCAGCGAGGACAAGGGCCCGGAGCCGGAGAACCTCGCGATCGGCACCGTGGGCGACCGCACGTACGCCTTCATCGGCCTCGAGCGGGTCGGCGGCGTGATGACCTACGACATCACCGACCCGGCGAACGCGACCTACATGAGCTACCTCAACAACCGCGACTTCTCCGTCTCGGTGGAGGATGCGATCGACGACTACGATCCCGAGAACGCCGACCACCGGGCGACGCTCTCGAGCGCCGGCGACCTCGGTCCGGAGGGTCTGGAGTTCATTCCGGCCTCCCAGTCGCCGATCGGCGAGCCGCTGCTGGCAGTCGGCAACGAGGTGTCCGGCACCACGACCATCTACGCGATGGGGAACCCGAACGTCACCGAGATCGACGTCCTGACGATCAACGACTTCCACGGGCGCCTCGAGGCGGGCACGTCGGGCGAAGCCGGCGCCGGCGTTCTCGCGGGCATCGTCGAGGACTTCGAGGCCCGCAACCCGAACACCCTGTTCGTCTCGGCCGGTGACAACATCGGCGCATCGACCTTCACGTCGTTCTCGCAGCAGGACAACCCGACGATCGACGCGCTCCTCGAGGCGGGCCTGGATGTCGGCGCTGTCGGCAACCACGAGTTCGACCGCGGGTTCGCCGACCTCAGCGACCGGGTGATCCCCCGATTCGGCGGGAACACCGACGACACCGTCACCGAGGAGGAGATCGCGGCGGGGCTGCCCTACAACCTGGGCGCGAACGTCTACGACAGCGAGACCGGCCTGCCGGTGCTTCCGGAGTACGCGATCAAGACGGTCGACGGGGTCGACATCGGGTTCATCGGAACCGTCACGCCGGACACCGCCACCATGGTCGACCCGGCCGGGATCGAGGGGATCGAGTTCGGTGACGAGCTCGAGGCGGCCAACCGCGTCGCCGCGCAGATCGCCGACGAGACCGACGTGCTGATCCTGCTCACCCACTCCGGTGCGGCCACGAGCGACTGCGAGGCCCTCGCGGCCGACCAGGCAGGCTTCGGCTCGCTCGCCACCGGCGCCTCGGCCGACATCGACGCGATCGTCTCGGCGCACACGCACCAGACCTACGCGTGCGACGTCGCCGTCGAGGGGACCGACGGCGACACCCGCCCGGTCATCCAGGCCTTCGAGTACGGCAAGGCGATGGGCCTGCTGAACATCGACTGGGACACCCAGGCCGAGGAGCTGATCTCCATCCAGGCATCCACGTTCCTCACCGCCGGACTCGCCGAGCCCGACGCCGAGGTGCAGGCGATCGTCGACGCGGCGGTCGCCGAGGCCGACGAGGTCGGCTCCGTGCCCGTCGGAGAGATCAGCGCCGACATCCTTCGCGGCGGCACACCGTCGGGAGCGGACCGCGGCGTGGAGTCGTCGATGGGCAACTGGGTCGCCGACGTGTACCTCTGGGCCACGTCCAACCCGTCCTACGCCGGCACCCCCGCCGAGATCGCCCTGATGAACCCGGGCGGCCTGCGCGCCGACCTCGCCTACGCGCCTGACGGCGTCATCACCTACAAGGAAGCGGCCGAGGTCCAGCCCTTCGCGAACACCCTCGTGACGATGACCCTGACGGGCGCGCAGATCGAGGAGATCCTCGAAGACCAGTGGAAGGCCGAGGGCGACCGCCCGAAGCTGCACCTCGGCGTCTCCGAAGGATTCACCTACGAGTACACCGAGTCCGACCCGCGCTCCGGCGACATCACCGAGATGTTCTACGAGGGCGAGCCGATCGCAGCCGATGACACCTTCACCGTCGTCACGAACTCCTTCGTCGCCAACGGCGGAGACGGGTTCCCGACGTTCACCGAGGGCACCGACCGCACCGACACCGGGCAGGTCGACCTCACGGCCACCGTCGCCTACTTCGAGGCGTTCGACGTCGTCGACCCGGCGCCGCTCGGTCGCGCGATGGTCGCCGGTTCGGAGAACCCCGGGGGCGAGACCCCCGGGGGCGAGAACCCCGGCACCGGCAACCCCGCTCCCGAGCCGACCGACCCGGGCGGGGAGCTCCCGGGCACCGGCGAGCAGACCGGTGGGGACTGGGCCGAGGTGACGCTCAGCAACGACGGCCGGGTCGAGCAGGGCGGAACCCTGACCGTCACGCTGACGGGCCTCGAGGCCGGCCAGCAGGTCGCCGCCACCCTGTTCAGCGACCCCATCGAGGTCACCGGCATCCCGGCGGCGAGCACGGATGGCAGCATCCGCTTCTCGGTCGAGATCCCGGCGGACTTCGAGCTCGGTGCGCACCGCCTGGTGATCACCACCGACGGTGAGGACCCGATCGAGATCGGTGTCGACGTCGTCGAGGAAGGCGCCCTGGCCGCCACCGGCGCGGAGCTGCCGTGGGGCATCGCCCTGGGCGGCGCGTTCCTCCTCGTCGCCGGCGGTGTCGCCTTCGCGATCCGTCGTCGTCAGACCGCGTAACCCGCATCCCTCCGACGGCCCTCGATCCCCACAAGGGGTCGAGGGCCGTCGCCGTCTCCCCCGCTGTCTCCGCCGCCTCCGCCGCTGCGGGGTCAGAGGCGTTCGAGGATCGTGGCGTTCGCGAGACCGCCGCCCTCGCACATGGTCTGCAGGCCGTAGCGCCCGCCGCACTGCTCGAGCGCATCGACCAGGGTCGCCATCAGCCGGGTCCCGGATGCGCCGACGGCGTGCCCGAGGGCGATCGCTCCGCCCCACGGGTTCACGATCTCGGGATCGACGTCGAACTCGCGCTGCCACGCGAGCGGCACCGAGGCGAAGGCTTCGTTCACCTCGAACACGTCGATGTCATCCACAGCCAGGCCGCTGCGGTCGAGGATGCGGCGGGTCGCCGGGATCGGTCCGGTCAGCATGAGCAGCGGATCGTCGCCGACGACCGCGAACGAGTGGAAGCGGGCGCGCGGCGTAAGGCCGAGGGCCGCGGCCGTCTCCTCCGCCATGATGAGCACGGCCGACGCGGCATCCGTCAACGGCGAGGAGGAGCCGGCGGTGATGCGCCACTCGACCCGCGGAAAGCGCGCCGCGAGCTCGTCGGTGCGGAACGCCGGTGACAGCCCGGCGAGCGCGTGCACCGTCGTGCCCTCGCGCACCGTCTCATCGAACGCGACCGCGTCGGATCCGCCCGCGAGCACGGGGGTCACCTGGCGATCGAACCACCCGCGCCGCCAGGCCTCGGCCGCGCGCCGGTGGGACTCCGCGGCGAAAGCGTCGAGCTCGTCACGCATGATCTCCCAGCGGTCCGCGATGAGCTCCGCCGACACCCCCTGGTTCACCAGCCCCTCGGGGTAGCGGCGACGGATGCCGTCCGGCACACTGCCGCCGGCGGTCGACGATCCGAGCGGCACCCGGCTCATCGATTCGACACCGCCCGCGATGACGACGTCGTAGGCGCCCGCGATCACCCCCTGCGCGGCGAAGTGCGCGGCCTGCTGGCTCGACCCGCACTGACGATCGATCGTCGTGGCCGGAACCCTCTCGTCGAATCCGGCGGACAGCACGGCCTGGCGCGCGATGTTCATCGCCTGATCGCCGAGCTGGCTGACGCATCCCAGGATGACGTCATCGACCTGCGCGGACTCGAGTCCGTTGCGTTCGAGAAGCGCGGTGAGCACGATACCGGCGAGGTCGGCGGGGTGGACCCCGCTCAGCGCCCCGCCGGGCTTTCCCCGGCCCGACGGTGTGCGGACGGCGTCGACGATGACGGCGGATCGCATGTCGCGATCCTCTCACGCCGCGTCGCCGCGGGACAGATCAGCCCGCGGCCTCCTCGGGGCGCTCGGCGACGTCGACGGCGGCGGTGTCGGGCACGTACCCGGCCACGTGTCGTTCATCCGGCCCGCTGTAGTCGGACAGGGGACGGATGAGCGCATTCGAGGCCTGCTGCTCCATGATGTGCGCCGTCCAGCCCACGACGCGCGCGGCGACGAACAGCGGCGTGAAGGTGGGGGTGTCGAAGCCCATGAGGTTGTAAGCGGGCCCAGACGGGTAGTCGAGGTTCGGGTAGATGCCCTTGCGCTCGATGAACTCCGCCTCGAGGGCGTCGTAGAGCGCGGCGACCTCCGGGCGGTCGTAGTGCGACACGAGGGAGTCGAGAGCGGCCTTCATGGTCGGCACGCGGGAGTCGCCCCGCTTGTAGACGCGGTGGCCGAAGCCCATGATCTTGCGCTTGCCGGCGAGGGCGTCATCCAGCCACGGCGAGACGTTTCCGGCGTCGCCGATCTCGTCGAACACGTGCAGCACCGCCTCGTTCGCGCCGCCGTGCAGCGGGCCCTTGAGGGCGCCGACCGCGCCGGTCACGGCGGAGTACAGGTCGCTCAGGGTCGACGCGATCACCCGCGCGGTGAAGGTGGACGCGTTGAACGAATGCTCGGCGTAGAGGATCATCGACCGGTTGAACGCGTCGACGACGACGTCATCCGGCACCTCGCCGAAGGTCATCCAGAGGAAGTTCGCCGCGTAATCGAGGTCGTCACGCGGGGCGATGAGGCCTTCGCCCCGACGACGACGCTGACCGTAGGCGACGATGGCCGGCAGCACGGCGAACAGCCGGATGCTGCGGACGAGGTTCTCCTCGGCGCTGCCGGAGGCATCCATCACCGAGCCGAGACCGGCGAGATCCTGCGCGCCGATCACGCTCACGGCGGTGCGCACCTCGTCCATCGGGTGCGCGTCGAGCGGCACGAGGTCGATCGCCGCTCGGACGTCGTCGGCGAGCTCCCGGTGCGCGCGTTCGGTGGAGCGGAGCTCGGCGAGCTGGTCGGCCGTGGGGAGCTCCCCGTTCCACAGCAGGAACGCGACCGCCTCGAACGGCTGCGTGGCGGCGAGCTCCTGCACCGGGTAGCCGCGATAGAGGAGGCTGTTGGTCTCGGGGTTCACCTTCGAGATGGCGGTCTCGTCGGCGACCACGCCCACGAGTCCCTTGCGGATGTCTGTCACGGTCACTCCTTCGTGTCGTCCCTGCGGGCTGCGTGTCCCACTTTCTGTCGGCATGAAGGCCTATGGCAGCGGGAAGTGGGACATGGTGTGGCTGATCAGGGGGATGGGCGGTAGGTGAAGATGTCCTGGTCGAAGCGGTTGTACCCCTCGTAGTCGATCAGGTCGTAGAGATCGGCGCGGTGCTGCATGCGACCCAGCTGCGAGGTCAGATGCCCCTCGTCGACCAGCGTATCGAGAGCATCGGATGCCGCACCCATCGCCATCCGCAGCAATGACACCGGCCAGATGACCATGTTCACCCCGACGGAGGCGAGCTGGTCGACCGAGAAGAGGTCGGACTTTCCGAACTCGGTCATGTTCGCCAGGATCGGCACGTCCACGGCCTCCCGCATCGCCGCGAACTCCTCCAGCGTGCGCATCGCCTCGGGAAAGATCGCGTCGGCGCCGGCCTCGACGAGCGCGCGAGCGCGGTCGGTGGCGGCATCCAGCCCCTCGACGGCGCGGATGTCGGTGCGCGCCATGATGAGAAAATTGGGATCGCGCCGCGCGTCGACGGCCGCGCGGATGCGCTTGATCGCCGTGTCGTCATCGACGACGCTCTTGCCGTCGAGGTGTCCGCAGCGCTTCGGATTGACCTGATCCTCGATGTGCGTTCCGGAAAGGCCCGCGTCTTCGAGGGTCTGGATCGTGCGGGCGACGTTCATCGGCTCGCCGAATCCGGTGTCGGCGTCGATGATCGCCGGCAGCTCGGTCATGCGGGCGATCTGCGCGCCGCGCGCGGCCACCTCGGTGAGGGTCGTGAGGCCGATGTCGGGGAGGCCGAGGTCGGCGGAGAGCACGGCGCCGGAGATGTACACGCCCTCGAAGCCCTTGCGCTCGATCAGGCGCGCGCTCAGCGGGTTGAAGGCCCCGGGGAACCGGAGGAGCTCACCCGAGGCGAGGCGTTCCCGGAACAGGCGGCGCTTCTCGTGCGGCGGCGTCTGCGCGTACAGCATCAGAAGAGGCCCTTCGGGGCGGGTGCGGTGGCGAGCACCCCGAGCTTGGCGACGATCGACAGCTGCCGCACCTCGTCGGCGGTCAGCTCCGGAAGGCGCTGCACCAGCTCGAGGAAGCGCTCGATCTCCGCCTCCTCGAGCACCGGCTCGGCGAGCGTACGGAACTTGGCGATGTAGTCCTCGCGGGCGAACGGCCGCGCGCCGAGGGGGTGGGCGTCGGCGACGGCGATCTCGTCCTCGACCGTCGAGCCGTCGGCGAGCGTGATGACCACGCGCCCGCCGAAGGCCTTCTCGGCCGGGTCGATCGAATGGTAGCGCCGTGTCCACTCCTCGTCTTCGGCGGTCGTGACCTTGTGCCACAGCGCCACGGTGTCTTCCCGGCCCGCACGCTCCGGCGTGTAGGAGTCGACGTGGTGCCAGCCGCCGTCCTGCAGGGCGACGGCGAAGATGTACGGAATCGAGTGGTCCAGCGTCTCGCGCGAGGCCGTCGGATCGTACTTCTGCGGATCGTTCGCCCCCGAGCCGATCACGTAATGCGTGTGGTGCGAGGTGTGCAGCACGATCGCCTCGACGTTCGCGGGGTCCGCGAGCTCCGGGCGCTCGCCGTGCAGCTTGCGCGCCAGATCGATCCACGCCTGCGCCTGGTACTCGGCCGAGTGCTCCTTGGTGTACGACTCCAGGATGGCGCGCTTGGGCTCGCCCTCGCCCGGCAGCGGCACGTCGTACGAGGCATCAGGGCCGTCGAGCATCCAGGCGATGACCCCGTCCTCCCCCTCGTAGATCGGGGAGGGGGATGTCTCGCCGCGCATCGCACGGTCGACGGCCTCGATCGCCATCTTGCCGGCGAACGCGGGCGCGTGCGCCTTCCACGTCGAGATCTCGCCCTTGCGCGACTGACGCGTGGCGGTGGTGGTGTGCAGCGCCTGTCCGACGGCCTGGTGGATCGTGTCGACATCGAGGCCGAGCAGCGTTCCGATTCCCGCAGCAGCCGACGGGCCGAGGTGTGCGACGTGATCGATCTTGTGCTTGTGCAGGCAGATCGCCTTCACGAGGTCGATCTGGATCTCGTATCCCGTCGCGAGGCCCCGCACGAGCGCCGCCCCATCGGCGCCGACGTGCTGGGCGACGGCGAGGATCGGCGGGATGTTGTCACCGGGATGCGAGTAGTCCGCGGCCAGGAAGGTGTCGTGGTAGTCCAGCTCGCGCACGGCGACCCCGTTCGCCCACGCCGCCCATTCTGGGCTCGAGCGGCGCTCGAGCGCGCATCCGAAGATCGTCGCGCCCGCGCCGCTGATGGAGACCGCGTGATCGAGCGCCTGCTGGCGCGCGGCCGAGACCGGGCGACGGCTGAGCGAGGCCGCCGCGACGGCGGCGTTGTCGATGATGCGGTTGATGATCATGTCGCGCGTCTCGTCGTCGACCTCGACGGGGTCGGCGGCGACCTGTGCGATGTGCCACGCGAGCTGTCCGTCGCGCGCCAGGTTCTCGTCGCTGCGGTGGACACGGGTGTGGTGCAAGACGCTCATGGGACGAGCCTTTCAGAAACGGTGGCGGGAAGGGAGCCGAGGATGCCCTCGAGCGCGTTGTGGAGGTGCACGTGCGTCGCGTGAGCGGCCAGGTCGGCGTCGCGCTGCGCGATCGCCGAGGCGATCAGTCGGTGCTCGGTCACCGACGCGCGTACCCGGTCCGGGCGATCGCGGGCCAGCCGTCGCACGCGCACGAGGTGGGTGCGCACCGTTCGCAGCGCAGAGGTGAGGTGATCGTTCGCGACGGCGGCGTCGAGGGCCCGGTCGAAGTCGCCGATGAGGCGCGTGTAGGCGTCGGGGTCGGCGTGCGCGTCGATGTCGGCGAAGGCGCCTGCCAGGTCGGCGAAGACCCGTGGTTCACCGCGTTCGGCGGCCAGCCGCGCCGCCTGCTCCTCCAGCGCCCGTCGCACCTCGAACAGGGCGCGGATGTCGTCGGCGTCGACGCCGGCGACCACCGTGACCCGGGGCGACTGCTGGGTCACCAGCCCGTCGGCGGCCAGTCGCGCCAGCGCCTCGCGCATCGGGGTGCGGGATACGCCCAGCCTCGCCGCCTGCTCGGTCTCGCCGAGGACGGCGCCGGGCGCGAGCGCGCCGGATTGGATGTCGTCGAGCAGCGCGCCGTAGGCACGGTCGCTCGCGCGCACCCGCACTCCGTCGTCACTCCCCTGCATCCCCTCAGTGTATGCACTGAAGCGCCATCGAGGGCCGAAGTCGACGAGAGAACGGCCTTGTGTATACCGATGACGCGCCAGGGATCACCGCGAACGGACGACGGTGCGGCGCGGTCGCGGCCCCGAGGTAGCGTGGGGAGAGTGACTGAACCCTCTCCCTATGTCGTCGCCACCGACGGGGCCTGCAAGGGCAACCCCGGCCCCGCGGGATGGGCGTGGGTCGGCGAAGACGGGCACTGGGCGGCGGGAGCGATCCCCGCCGGCACCAACAACATCGGCGAGCTCACCGGACTGCTCAAGGCCATCGAAGACCACGCCGACGTCGCTCACCTCGTCGTGCAGGCCGACTCGCGGTATGCGATCGACACCTATCAGAAGTGGATGGACGGCCACCGCCGCCGCGGCTGGAAGACCTCGACGGGTGCCCCCACGAAGAACGTCGACCTGCTCGAGCAGCTCATCCGCGCCCGCGATGCGCGGCGCGCGGCCGGACTCCCCGACGTCGTGCTCGAGCACGTGCGCGGCCACTCGGGGCACGTGCTGAACGCGTGGGCGGACGAGCGGGCGGTGCGCGCGTCCGAGCACGCCGCGAAGGGCACGGCGAGCGCGTGGTCCTCGCTCGGGTCCCACGATCGCATCGACGTCTCGACCGCCCCGAAGAACGGTCGCTGACCGCTCCGCATCCGCGACAAACGCGCTCTCAGGCGCCGGCGTCCGCCAGCCGGTCGAGGAGCGCGTCGAGGGCGGGGCGCTGACCCTTCACGAGCCGCTCCCGCGCCACATCCGCACCGACCCACTCGACCCGGTCGACCTCGGGGAAACGCTGCGTGCGCCCCGAACGCGGCGGCCACTCCATCTCGAACTCCCCGAAGCCGTCGCTCGGGGCGGCGAACCCGTCTCCGTCGGCGACGAACACGGTCACGCGCTTTCCCGACGAGTACGGGAACGTGCCGAGTTCGGCGGCGGGAGCATCGGGCGGATCGACGCCGAGCTCCTCTCGGAACTCCCTCGCCGCCGCATCCCACGCACTCTCGGCGTCCGGGTCGAACTCGCCCTTCGGGATGCTCCACGCGGCGGCCTCCTTCGCCGACCAGAACGGACCGCCCATGTGGGCGATCAGCACCTCGACGGCGGATGCACCGGCATCCGTTCCGTCGGCGGAACGACGAAGGCGGTACAGGAGGAGTCCGGCACTGTGCACCGTCATCTCCCGCACCGCCCTCGATCGGTCCGGCTCAGACCAGGCGCTTCTTGGGCGAGGTCTCGTACGTGATCTCGGCGTCGTCCTCGACGACACCGTTCAGCGCCTCGTCGATGGCCGACATCACGCCCTCGTCGAGGGTGACGCCGGAGGCCTTGACGTTGTCGGCGATCTGCTCGGGACGCGACGCGCCGACGAGGGCCGCGGCGACGTTGTCGTTCTGCAGCACCCACGCGATCGAGAGCTGCCCCATGCTGAGCCCGAGGTCGTCGGCGATGGGCTTCAGCTTCTGCACCGCGGTGAGCGTGTCGTCGTTCAGGAAGCGCTTGATGAAGTTCGCGCCGCTCTTCTCGTCGGTCGCGCGCGAACCCGCCGGCACCGGTTGGCCGGGCAGGTACTTGCCGGTCAGCACGCCCTGCGCCATCGGCGACCACACGATCTGCGAGATGCCGAGCGCGCGCGAGGTCGGCACGACCTTGCCCTCGATCACGCGCCACAGAGCCGAGTACTGCGGCTGGTTCGAGATGAGCTGAACGCCGAGCTCCTTCGCCAGCGCGTGGCCCTCGCGCAGCTGCTCCGCCGTCCACTCGGAGACGCCGATGTACAGCGCCTTGCCCTGACGGACGACGTCGGCGAAGGCCTGGAAGGTCTCCTCGATGGGCGTCTCGTCATCGAAGCGGTGCGCCTGATAGAGGTCGACGTAGTCGGTGCCGAGGCGCTGCAGCGAGGCGTCGATCGACTCGAAGATGTGCTTGCGGCTCAGGCCGGTGTCGTTCGGCCCCTTCGGACCGGTCGGGAAGTAGACCTTGGTGAAGATCTCGAGGGATGCGCGCCGCTGACCCTTGATGGCCTCGCCGAGAACGCTCTCGGCGGCGCCGTCGGCGTAGACGTCGGCGGTGTCGAAGGTGGTGATGCCCGCATCGAGAGCGGCGTGGACCGTCTTCACGGCGGCGTCGTTCTCGACCTGTGAACCGTGGGTGACCCAGTTGCCGTAGGTGATCTCGGAGACCTTGAGGCCGCTGTTGCCCAGGTAGCGATAGTTGACCATGGGCACCACGCTACCGGCGCCCGAGGACACTCCGGCGGGGTTCGCCACCGGCGTCATCCGCCGTCGCGTCGGCGCAGCGCGCGGCGCAGACTGCGCACGAGCAGAAGGAGCCCGCCGAGCCCCACGAGACTGCCGAGGAAGGGGAAGGCGCCGACGTTGCCGGTGAGCATCGGACCGTCGCCGGACACGGTCAGACTGATGCCGACGGCCAGCAGCGCCACCCCGACGACGGTCACGAGGAAGCGGTTCAGCTGCTCCTCGAGCCACCCGCGCTCGCCGGACCCCTCGAGGGAGCGCAGCCGCACGGAGAAGGTGCCGTCCTCGAGCGAGCGGGTGACGTTCTCGAGCCGCCGCGGCAGGCGCCGGAGCTCCTCGCCCGCGAGCATGAGGTGCGCCTGCGCGCCGAGGGCGGCGTTCTTCGGATCGAACGTCGCCCGCGCGAAGTGCGGTGCGCGCTCCAGCGCGTGCCCGACCATGTCGTAGTCCGGCACGAGGCGCCGGAGCGTCCCCTCCAGCGACGACAGCGTGCGCAGCACGAGCAGCAGCGACGGCGGGATGGACAGGCGATGGCGGCGCAGCACGTCCACGAGCGCACGGAAGATGTTCTCGTCGACCTGGGCGTTCTGCATACGGGTGAGGATGACGCCGATGTCGTGCTGCAGCGCCACGTGGTCGACGGCCCCGGTCTCGGGCGCGCACATGAGCAGGATGACGTTCGTGGCGGCGACGTCGTCATCCGCCGACAGGGCCAGCAGCAGCGGGATGAGCATGCGGCGCAGGCTCCGCTCGCTCACGCCGACGGCACCGAAATCGATGAGCGCGACGGTGCCGTCGTCCTGCAGGATGAGGTTCCCCGGATGCAGGTCGGCGTGGAAGACCCCGCGCACCGCGATCTGCTCGAACACCGACTCGAGCACGCCGTCGGCGAGCCGGCGCGCCTCGTCGGGATCGAGGGAGCCGGTCGCGATGCGGCTGAACGGCGTGCCGGTTATGCGCTGCTGCACGATCATGCGGCTCGTGCACCACGGCTCGTACAGGATCGGCACGGCGAGGGTCATGGACGACGATCGCGCGATCGCGCCGCGCAGCATCTCGGTATTGGCCGCCTCGACCCGGTAGTCGAGCTCGTCGCTCAGCGCGCGGGAGAACTCCGCCGCGAGAGCGACCGCCCCGTAGTCGCGGGCCCAGTCGGTGCGCGCCTCGGCGGTGCGCGCCAGCCGCTCGAGGATGTCGAGATCCGTCGTCACCTGCGCTCGGGCGCGCGGGCGCTGGATCTTCACGACGACCTCGTCGCCGGGTTCTTCGCCGTCGCCGCGCAGTCGCGCGGTGTGAACCTGGGCGACCGACGCCGCCGCCAGCGGCTGCGGGTCGATCGAGGCGAAGACCTCGTCGATCGGCCGGCCGAGCTCGGCCGTGATCGCCGCCTCCGCCTCGGCCCACGGGATGGGCGTGGAATCCATCTGCAGGGTGGACAGCGCATCCACCAGGTCACGAGGCAGCACGTCTTCCCGCGAGGACAGCACCTGCCCGAGCTTGACGAAGGTGACACCCGCCTCGTTCAGCGCGGCGATTAGCGCCGAGGCGAGCTCGTCATCTCCGCCGTGCCGGTTCTGGAACGCGCCGAGCCCGTGGCGCGAGGCGATCGCGAGGATCTGCGCGTAGCGGCGGGCGCGATCTCGCCGGCGGAAGGCATCCCTGATCGCCGACACCGGATTGCGCACCCGGTGCGACGGCCACAGGAACTCGAGCGTCACGATGACCACGACGACGATCGCGAAGATCCAGCCCGCGACGAGCGCGAGGAAGGCCAGCGCGATCGGGCCGCTCACCGTCACGTCGTCGTCGAGGTCGAGCACGTCGGTCTCGCGCATCGCCCACGTCGCCAGCGGTAGGCACGCGAGGAAGACGATCAGCGCGGTGAGGGATGCTCGGATCCACCCGACCTGCCCGTCGAGCAGACGGCGGCTCACCCAGGCGGCCGCGACCGTGAAGATCAGCGTGATCAGGACGAATGCGACCCAGGCCCACATGAGGCCAGTGTGTCAGCCGACGGCGGCGGCCGCTTGGTCTTCTTCCGTGGCGACCAGCTGACCGCAGGCCCCGTCGATCTCCTTGCCGCGGGTGTCGCGCAGGGTGGTGGGGATGCCGGCGGCGTTCAGGCGCCGCACGAATTCCGCCTGCACCGGCTTCTCCGACGACGTCCAGACCGAGCCGGGCGTGGGGTTCAGCGGGATCGGGTTCACGTGCACCCATCCGCGGCCTCGCGCATTGAGCTTCTCGGCGAGCAGATCGGCGCGCCAGGCATGGTCGTTCATGTCCTTGATGAGCGCGTACTCGATCGAGACGCGGCGCCCCGTGGCGTCGAAGTAGGCCCGGGCGGCATCCAGAGCCTCGTCGACCTTCCAGCGGGAGTTCACCGGGATGAGCTCGTCGCGCAGCTGGTCGTCGGGCGCGTGGAGCGAGAGGGCGAAGGTGACCGGGATCTCCTCCTTCGCGAGCTTCGTGATCGCCGGCACCAGGCCCACGGTCGAGACCGTGATGCCGCGCGCGCTCATGCCGAGCCCGTGCTTCTGATCGGTCATCACCCGCACCGCCTGCATGAGGCGGGCGTAGTTCGCCAGCGGCTCGCCCATCCCCATGAAGACGATGTTGGTGACCCGCTCGTCGGGATGCTCCGGCTCGCCGAGCTCACCGGCGCGGATGAGGGCGTTGGCGCGAACGACCTGATCGACGATCTCGGCGGCGGACATGTTGCGTGTGAGCCCGGCCTGGCCGGTGGCGCAGAACGGGCAGTTCATGCCGCATCCGGCCTGGCTCGACACGCACAGCGTGATGCGGCCCGGGTAGCGCATCAGCACCGACTCGACGAGGGCGCCGTCGTGCAGCTTCCACAGGAACTTGATCGTGTCGCCGCGGTCGGTGGTCAGGCGCCGCACCTCGCTCAGGAGCGGCGGCAGCATCCCGGTGACGAATTCCTCGCGGTTCGCCGCCGGCAGGTCGGTCATCCGGTCAGGGTCGGCGGTGTAGTGCGTGAAGTAGTGCTTCTCGAGCTGCGCGGCGCGGAACCCGGGCAGTCCGAGCTCCTTCACCTTCTCCACGCGCTGCTCGGCGGTGAGGTCGGCCAGGTGCACCGGCGGCTTGCCGCGCTTGGGGCTGGCGAACTGCAGCAGCGGACGCCCCTCGGCGTCCTTCTTCTGCGACCACCCCTCGGTCTTCGGGCGCACCTGCCGCACGGCTGCGGCCTCGGGCGGCGTCGTGGATCGCACGGGCGGCTGTTCGGGCATGTTCCGAGGGTAGGGGACGCACCTGCACGCTGTCTGTCCACCTCTCACCCGCGCGCGGTGAATTCGACAGGAGAATCTGGGCGGCAGCCGCCGATTTCGGCCCGTCTCCGGCCGCGGGGCGACGGATCTCCTGTGTTGTTCACGGCGAGCGCCTCGCCCGGCCCGGGTAGGGTCGAGGGGGCCTCGCCGCGGGGCCGGGCGGGAGAACGATGAGCACGGGGCGAATCGCCTTCCTCGATGTCGACGGCACGATCCTCGACCACGGCCGCACCGTCGCCG
>MDSY01000366.1_pt1 | contig 20428 bp, 17 predicted proteins | sample 811131 | NCBI WGS metagenome assembly MDSY01 (sample SAMN05326643, study PRJNA326480) | marine metagenome | isolation source: seawater | place: Atlantic Ocean: South West | collected 2010
CAACTGAAATGCCTCTTCTTGCAGCAATTCTTGCTACTAGGTCTTTGGATTGTGGCGTTGCTGCTACTACCAATATACCCGCAGGGGATGCTGCATCAATAGCTGCTGCCCAAGAAGATGCATCGTAATTTGCGAAGCAAGCTCCTTTTACTGCAATTGTCTTAGATACCCCTTCATAACCTGCTGAATCAGCAATCGATGTATCGGTGCACGGAACTACAAGTGTTGGTGTGGTTCCAAGTTTGATAGCCGCACTAACTAGTTCTGCGGTAACTGATGCAATTTTTCCTTTGTTTAATTCTGCGATAATAATACTCTCTGTCATGTTTTCACCTCAAATTACATTTGCTTCATCACGTAGCAATTTTGCTACTTCTTGGGCTGATGATCCGCCCTCAAACTTCTTCCCAGCAGGCTTTGCCTCTGGCATTGACTGTGAAACTACACTAACTGTGGGACTAGGAACCTCTGCATCCATAAGTGTAACTTGGGCTCTTTTAGCCATCATGATACCTTTTACATTTGGCTTTCTAACTTTGATGCCCCCTTTGTCGCAGGAAACTACTGCGCTTCCAGAAATCTGAATTTTTGCTTGTCCATTCTCAACTGGACTTTCTACCATCACTCCTCCATCAAAAGATACGTCGACTACATTAGAAACACTAGCCCAACCCAACCTTTCTGCTACTCCAGGACCTGTTGAGCCAGCTCCTGTATCGGCAGCTGTTTTTCCACAATAAACGAAATCTGCTCCAAGATTTGTTATTGCTGAGGCTAGAGCCGATTGGACTGAATTAGAGTCCATTTCCTGCCAAGAGTCATCCCAAACTCTGACTATTTCGTCAACACCTATTGCTTTAGCGTCCTTTAGTATTTTATCAGATTCAGGAGAACCAAGTGTTAGGGCTGTAACTGTTCCACCGAACGCCTCTTTGTGTCTGAGGGCAGTCTCAATTGCAAATTCGTCATAGGGGCTGATGACCCACTTTATGGCAGATAAATCAACTCTATCTTCACTAACAACGATTCTAGCATTTGTATCTGGGACTCTCTTTACTAAGACAACAATATTAGCCATACTTGACAACTCTCACCACAGGGGTAAACATCTCCAAGTATACTCCGTTCATGAATATTTTCTATTCATTTTGTTAGTTGATTAACACGGTCTAATGTTTCAGGATTTGATTCAAAATATTCTGACACTGCGCGCAAGCCTCTCGAGATACCAGCGGCAACTCCCATTTTCGCATCAAAGGGGTGTAATGTCCCATCTGAAATTGCATTTCGGAATGATTCCAAATCATTCCAAACACTGGGCTCGCCAAACTCAGGTTTTGGAGTCACTATTACCTCTCCAAACTCTGGAAGAATTATTTCTTCAAGTAATTCGTAAACCGGAGAGTCCGGATTTTCCGGATCAAGGTAAGCCTTTCTCATCTTTTTTGCTAACTTCTTTTCACTGTCGTGCAACAATATGGCTCCATTGGGGTCAGATTTACTCATCTTGTGATCAAATGATTCCATTCTAGCACCTGAAGATTTGAGGCCAGAAATGATTGGAGTATGCAGACAAGTTGCTTTGTACCATCCCCATCTATCAGCAACATCACGCATATACATGTGTGCTTTTCTTTGATCCATACCACCAATTGCAACATCAATATTCATTTCAAAAATGTCTGCCGCTTGCAGGGCTGGGTAGAAGAATCTTGACAAGTCGCCATCAGAGGAATCCTCTGAACGACCCATGATTGAGAAAGTCCTCCTTACTCTTGCTAAACTCATGTTTTTAGAACATCTTAGCACTCTTGCCCAATAATCTCCTGAATCCATGATATTAGATGCCCATACAAATCTCAATTCTCCAGGGCCCTCTCCTTCAGGAGGATGCCCAAGTAAAACTCTAAAGGTTTCTTCCATATACTTTGCAGTCGTTTGAATATCTTCCATAGAGCCATCAAATTTGTCATTGACCCATGCATGCCAATCTGCCAAAAATATCAGAACATTAGCTTTTGCTTCAAGCATTCTCTTTAGTTGTAAAGAGAGAACTTTCCAGCCAATGTGAGCTTTACCTGATGGTTCAAAACCGACATAGCATCTAATGACTCCATCTCCAGCAGCAGAAGTTTTGTCAGCTAGGCAATCCACAAGGTGTTCAATCCCGATAGATTCGTCAACATGTCCTATCATCAAATTTAATCTTGATAGCGAGTCATCATCGAGCTCTGCAACCCTTGAATACCTCTCCACAAGCCCATCCATAGAATCACCGATGTCACAACAAGTCGTTCAATTTCTTTACCTTGCCTTCCGATGGTGCATTACCTTCTTCGATCATTTTCTCTAATTCGGCAATCATTTCATTCGCTTTGTCAATAGTCTCTTGAGAAATACTAGAACTCATTTCCATCGACTTGTGAGCCATCTTTATCGCAGATTTTGCTTTTGAAAATTTCTTAGCCTGCTCTTTTGCCTTGTCGCCTCTTTGCTTTGCGTTGTATCCTGTTGCTGTATCCAAAAATCCGGACCATCTAGACCTAGATTGCATTGCTAGTTCTCTACCGCCGTCTTTCGAAAGGAATTCCGATAAATCATCACCCTTCATTTGATCGACGTCAACCTGAAGTTTACCATCCTCCGTGTAATTTGCAGTCACGCTAGTTAGGATTGCAAATGACGCTGTAAATACACCATCTCCATCAACTACAACATCGTTAAAGTGCTCGGTAGCTAACTTAGCTAGACCGGCATTGCCACCTATTGACTTGATTATACCACGCTTTACTTCGAATCTCTCCATGTCACTCCCACCGACAACGAGGAAATAAGGACTACCTTCGAACATTGACTAAGGGCGGGGCCTTTTTCAAACATAAATCATCGCAGATTCATGCGCAGAGCAATTTTGTTGGTGAGTTTGCTTATGCTCACAACGGTTGGTGCATCCTTGCCAGATTCTACGGTCAAACTAAAAGTCGAAAGAAAACTTGCTGATTTCGATTTAGGTATTCAAGGTGGAGAAGTCTCTCCAAATGGCTCTCATGTTCTTCTATACGGTGTGGAAGGATATGCTCATTTAATCTCAGCCGAAAATGCTGGAGACGAAAACATGGATGTAATTTTGGAAAAGGAGACTACTCAAGATCTGAACGATGTAACATGGCACCCGGGGGGACTGAGTGCTGTATTTGTTGGCGATTCGGGAACAGTCCTGAGATTCAATTCCACAAACTACGCTCTAGGTGAAGCGGAGGGGTCATCGGTTATGGCTGGGAAAGATATCAATGCCGTTCAATTCACACCTGGTTCATCAGTTGCATATCTAGGCACTGAAGACGGAGAAATATGGCGTTATTATGCTAACACATTTTCCTTACTTGATAGTCAGGCTTCATCAAGGATAAGCGATATTGACTGCCTACAAAACGACAATATTTGCGTCGTTACAACCCTTAATGATGGAATTGCAGTCATAGACCAGGGAGATACGGTTTCATGGATTGCAGACACTAAGTCTCACACATGGATGGGTGTTGGCTGCGAAGATCCCAGAATTAACTCCTGCTCGGTTTTTGGAAGTGGAAAGAAAGTGTCAATTGTGAATATTGATATTATTGATACATCTCAATCTGAGCTTGGAGAAATAATAGTTCTTGGACAGCTCACAGGAGACTTCACTGGTGACAACCCGGGATCTAATTTTGCTTCTGTAATATCTCTCGGCCCCTTAGGTATGGTTAGATGGACGCAATTTTCGAATGAAGCTTTCTTAATGTTTGAAAATGAAGATGCGGCTGGATTGGATGTGTTTCTCAGTGCTGATAGATATGCTGTATCATGGGAAAATTCAGAAAATTCAGGTTTTCTGGTGACCGGTCAAGGAGGTGTAGTTTCATTTGAGCCCCTGAGTGAGGATGTCGAAGATGAATTCCCTGAATTTCTAGCATACTTACTGGTTGTATGTGTGTTTGGAGTGTTCTTTGGAATGATATACTGGAACAGCCCATGGCTTCAACGAAAATATGCAAATTTATCCAACCGTAATAAACGGAATGAACAATAAGTCCCTAACCTTCATGAGGCTTAGGTTATCGCCACAAATCATGGAACAGTTTGAGGGGGTTGACTTCTATGATATCGAGTCACTACTTACCGAAGAAGAGATTATGATTCGAGACATGGTAAGAGACTGGGTAGATGAAGAAGTAATACCTAAAATCGAGCATGCATGTGAGGAAGGAATATTCCCGGATGAGTGGCGTGTTGCACTTGGAGAAATGGGAGTTCTTGGAGCACCACTCAAAGGCTATGGATGCCCGGGATTATCTTATGTTGCGTATGGCCTAATATGCCAAGAACTTGAAAGAGGAGACTCAGGATTACGCTCATTCGCTAGCGTCCAAGGATCCCTTGCAATGTATCCAATTTGGGACTTTGGAACCGAAGAACAAAAGGAACATTATCTACCAAAACTAGCTACTGGAGAAATGGTTGGTTGCTTTGGTCTTACAGAGCCAGATTACGGTTCGAATCCAGGAGACATGATTACGAAAGCTGAAGATATGGGTGATCATTATTTGCTAAATGGGGCAAAGATGTGGATTACAAATGGAAGCATCGCAGACGTTGCAATCGTTTGGGCTAAGCTTGACGGAGTGATTAGAGGCTTTATTGTCGAGAAAGGAGACGAAGGATTTAGCGCTCCTGAGATGAAAGGGAAACACTCGCTGAAGGCCAGTGTCACAAGTGAACTTGTCATGCAAGATTGTAAGATTCCAAAAGATAGAATGCTTCCAAATGTCAAAGGACTGAAAGGACCATTCTCGTGTTTGAATAATGCAAGATATGGTATTTCATGGGGTGCATTAGGATCTGCAATGGCCTGTTTCCATTCTGCCAAGACATACGCTTTATCGCGCATTCAGTTTGGAGAGCCAATTGCCGCATACCAATTAATCCAAAACAAATTAGCATGGATGCTTCGAGAAATTACTAAAGGACAACTGCTAGCCTACCACTTGGGTAAGAAAAAGGATGATGGGACATGGTTCAATGAGCAAATCAGCCTTGCAAAGATGAACAACGTAGATATTGCATTGGAAATCGCAAGAGTTGCAAGAGACATACATGGAGCAAATGGTATACTAGACGAATATCCTGTAATGAGACATATGGCTAATCTTGAATCTGTTAAAACCTACGAGGGAACCCATGATATTCACAACCTAATCATTGGCAGATATATCACTGGAATTCAAGCATTTACTCGAAACTCGTAATCACGGTCCAACCCAATTCGAGCAATGTCCATATTGCGAACTATTCAGTGGATCAGAATATGTTCTTAGTTGTAAAACATCTGTCCCATCTGACCATTTTCCCATATATCTGAAATCATCGCTGTCAATCAAATTAGATTTTGCATTCGATTCCATTTCCACATTTCCAAGGGCTCCAGCCACTAACCATTCTGCCTGATTAGCGACTCTTCTGTAAAATCCCCAATCCGCTAACGTGTCATGCGTTTCGCTAGCTTGCAAATAATGAGTTGCGACTAGCCTTGGAAAACCATACCTATCGCTCGGAACCTCGATTAACAAGGAGCCATGACCTAACTTTTCGTGATGATGGACTCCAAAACAATCGTTTACACTCATGTCATCCTCGCTGATTGCAACGTGTGCTAGAAATTTATCCGGTAAATTCGATAAATCAATCTCTAAATCTTCTTGACTAGGTCTAGCATATGGAGCCTCTAAACTAACAAATACACTTTCCTGGCCCCAATCTAAATCAAGTATTCTATCTAGAACTATCATTGCATATCCTGCTCCTAAACTGTGTCCCCCAACTAAGACATGGTCTCTGTCAACATTGTCAGGAAGGGTTGCATTTAGGTGTTCTATCGCTGCTTCTATAGCTACTACTCTTGGAACATGAAATGGGTGATTAGACATTCCGTCCTTCTCGACAAGAGTGTATGAATCATATCCCGGTGGCATTACATCTGACGGATATTGTATGAAAGCAACTGCCATTCCTCGTGATGATAATTCTTCAACCCAATCCTTGTATGACTCAAAAAATGGATTCGCAAAACCGTGAAGAATTATTGCTAGAGGTATTTTATGTTCAACGTTTAGAGGGGTTGTGATATATACTGAGAATATCACACCTTCCTCGTAGTCGCCTTGTATTTTGGCGACTTCCTCCGGCATTGGATACTCATAACTTTGAGTTGAAATAACATATCTTCCCTCCTGCAAATCTAATTCTGGAGGTGTTGGTAATAGTCCAGCCATCGATGAAACACCAGGAGAAATAAGCCAAATAGCTACCAAGACTGATGCAAGATTTCCCAAATGACTCAGTCGAAATTTTATTTCACTGATACTATAATTAGCCACCTCAAAAGCAATCAAACAAGAATATAGAAGTATAATTCCTAGACACGTGGGCAATAATACAAAAGCATCTTTCAAATATGCGTAATTAAGAAGAAAATAGATAAGAATCAGGCCAAATGTGAAACCCATAATAATCCAAGATAGGTTCTTTTCTAATTTGGTCGCACTCAAGCTCCTGAAGAAACCAAAAGGGATTATGAACAGAGTAAATGAAAATAGCTCAATGTGCCAATCTCTTAAAAAAAACGTAATATCAAGCGATCTATTAGCCATTGGCCATAATGCGCTTGCTATATCTCTTCCCGATATGAGCAACACTATCGGTTCCATTATTGATAGAAGAAATCCGCAAAGAATTAATCCTGGTATCTTGAACTTGGATGGTTTTCCCATCCAATCACCTCCATCATACATCAGGTAAGAGACCTATTTTTGACAAACCAGACCATAATGGATTTAGCCAACCGGGTATGAATCTGTGCCTAAGATAAACTGCGGCTGCGAGTGATAATTTCTGGAATTTGTTTAGTTTGACCCTTTTTGTGAATACATCTCCTTGCTGTCTTTCGATCTGCTTGAGAATTTTATCATAAAATGCAATCATAGCTGCCGGCGAATATCTCGTCCTCCTTGGTAAAAGTGGGAGTAATTGTTTTGCTTCATCCAGATATGTTCTTGCTCTTTTTGCATAATGATGGACATATGGTTCCCAAGACGAATTTAGGACTACATCTCCATTCAGTTCCTTTTCTATTATTCCGTTTGATTCTAACTCATCGAGAGGAAGGTAAACTCGGTTTCGTTGTATATCTTCACCAACGTCTCTTAGGACATTCGTCAGTTGCATGAAAATACCCCATGACTCTGCAAATTTTTTGGCTCTGACATCCTCATAGCCGTATATCTCAATGCACATCAAACCGACGACTGACGCCACTCTGTAACAATACAAATACAACTCATCAAAAGTTCGATATCTATTGTTGTAGAGGTCATCTTCCATACCAGTAATCAAATCATCAAATACATTTCTTGGTATATTGTAGCGGTTAACCGTATCTTTGAGTGCTAGGAAAACTGGGTCTGTACTACTTGTTGTCGAGTAACATGTGGATAGTTTCTTTCTAAAGAAAAATAGTTGTGTGATTTTTTCTAAATACAAGTCTTCTTGCAGTATAGTGTCTTTTTTCTGCAAGTTTTCTAATTCGTTCCTGTAAGCGACGGCTTCGGGATCCATTTCTCCTTGAGAGCCTGGGAACCTGTCTTGCCAATCTCCGTCAGCAATATCGTCGGCTCTGCGACAAAATGCATAGACTGCACACATTGCCAATCTCTGTTCTTCTGGCAAATATTTGAATGAATGATAGAAGTTACCCGCCTCCCTCATGGTCAATTCTTCGCAGTAGGAATATGCTAATTTTAACAGTTCAACAGGAGGATCTCTCGCCCAGATTGGGGCATCGAGATGTTGAAACGGATCTAATAATTCATCCTGTTCGCCAACAATTCCAATAAATGCTGCACCTTCTCTGAGCGCTTCCATTGCAGTGAGGCTTACTGCTTTTACAGCGTCGGCTGTGAGGTTTACCGCTGCTCGTAACCTTTCTGCTGCTGTAATCCCGTCTTTCTTGACGCCCAGATTATTTGAAGCTCCTCCCTTGAGTGGGATGAGCAAATCCAAAGGTTTCCGGCGTTCTAGCATGTCGCTCAATTATCCTGTCCCCTTCCTTATTTATCAGTGTGAGGGTAGAATGCCCGATTTAAAAACGGGAGAAAGTTTAGGATTTTGTGACAAAAATTACTCTAATGTCTTATTTTTTTCAAGCAATCTCCTAACTCCGCCGGGAATTAGCAAAGCTCGTAGTAATTTTTTAGCATATGATTTGATTTCGTCTCTAGTTACTTTTATTCGCTCATTTTTGTCAAGAATATTTCCAGAGCGTAACAGAGTTACTGTCCTCTGACCAATTAATACAGGGAGCATTGTTGATGCTTTCAATCGAAATTGGCCCTCGGGTAACATCTTGATATATTCAACGGCAGCGTCTAAGTGATCGCTTGTTATGTCCAAATATTCATCATACAAAGGCCTAAACTTCTCAATATTACTTTTATCTAACAAATCTTCTGGAGTAAGCCCGTGTCTTTCCAAGGCTTCCCCTGGAATGTAGCACCGTCCAAACCTCAAATCCTCTGGAATATCTCTCAAGATGTTTATCATCTGTAATGCCTTACCAAATCTTATACCTTTCACAAAAAATAGTTCCTCATCTTCTGGAGGCAATGACATGATGTGAGTAAGTGACATTTTACTCCAAAATACACCTACACAACCTGCCACTCTGAATGTGTAATCATCTAACTCTTGGTTAGAAGCTAAAGAGGAAATTTGATCCCCCTCATTTGCTGGACCAAATCTTTCCAAATCCAAAGTCTGGCCGCCAACTATTGTATCGAGACACTCTAATATCAATTCTTTATCCTTATTTGTGTAGTCGGCTAATCCATCCAAAACTTTGGAGACATTGCGAAGCAATTCGGCCTCATTTTGGTTTTTTTGGAGTGATGCCAAATTCTCAAAATTTGGTAAGTCTGATGATCTCCCTTGAGCAAAATCATTGTAACTGTTTAGATCATTGAGAAGTGTATTTGTGTCTCCATGCTTCGAATCGGCAATTGTGTCCGCAACCCTCGCCATCAAGTATAGAAGGCCAATCTGTCCACGTATTTTCTTAGGTAAATATTTCAAAGTAGGATAGAAAGATCGAGAAGTAGACTCGAGAAGTTTATCTATCTCTTTGTTAATTAGGACACCCAAAGATTCCCCCTCCAATATTACCCCAAAATTTCTTTTCTTTTTTAATGTCCGACAAGTTATATCTGGTAAATATAAACAGACACAACACATTTACAAAAATCGGTTTTGTAATTCTCTCCCGACCCACGTAGATACCCCTTAATTTGTTAGCAAGGGTTTATTTTGAAGAAACATGGCGTCGTGGTGAGGGGATAGTATGCAGTGCGCCACCTGTTTTGAGGAGATTCCGGGCGACAGTATATTCTGTCCTGAATGTGGCTCAAGACAAGATATGTCTCGTGCGGGTAGTCTTCCAGGGGTTGGAGCAGTCGGCTTAGGAGGCCAAGATGTTAGCGGAGGAAGAAACTTTGGAGTTGTCTCTGGAGAAGCAATTATCAACCAAAATATGAATCAGAATATGAATCAGAACATGCCACCGGGAATGATGCCAGACATCATGAGTCAAGTGAATCAAAATCTTGGTAACGTGCCTCGCCAAACAATGCCACAATCGAATGTTACTCCAATAACTGGGCAACCACAAAATCAGAACATGCAGCCTATGCCAGGAACTGCACCCAACCAGATCAATCCTAACCAAACTGTAAATCAAGCGGGTGGTCTAACGATTTCTAACAATCCCTCTCTTTCACCTACTGACGCAATGGTAAACAGAATTGCAGAAGCTGAGAGAGCTGTCAAAAATGAACGCAGAAGCCAATGGCTTCAGATGAATCAAGAATCAGCAGCTAATGTCCTTTCCTCTATTGGCGGAGAATTACCCGCACACCTGAAAAGCGGAGGTAATGATGTAGGAACTGCGGAATTCCTTGCAAACGCTATCGGGTCTGGAAAAGATGGTAAAGGAGATGAACCGCTTTACAGGAGAATGTCAGAGGTTGCTGTAAGAAGGGTTGCAAGAAAAAGAGGAGTTGCTGTTGAAACTCCGCAAATCAAACTTGAAAATGGTATTTTAGTCGTAAATGTCACTTATGTGGATGATGGAAGGGTTCTCGATACACCTGACAACCTATCCTCTGCATTTGAACACGCAATTTCAACAGAGGTAGCGCTAAAGGGGCTAGATGCTGTTGTCGAGGTAAATCTATTCCGTTCCAAAGACGGAACAATTGACAAAATTAGTGATGATAGCGGCAATGAACTAAAAACAGATTCTGGAGAAGAAATGTTCGCTTGTGAGATTTGTGATGGCCTTGTTAAGGATTCAGATAAGAAATGCCCACATTGTGGAGCTATCTTCGAAGACGACGACGATACTGCCGGCAGCGTGTCTAGTTCAACCGGACCATTTGAAACAAGCAGAGGAGGGCCACCAAGGCGTGGAGGGCCACCGGGACCAAGTAGAGGAGGTCCGCCAAAGCGTGGAGGACCACCCGGGCCAAGTAGAGGAGGGCCACCTAAGCGTAGTGGACCACCTGGACCAAGCAAAGGAGGGCCGCCTAAGCGTAGTGGACCACCTGGACCAAGCAAAGGAGGGCCGCCTAAGAGAAGTGGACCACCATCGGGGGGACCAAGCGGAGGACCTCCCAAAGGAGGACCCGGAGGGCCACCGAAGCGTGGAGGACCGCCCGGAGGAGGGCCACCAAAGCGAGGAGGGCCACCGGGACCAAGTAAATCTGGACCACCCAAGAGAAGGGGTCCCCCTAGCGGCCCTAAGAGAGGGCCACCAAACTAACATTAGTGGATTATCTCAATCCTGCTTTCTTTAAACTTTCAAGTAGAACTTGTCCGAGTTCACTAGGGTCCTTAGCACACGCAATTCCTGCTGCTTTGAATGCTGCAAATTTCTCATCTGCAGTTCCCTTTCCACCCGAAATAATCGCTCCAGCATGGCCCATTCTTTTTCCTGGCGGGGCTGTCGCACCAGCAACAAATCCTACGATTGGTTTTGTACAATTTTCTTTTGCCCAGGCCGATGCTTCTTCTTCTGCCGTCCCACCAATTTCACCAATCATTACTATTGCCTCGGTTTGTGGATCATTTTCAAAGGCTTCAAGACACTCGATGAATCCTGTACCATTTACTGGATCTCCACCAATACCTATGCAAGTGGATTGGCCTTCGTCTATACTCATAGTTTGGGCGACCGCTTCATAAGTTAGGGTTCCTGATTTTGAGACTATACCAATTCTTCCTTTAGCATGAATATGTCCCGGCATTATCCCTAGCTTTGCTCCTCCTGTCTCACCTGGAGTAATTATTCCAGGGCAGTTAGGACCGATTAATCTAATATTCTTACGATTCGCAACATAAGCAACTGCATTGACCATATCCAGTGTAGGTATTCCCTCTGTAATACAAACAATCACTCCTTTACCTTTGATTGTTTGAAAGGCATTTGCAGCTTCTATAATCGCTTCTCCTGCAAAAGGAGGAGGAACATAAATGACTGTTGCATCAGCATCTGTTTCCTTGATTGCATCAATCATGCTATTGAATACTGGCACCCCAAGAACTTCTTGACCCCCTTTTCCCGGAGTGACGCCACCAACTAGGTTTGTGCCATATTCTTGCATTTTACTCGCATGAAACATCCCTTGCTTCCCAGTAATGCCTTGAACCAAAACCTTAGCATCTTCTTCTATCCAAATCGCCAAATTATTCACCTCCTCCAATGAGTGCGACTATTTTCTTAGCCCCGTCTGCTAAGTCTTCTGCAGTGTGTATGTTGAGATCAGAAGCAGATAGAATTGCTTTTCCGTCCTCTACGTTAGTGCCTGCTAACCTAACTACCAAAGGAACATCTAATCCCAGTGATTGAGTTGCGCCAATTACTCCTCTTGCAATGATATCGCATCGCATAATGCCACCAAATATATTGACAAGTATGCCTTTTACATTAGGATCTTCTAATATTATTGAGAAGGCTGTTTTGACTTGTTCTTCGTCTGCACCACCGCCAACATCCAAGAAGTTTGCAGGCTCACCTCCATACAATTTGATTACATCCATAGTTGCCATAGCTAAACCTGCACCATTTACAAGACAGCCAATATTGCCATCTAGTTTTACGTAAGATAGTCCAGTTTCTTTTGCTCGTATCTCAACATCTTCCTCTTCACTTAGGTCTCTCAAGTCGTTCCAGTCCTTGTGCCTAAATTCTGCATTTTCATCAAAACTAATCTTTGAATCCAGAGCGATTATATCGTCTTGCTTAGTTTTAACGAGAGGATTGATTTCTATCATAGCGCAATCTTTTGATACAAACATTTCATACATATTTCCAAGCATGTTGTAAAATGATTTCAATGCCTTTCCAGATAATCCTAGAGAAACACCGAGATCTCTCTTTTGGAACCCAAGTAAACCACAGTTAGGGTCGACAACTATCTTGTGAATCTTTTCTGGAGTATTGTGTGCTACTTCTTCAATATCAACTCCGCCTTCAGTTGAAGCCATGACAAGAACTGATTTTTGTTCCCTATCAACTAGGAGGGCAAGATAGTATTCGTGGGAAATGTCACACCCAGCCTCAACATACAAATTATTGACTATTTTTCCTTCTTCGCCTGTTTGAATTGTCACGAGTAAGTTTCCAAGTATATTTTTTGCATATGTGTTGACCTCATCTTTTGAAAATGCAATTTTGACCCCTCCTTGCATAATCTCATCTTTTGTTTCAGGATGGTAGATTATTCCTTTACCACGGCCACCAGCATGGATTTGGCTTTTAACAGCTACAACTTTCGAATTTAGAGTGTCATATGCGGCAAGAGCTTCTTCCACTGTTGTGCAATGAACGCCTTCTAATACTGGGACTCCTGATGACTTTAGAAGTGCTTTACCTTGATACTCGTGGATATTCATTACTCTCTCCGAACCATCCGATTTGAAGGTAGACCATGAATGATGCGATGACTTGCAATAGATGTGACGATGCGTTCAATAATCAAATCTTTGTGGAGCATACGATGCAGGTAGTCGTTTTGGCTGGTGGTGTAGGGTCTAGACTGAGGCCTTGGACCAATGACATCCCCAAACCACTTTTGCCGATGCTCGATTCTACTCTAATCGAGAGAGTGGTTGAAGGTGTTCCAAGCGACATTATCGATGAGTTAGTGATTGCGGGTGGATATAAAGTAGATATGATTGAAAACTATTTCAAAAATGCTAACGTTGATTTCGATGTTAGAATAGTCCCTGAAGATGAGCCATTAGGAACTGGTGGAGCTTTAGGGAATTGCAGAGATGTTATCTCGGGTAGATTTGCCTGCTTTAATGGAGACATAGTTTCTTCTTTGAACGTTGGTAAAATGATTCAGCAGCATAAGAATATGAACGTTAGAGGGACTCTTGCTTTATGGGAAGTTGAAGATCCCACTAGATTCGGTATTGTAGGAATAGATTCCAAAAATGTCATCACCCAGTTTAAAGAAAAACCGAAGCCGGAGGAAGTTTTCTCAAATTTGATAAATGCAGGTTCATACATACTTGAGGACGACATTTTCGATATTATGCCAAAGGACAAACACAGCCTAGAGCGAGATATTTTCCCAAAATTAGCGGAAGAAGGTAATTTAGGAGGATTTCCATTCCAAGGATATTTCATAGATGCTGGGACGCCTAGTAGCTGGCAAGAAGGGGTAAGAAGGTGTATTAGCGAGAAGAGATACAAATCAGGAGCAGTATCTCAAAATAGTTGGCATCAGGGAAAAACTACGATTGCGAGAAACTCAATGATTCAACAGGGAAGCGTTATAGCAGGCGAGGTAGATAACTCAACGATTCTAGCAGATGCAATTATTGAATCAGGTGCAAAGGTTTCTAATTGCTTAATTGGGAAAAATGCGGTAATAAAAAGCGGTGCTAAAATTGAAGGCGTTGTTGTGGGTCATGGGATGACTGTCCCCTTAGGTCATAAACAAACTGGCGGCACTTTTTGAATCGCAGTAACAAAAAGGGGAACCCCTTTCGCTTGACCATGGAAGCCCCACTTATTGTTGTAAACTTCAAAACCTACTCAACAGCTATGGCTGAATCTGCTGAGGAACTTGGCAAGAACATGTCATCTATCCAATCAAATGCAAGGATGGTTGCAGTAGCAAGTGCTTTCGATTTATCCTCGGTATCTTCGATTAACGGACTAGAGGTTTGGTCTCAACATTTAGACCCTGTTGGCCAAGGTTCTCATACAGGTTGGCTCGAACCGCAAACCGCAATTGCAAGAGGAGCGTCTGGAACAATAATCAATCATGCCGAGCACAAGGTTCCTATAGAGCATGTTATGTCATTGATGGAAATGCTCCCGGATGGATTCCCCGTGTGCGCATGTGCTGCTGATGTAGACGAGGCAAGAGCCCTTGCTGAAATTGGGCCGACTTTCATAGCAGTTGAACCGCCTGAACTTATCGGTGGAGACATATCTGTCACTACGGCTGACCCCTCAATTGTGAGCGATACAGTCGCAGCAGTCAAGGAGGTAAATCCGAAGGTAAGAGTGCTATGTGGAGCAGGTGTGAAAAACGGACAAGACGTTGCTACTGCAATCGATTTGGGAGCAGAAGGAGTTCTTCTTGCAAGTGGAGTTACAAAAGCAAATGACGTAATCGCCGTGTTAAATGATTTGGTTTCCCAAATCTAAAGCAAAAATGACTAAATCCATACAGAAATCTAAACATGCGTTTGAGCAGCTTTCGCCATTTCTAGAGCTGACTGAATAAGAGATGCCCTTTGGAGATTTTCACCACCTGGACAAGTATCTCTATGGCCGCAAGTCCTGCACACCGATTCGTCTTTTGCTAGAGGAATTTGTGAGAGATCGCATGCAGGACCCATTCTAGAATACAATTCACTCATCTGGGAGATATCTTTCATTATAATACCCATAGAATCTTGGATATCAGTTTGATTACATGTCGCAATCCACCTGTTCCATCTACCAGAACTCCATACAACGTTCTCAATCACATACCTTTCATGGTTTGATGGAAGCCCTTTCTGATTCAAAGCCCAAATAACCATCGCAGTATTTTCCAGAGATTTATGCTCCTTCATTTCACTGGATCCTTGAACACTGAATCTCAACAAATGACAATTTCGTCCTCTTATCCAAACAAGGTCGGGAGATATGTGCAAGTCAAAATCTCTTACACTGGTGTAAGAAAGGCGTGAAAAGGTAAACCACTGCTCAATTTTCCCACTCAGAATATCTGAAAAAGGAGGTGAAGAAATTATTGAATGATATCTTAAACAACATATCTCAACTAGCCTGTCAATTTCCTTGACACTTACTTTTCTCCTCAAAGAACTTGATTTCCCGATTCGCTTTTCAATAACATCTAACACTGATTTTTGCCTTCTTAGTCCGCCTACTATACGACTTCGTATTTTCAATGCAAGATCGTTTTCAATCCAATTCATGCCTTTGCTGAAGCATTCTAATCTCTGTATAACCAAACCTCTCAATGCCCTTTGCATCAACATATAGGGTGAGGCCCAATTGGATATATTTGTCAAGTGACGGTTGAATCCTCCTTGTTTTTTCTTAAATCCGTATTTCAGTATGAACGCTCTCGGGCATTTATTCAGTAATTGCCTTCTTGTGACTGACCAGGCTCGTGGTTTGTTTATCCATTGTATCTTTTTTTCATTCATCAAACGTAGCGATACACTTCAACCATAGTCAAACCTTCGTGTCAATCTCAGTATAGGCGTTTACACTTGCTATATCCTCTGTAAGGTTAACTCAAACGTCGTTACCCTTCGCATTTACGCCCAATACATGGGCCTCCCTTCGAATGGCTATCGAAATAATCACAGACTATAGACATGCAAAAGAATATTCATTGTTAAATCTGAGCATAAGGTCGCAAGTATACAGAAGGGGATAGATAGTATAACACCGGAAACGAATCTTTTTCTCGGTCCAGTTCCTCGCCAGATTAGGCTAAACAAAAGAAGAGTTACTGGAACAAAAAAAGGCTGTGCTAACAGTATAAAAAGGTCAAAATCCGAAGTACTGCATAACCCTATACAAAAGGTCCACCACCCTTCTGACTCCAAATAGAACGAAATCAATGTAATAAGGAAGGTCAATACTATTGATAAATTGAAACCGGAATTGAGATTTTTCTCGTAGTTTTTGATTAACTTAATGCTTGCAGTAATGATGTATAATATGTAAAAACAAAGGGAAACGATGAGTATAGATTTGATAAAAAACATAGATTCTGGATCTTTTTGACTCAACGTTTTAGCAAAATAAAAGCTTAGTAGAGCAAAGATGACAGCGCATAATTTCAGAACTAATTCTTGATATCTCTTCAAGGACTCTATCAAAGGCATCGACCGTTCTCCTGTTGTATTTGCTTATTGTTGATAATTTAAAAAACAACTCCCGGCAACCATATTTTCTAAGACAATCTAAGGGCCTATCCGAAACCCCTTTGCATTTTATTTCCCTATACAAAGGGGATTCAGTAGGTCGATACAGACGCTACCAACAAATGATAACTTTTTACAAAGTACTAGGATTATCAACTTGCGTATTAATTTCAAGAATGATACCGTGCAGTTAGAACGACTACCGTAATTTTGCAAGACTCTGTTTGAATGATTCTAAATTTTTCTTTCGCGTTTCTTTTCTATCTACTATTGGATTTGGGTAATCTGTGCCAATAATACATCCTGCTGATTCTTGAATATGCAATGGAGCTAAATGCGGCTCAAATATGTATTTTGATGGGAATTTAGAAAGCTCTGGAACCCAGTGTCTAATGAATTCTGCATCCTTGGTTTCAACGTTCAAACTCGATTTCGAATCTGGACAAGGGTTGTAAATTCTGTAATAAGGCATTGAGAATGGTGCAACTCCTGCTAACCAAAGCCAATTTCCGTTGTTCAGTGCCCAGTCACTATCAATTAATTTACGCTCAAATACATCCCTGCCATGTGTCCAATTTTGCCATAATTGCCCGCGAGTGAGAAAGCATGAAACTGCGTGCCTTCCAAGGTGATGCATCCATCCAGTAGTGTTTAGTTGACGCATCATTGCATCGATGAGAGGAAATCCAGTTTGGCCTGAATCCCAAGAATCCAGCAATGCATGGTCCAATTCTCCCCACTCGATTTCTTTACATTGAGAATTACCAGATTCTTGGTCCCAATTCTCAACCGATCTTGATAGAAGATAGAACATTTCTCTAAACAATATTTGCCCATGAATTGAAACTGGAGGCACAGTATGTTCACTTGATTGTTGTATTTCTGAGCATGAATTCCACAATCGTCGAATCGATAGACATCCTGTACTGATGTAGGGTGACAATCCGGTGGTTGATGGTTCCATTGGATTGCCTTGAACATTGGTTGAAATTGACTTTGGCTTGTTGAAGTTTTTAACAAAGTCACGCTGGGAAACTACCTTCCTTTCGAATCTTGTAAGTGCTTCACTTTCGCCACCGCAGAAATAGCCAGGTGCACACAGCAGAGGCCGAATTTTGTCGAGTGATACTAAATATTCTGAACTAACAAACATGCCATCCTTGAGTCTATTTGATGAAGGATTTGGGTCATTTGTTTTGAATACAATATTATCGAAATCTCCGAACTCTGTTTTGAACAATCGAACCATATCCTTCATTGATTTAGGTGTTCTATACCCCGAGGAATTTACCACTGCTTCGATATCGAGTATTGTTTGAGATGAAGGGAAGGATTTGCCAGACCAATTTTGATTAACGTCTATCAGGTTTCTTTCAATTAATTCTGATTGTTTTTTATCCCTAGGATTTGTCGAGTATTCCTCTAAAAAGATGACATCATCATCTTTCAACTGTCCTGTAATTGATTGTAAAACTTCTAAGCAGTCTCCAGAAAATATGTGTAGGTCGAGATCTAATTTATCTCTCAAATTTTGATGCAGATTCTCAACACAATCAAACTGGAATCGTAATCGATGTTCCCCCATAGAGGGGGTGCTCCTCTGATGAATTTCTTCATCGAAAATATATATCGGAAGAATGGAATCGATGTTTTCAGATTCACAAGCCCAAGACAATACTGGATTGTCATGAACACGCAATGAGTTACGGAACCAGACAACAGCTACTTGCATAGTTTAAATTCCCATATATGCGGCTTAAACATCTGTCTAATTGCATAGATATCCTTCATGGTCCACAAATGGACAAAGGTATTCATTGAAATTCAAATGTTAATATTTTTTCAATCAATGTTCAAATTCTGCTGATTACTCTAATTAGTTAATTTCCAGAAGAATGTAAGCGCTTCATCAGTGCCACCTTTAGAAGAAAGAAGCATTTCTCCATCCTTCCAATATTCGTATATATTCTCTCCAATATGACATTGGAAGAAGGAATTACTTGAAACACTTAACTCAATCATCCAAAATTCGTTTGCCTGATTCACTAATTCTCTCAATTTGTCATAATCGCCTTGAAAATCGAATGAACCACCTTTTCCTCCATCAAGACTTATCGTCGTAGGGTTAGGGACTGTAACTTTTAGGTTAGACAGTTCCATGTCTTTCGAGTTGTATTTTGGTGATAGGAAATTTTCATTTGGGTCCTTGTCGGAATCTGAGATTGAGACACCAAAAATCTTGGAAAAGAAATTGATCAGTGAAGATATCATATTACAACCACACATAGCAGATTTATAGATAATATGCAATCCAAAATTAGGTATGAGCCCTTTCGTTTAATAATCGATAACAACGGTACCCTTAGGTTCATTGTAGGACTGATGAAATTATTTCTAACATAGATTTATTTTCAACTGGAGATCTAATCGCAAATCTTACAGCAGTACTAGGCAATTCAAGACCCATGTTTTGGGCGTCTCTAACGAATAGTCCCTTTGATTTGCATGATTCGATAAATCTATATGACGAATAGCCTGAATCTTCAGGAAGGTAAGTCAGTAGATAATTAGCTACACCCGAAAATACTCTAAAGCCAAGTGATTCCAGTGACGTATGCATTTTTTCCCTTTCATCATGAATGATGTTATACTGTTCTAGGTAATATTGCTCATTTTGTAAAGCTGCTACTGCTGCAAGCTGACCGGGTAGGCTAACCGCCCAAGGAGGGATAAATTTCCTGAGTTTGGACATCTGCTTGGTAACGGCGTATGCAACTCTTAATCCAGATAATGCGTAACACTTGCTCATACTCTTACAAACAACCAATTCAGGAAGTGATTCACACAGTGGTTCCAATGATTCTGCGTTTGGAAGATAATTAATGTAGGTCTCATCAATCCAAATCATCTCACAAATTGAGTTTGAATTTCTTGACTTTGCTATCTTTTGGACGATTTCTGACATTTCTTCACAATAAACGCCCGTTGGACTATTGGGGTTCACAAAAATGACCGCATCATGCTCGCTAGCCTGAGCAATCAATTCATCAGGGTTAATTTTGAATCCCTTGTCGTCTTGAAGGACAAAGTATGTGATATTACAGCCAATCACATGTTGTAGAATATGACTATATTCCCCATACATCGGTGATAAAATCAATACTCTTGAGGTCTCATTCAGTAACTGAGGGAGTAGTGAAAACATTAGTGATGATGATCCTGATGATACTGCTACATTGTTACTTGGAATACCTCTCACTTTTGCAATTGTTTCAATTAACTCCTCGCACTGTGTTGGTGGAGATTCTTGACAAGATCTTTCAAGTTGGGAGCTAATTACTTGTAGTGCTTCGGGGCATGGAGGAAATGGACTGTCCAGCACATCAGCCACGATCAGAGAATCACGAACATCGAAATCAAAACCAGAAGTATCCCACGACTGGCCTCCATGATAGCAGGCGTCGTCGCTATCTTCTAGTTCACGATTTTTTTGGATTTTGTCTGCAAATTTTGTCAATGTTTTCTGGACATTCATATGCATTGGATAATATACAGTATCACCATGCTTGACTCCAACATTATCGAATACCATCATACCATTATTCTGGTACATTTTTTTGACTTCTGAATGACCCATAGCAACAATATCAGTACCCCCGTTATCCGCTACAAATTCCAATGCATGACGCATCAGACTAATTGAATGATTTTGACCTCGATATTTTTGGGACACGGTCAAGCCTCTTACCTCAAAAGTTGAACTCTTATCATCACATGAATTGAAAACTGTTTGATTTAGAACATCTGCTGAGAAATACTTTGCTAGTCTAAACGGTTTCTTACTTGGTGGATTCAAACTAATATATCCTACAAA
>MDSY01053778.1_pt1 | contig 20427 bp, 21 predicted proteins | sample 811131 | NCBI WGS metagenome assembly MDSY01 (sample SAMN05326643, study PRJNA326480) | marine metagenome | isolation source: seawater | place: Atlantic Ocean: South West | collected 2010
TACCTTTTCGTAGACTGTCTTTAATCCAACTCACAGCAATACAAAAAAATTTTAACTTTTATAAAATCTTTATGTTGGGTGTCATCCAAGTTTACATGCAGCAGTATCATTATAATATTGTAGGTTTAAGGAGTTAAAGTGCCCTTAAATCTTTTCACTTTGTGAATGTTCACTTTGTGAAAAAAATATCTATTAATTTAGATATCAAGCTTTACCTTTTCGTAGACTGTCTTTAATCCAACTCACAGCAATACAAAAAAATTTTAACTTTTATAAAATCTTTATGTTGGGTGTCCCAAGTTTACATGCAGCAGTATCATTATAATATTGTAGGTTTAATGAGTTAAAGTGTCAACCTTAAATCAAGAGGACGGGTACAGAGATACCTGTACTCGCTCTGTACATGAGTACAATCCGTGTAGGTGGTAACCTACTTAAGTGCTAGATTAGCTCAAGTATAAAATCCTGCCAAATTAAATTAACCAGCAGGAAATAAAATAAAACGAATGGGTGATTAAATTTTTTTATAATTAAATATTATTATTTATATAATAATATCTAAATATTTTCTATATATATATATATGTCATATTCAGATAATTATAGTTCATCAATAGAATTAGATACAGAGTTTAGCATGTTTGATACCGAAATGGTAGGTGGAAAATCTTCTATTTCTACTCAAGATTTAAAACAAGTAGTTATATTAACAACTAAGATAATTGCAAACTGTGTTAAAAGATACCATAAGAAACATTTTTTTACACCTTTTAATAGTGAAAAATACAATAAGACAATTGGAAAAATTTTACAAGGAGGAAATCTTAATGAACCAAATACTAGGGAACAATTAAAAAAAATACTTTCTTTAAATACAAGTACAATAGTTGAATTAAAAAATTTATTATTGACAGCTAATAAAAATATATCAGGTGATTTAAAATTATTAAGTAATATTCTTAAAAAATTATAAACTGAATATGAAATAAGTCTAAAACATTTATATAGTTATTTTTATTAATAAAAAGAAGTCTACACATTACTTAAAGTGATCAGTTATTTAATATTTTTTATAAACTATTAAAAAATTGATAATTATTTAAATATTAGAAGATATGAATTGTTCTGAAATGATCAACAAAATTTCTGATTATCCAACTAATCATCCTGAAAGACTTGAAATAATCCGCGAATGTTATAGTGATGCACCTACTATAATCTTTACTTTTATTATAATAATCTTTACTTTTATTTTTACTTTAATAGAAAAATTATAATAATCTTTACTTTTATTTTTACTTTAATAGAAAAATTATAATAAAGTTAATTGAACAAGTTATCAATTTTTATATGTTAACAAATGAAGCTATAAAAATATTGAAAATATAACTAAAAATATAATTAAAAATATCTCTAAAGTATATATGTTAATTATTAATGAAACAACCAAAACTAACAAAAATAGCGATATTTGTATATTTACAGATGGGTCTGCATTTAATAATCAATCAAAAGATAAAACAAAAACTCGTGCAGGAGTAGGTGTATTTTTTGGAGATAATGATAAAAGAAATATTAGTTTCAGTTTAAATAAAAAAAAGAATGGTAAATATATTTATAAAAAAACAAATCAAGTTGCAGAAGTTCTAGCAATAATTATGGGAATTGAAACAATAATAAACACCGAATTATTAAAAAAAAGGAAGATTATTATTTATACTGATAGTATGTATTGTATTAATATTATTACTAAATGGGCTAAAAATTGGGAAAAAAATAAGTGGAAAAAAAGCAATGGTAAAATTGTTGAGAATTTAGACTTAATAAAAAAAATGTATTATTTAGCAGTAAATCTTAAAGTAAGAATGGTACATGTTAAAGCTCACAAAAAAGAACCTAAAAAAGATAAGCCGTCATATTTTACATGGTATGGAAATATGATGGCTGATAAACTAGCAACAAATGCATCTAGTAAATAATAAATATTTATATTAAGAAATATTCAATAGCTGGTAATACATATGAAACTCCAAATAAAGAAGCTACATGGTAAGGATATTTTTTTAATAAATAAAAATAAACAATTAATAGAACATAACAGGTTGTTACATTTTTTTGTTTTGTTCTTCCTTTGAGTTGTTTATAATTATAAGTTTTATAATTTGAAATAATAAAATCTTTAGTGTTCCATTGATGATAAAGCCAATTTTTAAAAATATGGTAATCATCATAATAATTTGGCAAATCTAGTTTTCTAATAAAATGATATGATTCAGAAATATCTGTAATAAATAGTCTCGTTAAATCATAGTTATATTGTGTATAATTTTTTGTAATAGTTGGTACAATAGATGTGACATCAAACATATTTCCATAAGAATTATTTTTTTTTAGTATATTGACAATATTAAATAACCCTTTGACTTTTGGAATTAATAAATTTTTATTAGGGATTATATTATTTTCTTTACAGTATTGTACTGATTTAATATAATTTTTTTTACTGATTCGCGTGCCTTCTGGAAAAATAATAATTATACCAGACTTTATTTTTTTAATAGCTTTTTGTAGAATATCTTTATCATTTTCCCAATTTCTATTAAGTTTAATAAATGTATTAGATGTAACTGTTATATTAATACCAGGGTATAGTAAAAGTCCTTTTTTTAAAACAATAAAAATATCTCTTCTTTCTACACAATTTAATAGGTAAAATAGTAACATAAAATCTATACTTGAAAAATGATTGCTAATTAAAATATCAACTTTATTATTTTTTTTTATACTCAACTGTTTTAATAGAGGGACTGAATCCATTGTTATGTTAAATTTATGATCAATGTATTTATTAAAAGAATGTGTCATAAAATCAAGAATTAATTTTTTAATAAATATATCTGATACTTTTGAATTAAAATATAAAGGTGTTGATACAAGTTGTCCACATACATGTGTAATTATAATAGACAATAATAATCCAATATTTTTTTTCATTATTATTATATAAGAAATTAAATTAATGAATAATTTTCAAAATGAACATCGTTTGCGTTTATATCCATCTCATAAGGAGATTCACTATCTGCTTCAAAAACAGAAAATTTATTATTAGAATCATTGTTAATAGTAAAACATCCTTGTATTCTTTGTTTATTTTCTTTACTTAATTTACTTTTATTTTTAAAATTAGAAAGTTTTTCATCAAATACTTCTTTAATTGATCTAGGAACAGTATCATCTAATTTTTGAAGATGATCTAATTTAAGTGTATTGGGTTTATAAATATTCATATTTTTTTTAGACTTTGTTGAAGATTTAGATCTTTTACCAGAATATTTAGGTGTTTTAATGCATTTTTCATCACGTTTTTTCTTAATCCTTGGTTTTTCTTCAGAAGTAATTTCTTCTTCGGATTCTTGTAATTCTCTTTCTTCATCAGATTCTTGTAATTCTCTTTCTTCTTCTGATTCTCTTTCTTCATCAGATTCTTGTAATTCTCTTTCTTCAATATATTCTTCAACATTTGTTTCAGCCAAAGCTCTTGTTTCTTCTTCTGCTTCATCAACACCTACTACTTCAGCGGGAGTAGAATCATTATCAGAATTAAACATATTATATATTTTAGAAACAACAGAGCTTTCATTTTTTGAAAGACCTTCTGCTGCTTCTTCTTCTGTAATAGGTTTACTAAAAAGTTCTTCTTCCATTACAGAATCAATTAAACTATTTACATCTGTATTATTTTCTTCAGCAATAATTTTTTTAGATTTTTTTTTAGATTCTTCTTGGGTAAATTTTTCAGAATTATGAATAAAAATAAAGTAGATTAAAGCTAAAAGGATTAAATAATTAAATATTTTTTTAAACATATATATATATATAAGTTTTGATTTTTTTTTTTAAAAAAAGTTGATTTAAATATTTCAATATAATATTAATTATGTCAATAGTTAATATAATTAAAAATATTAATAAAAATCCTTTTGAAGAAATTAGTATTTTGTCTGTAAAAAAATTAGAAGAAATTATTCTCTTTGCAGCAAATAAATATTATAATTCAGAAGATTCTATCGTGTCAGATGCTATTTATGATATAATGATTGAATTTCTTCAAAAAAAAGCACCAAAAAGTACTGTTTTAAAAAATATAGGAAGTTCGGTAAAAAATAGTAAAAACCGTGTTTCCTTAGATTATCATTTAGGTAGTATGGATAAAATAAAACCAAAAAACAAGGCCTTAAATAATTGGATAAAAAAATATCATAGTCCATATTATCTATCTGATAAACTTGATGGTATTTCTGCATTACTAACATATACAAATGATAATAAAATAAAATTAAATACTAGAGGTACTTCAACTGAAGGATTAGATATATCTGGATTAGTAAAGTATTTAGATTTACCAGATAAAGATACAATTAATAAATTAATTTTAAAAATAGGAAGAGGTAAAAAAAATAAATTAGCATTAAGAGGAGAGTTAATCATGAAACAATCTGTTTTTAAAAAAAATTGGAGTAAAACAAAGAAAAATGTTAGAAATACAATAGCTGGTTTAATTAATAGTAAAAATTTTGATCCAATATTAGCAAAAAATACAGAATTAGTAATATATGAAATAGTTGATCCTTTTTTAGATTTTAATTCAGCAATGAAAAAAATTAAACATGATTTTATAACAGTTAATTATAAAAAATTCGATAATATAAATGATAATATATTATCGACATATTTTAAAGAAAGAAAAGAAAAAGGAGAATATGATGTAGATGGTATAATTGTAACTAATAGTGAAAAACATAAAAGAAATACTAATGGAAATCCAAAATATGCATTTGCTTTTAAAGATATATTAGAAAATATGATAAAAACTTCTAAAGTTATTAAAGTTATTTGGAAAATTAGTAAAGATTGTAAAATTATTCCAAAAGTAGAAATAGAACCAGTAGAATTCGGAGGAGTTGTTGTTACTTTTGTAACTGCACATAATGCAGATTTTGTAAAGAAAAATAAAATAGGAAAAGGAGCAGTTATAAAATTAACAAGAAGTGGAGAAGTAATTCCGCATATTCTTGAAGTAATAAAAAAAGCAAAAAACCCAGATATGCCTGACTATGAGTATAAATGGAATAAAACAGGTAAAGATATTATAGTTATTGGAGAATCGTCTACTGTTGAATTAAGAAATTTACAATATTTTTTTTCTACAATTGATGCAAAAGGATTTGGACCTGCTAATGTTAAAAAACTATTTGAGGCTGAGTTTAATACGGTTAAAAAAGTAATGGAAATGAAAATAGAAGATTACTTAATTTTAGACGGAGTTAAACAAAAAATGGCTGAAAAATTTAAAAAAAATCTAGAAATAGCATTAACTAATATAAAATTAGAAACTTTAATGTCTGCCAGTAATATTTTTGGTTCAGGGTTTGGAAAAAGACGGATTTTAGCAATTTTAAAAGTATATCCTAATATATTAAAAATTTATAAAAAATGGAAAAAAAATATATTTATTGAAAAAATAATGGAAATTGAAGGTTTTAATACAATAACAGCTACACGGTTTGTTAAAAATTTTAAAAATTATACTAAATTTCATAAAAGTATTTCTAAATTTATTAAATCTTTTTATAAACTAACTAAAAAGACAGAAAAAACAATTGATTTAACAGTTGTAATGTCTGGTTTTAGAGATAAAGAGTTAGAAGAAAAATTGTTAGAATTAGGTGGAAAAGTAAGTAATAGTGTTAGTAAAAATACAAATTATTTAATTGTTACTGATATAACATCATCGTCATCCAAAATAGACAAGGCTTCTAAATTAAATGTAAAAATTATTAGTCGTCAAAATTTTAACAAAATATTGACTAATTATAGTTAATATATTTATAATAATATAATTTTTGTTTATCATCTAAATATATATTCATTTTTAAGTTATTTTTAAATGTTTTTGGATAAATAATAATTTTACCTTTAATTCTATTTTGATATGATATAAATAATCCATATAAAAAACTAAATATTAAAATAAATAAGAATTTTTTAAAATACATTATATTTAAGCAGAAATGATTTATTATATTAATGTTATATTACCAATTATTAAATTTAAAAGACGAATATTCTAATATGGATAAAAGTGTATTGAATAATTTAAATAATATTCTATCAAAATCTAAAATCTTTTTTTATAAGAAAAATATAAAAAAAGTAAATTTAAAAAATAAAAAAAATAATTTTAATATAATTTTAAATAAAATTTCTGATTCAAACTACAATAAAATTCTAGAAAATGAAGTTAAAAATAAAAATATTAATACTTCAAATTATAAAAAAATAACTTGTTTATTAATTGAAAAACTTCAAAATGAAGGTAAATTTGTTGAATGTTATGCTAATTTTTTAATTGATCTAGATAGAGTTATTAGTAAAAATTGTACAAGTATTCTTAATTCAAATATTGCTAATAAATTTGATGTAATTAGAAAAAGTAATAATGAATTTATTAAAGAAAACTATTATCTTTTTATAAAATTTATGATTGATAAGGGATACTTTTATAAATCTCTAATTAACAAAATAATGGAAGATTTTGTATCAGATAATAAAATATATGATAGTTATATTTGGTTAAAATTAAACCCAAATTTAATTAAAAAATATGTTGAATATATAAATAATACAATTAAATATTTAACGCAGACAAATGATATTAGACTTATAACATTATTTGAAAATATAAATAAAAAGAAATATCAAAAAAAAAAATTAATACAAAAAAAAAAGAGTAATAATGATAAAATAATTATTAAATGTCAAAATATTATAAAAGAATATATTATTTTAGAAGATATCGAAGAAATTAAATATTTTATTGAAGAAGAAAATAAAATAGTTATTTTAAAATTATTAGAAGATGCTATCATAAAAGAATTATTTATAAACGAAGATAATGATTTTGAGAAACTAGTAGCTCTTATAAAAAAAAAGATATTTAATTTAAAAAATATTAAAAATAAAATAAATCAGTTAAATGATGATGATATATTTATTGATTTCAATAAAAGAAAAAAAATAGTAATATCTTTATAATAGATTCAAACATTAAATAATTTTTAATGGTATATTATATTCAATAGCATTAATTATCCTTTCTCTAATATTAATTAAATTAATTAATTCACTTGCATAAAGATCTTTGGTAAATTTTAATATATTAATTTGAAAAATCACTAATTCAAAAAAATAGATATAGTCAATCGCTTTATTACGTATATTTATAATTTTTAATTCTTTACTATCAAAACAATATATTGATAAATAACTTATTAAATTATTAATATCTTTGATTAAATCAAAATGATTTGCAACTAAAATTTTATCAGGATATCCATCTAGTTCTTTTTCAAAAAAGGGAACTAATTTTAGTTCATCTAGTTTATTATCAATAATAATTTTGTTAAAAAAATATTGATGGATTTTTGGACCATCTGTTTCCTCTAATATTGTGATTAATGATTTATCTAAAAAACCATTAGTTTCTAATAAATTAGAAACTTGAAATAATAACTTGTTAGATTTAGATTTACGCAAATTAATTAAAGGTTTTTCATTTATAGTTTCTATTAAATATTTAATAGTAATATAATCATCATTAAAATAACTATTGTTATAACTATTAATTAATTGATAAGAATTCAAACGTTCTTCGAATATTGGGTCAATGTCACCCAATAACAATAGATCTAAAATATAATTTTCTAAGTTCTGTAAAAGATCCATATACTAAATTACTTGAGAAAATAAATAATTATATATCACTATTTATATAAAGTGAAATTTTAGATAAACATCCTGATAATTGAAGAAATGAATCTATTCCATTATTAACGCGAATATAACTTAAGGCTATTATCTCATATAATTTCATTTTTGTTTTTTTGTCAAATTCAAAATTATCTTCTAATATAAATTTCATAAAAGTTTGTAAAATATCATTAGGACTATATCCTTTTTTATATAAATCATATAAAATTTTTAATGATTCTTCTAAATTACCATCAAAACAAGATTTTAAAATTTTTTTAATATAAAATGGTTTTGGTTTATCAATTATACTATAAATTGTTTTAGAATTAATTTTATTATAACAATTATAAATACATTCCATATTATTTATAATTTGTCTAATATTAGAATTAGATACAAATATTAAATCATCAAATGAACTATCATCATGAATAATATTTTTTTTAGTACATATTTCTTTTATTTTTATTTTTAAATTTTTATTATTTAATGAATGAAACTGGACAATGTTACAATTTGATTGTATTGATTCAATAATTTTGTTATATTGATTACAAATAAAAATAAACCGTGTATTTTTATTATATTTACTAATTAATGAAGCTAAAAGATTTTGTGCTTTTAAAGTGAGTGAATCTGCTTCATCTAGAATAATAATTTTTAATTTATTATTATATTTTATTTTTTTACAAAATGGAATAATTGTATTATTTATTATGTTTAATCCTCTATCATCAGAAGCATTTAATTCTAAAATATTATGTTCTTTTTCTATTTCAGAATATAATTGGTTTATTAAACATAAAATAGTTGATGTTTTTCCTGTACCTGGTTCACCAGTAAATATTAAATTAGTTAAATTCTTATTTTTTAATATAGTTTTAATTTTATTTTTAACATTTTTATCTAATAATATATCATTAGTTGATTTTGGTCTATATTTCTCAACCCATGGTAATGATATATCTTTTATATTTTTATCAATATTCTTTATTAGATTTTCCATTATAAATATATAAGTTACATACTTATATATTTATTAATATCAATTTTTATAATAAGAAGAACTTTGTTCTTCTTATTATAAAGTTAATAGAGAATGATAGAGTATCTCTATAACTCTATCAATTTTTATACTTCTGTATTATCTGAGTCTGATTCTGATTCTGTAGATGTATTAGATTCTATTTTTTTATCACCAGTTTTTTCTAATTTTAAAAAATCTAATAAATTATGATTTTTTGGAGATAATGACTGTTTAATATTATCTTCTTCATGATATAGTGCATATTTAAATACATCCTGAATTGTTTCTACTCCTATCACTTGAAAGTTTTCATCTTCAGGTGAAATATTATCACGTCTCATTTTTTCTAAATCTTCTAAATTTTCTTTAGGAATTAATACTAATGTTGCCCCTGCTTTTTTTGCACCATTTAACTTTGCACTAACACCTCCAATTGCAGACACGTGTCCTAATAAATCTATTTCACCTGTCATTGCAATTTTATTATTAACTTTAATTCCAGTTAATTGTGAATATATAGCAAGTGTCATTGCAGCTCCTGCACTTGGTCCATCTTTTGGAGTTGCAGCATCAGGTGTGTGAACATGAAACCCAAATGCTTTATTATTATTAGCGTCTTCAATAACTTTATCTTGTAATTCTTTTGATAATAAACTAAAAGCAATTTTTAAAGCATAATCTACTGATTCTTTCATTACATCTCCTTGTTTACCAGTTAAACTTAATTCTAACATATTTTTAGAAGGATATTTCATTACTTGAATTACTGTTAATCCACCAATACCACTAACAGTTGCATATAATCCATTAACTAAACCTACTGCAGGTTTATCTTGTATTCTTTTAGTTCGCACCTTTGGTTTATTTTCAAATATTCTTTCAATAAATTCTTTAGTAACAATATATGGTAACATTACAGATGAATCATGAAATCTTTGTAAATTTATATCTCTAATAACATCATAAATTTTTTCTTTAATTTTACGAACACCTGCTTCATTTGTATAGGTAGTTATTATAAATTCTAATATTTCATCACTAAAAATTATTTCAGATTTATCAAAACCTACTTCAGCAAATATTTCAGGTATCATATAGTCTTTTAAAATAGTTATTTTTTCAGGTAAATTAAGAGGATTTGTTTCAATTATAGTTATTCTATCTCTTAGGATTGGATCTATTAAACTAGCATCATTAAAAGAAAATACAATCAAAGCTTTACTAAGATCTAATTTTACTCCAGAAAAATATTTATCTTCAAATTCATCATTTTGTGTTAAATCAGTTAAATGAGTTAATATAGAAATAATTTCTCTACCGTGTTCAGTATGAGATACTTTATCAACTTCATCAATAAAAATAATTGGATTCATACATTCAGTTGTCATTAAAATATCTGCAATTCTTCCCCAGGTTGAACCAACATATGTATAATTATGTCCAACTAACGTACTTCCATTTACACTTCCTCCTATAGGTAAAAATTCAAAAGGTCTTGGATTTCCATCTTTATCTTTAAGACATTGACTTAAACCTCGTTTAGCTAAACTTGTTTTACCAGTACCAGGTGGTCCTACTAATCCTAATATTGCTCCTTTACTTTCACCATTAATCCATTGAGCAAATATTCTTTCTAATTGTAATTTTGCTTCTTTATGACCAAAAACAGCATCATCAAAAGTAGTTCTAACATCTTGTAAATAACTCATTTTATCTGATTGATATGTCATCCATTCTTTTTTAATATTTATATCTACATCATTGTTTTTAATATATGTATCAATTGCAAATTCTGTATTAAAATTACCATCAGGGTATTTTGATTTTATTTTTTCTGCAAAACTATTTTTAAAGTTCATAATTGGATTTTCTTTAAAAACTCCAAATGGTATTTTAAGAACACCGTCTAACCATGCTTGTGCCTTACTATCACCTTGAAAATTAGATTTCATTGCTTTATATTTTTCCATTGCCTTTGCTTTAACACTTTCATTAGATTTCATTAAATTTATTCTTCTTTCATACGGAATATCGCTAGAACTTAATTTTGATAATTTTTCTTCTTCTTCTTGAACTTTCTTTTCAGCATTATCGAGTAAACCTCTCAAACTATAGTGAAGGGAATTATATATTTCACCTGCAATCCCTTTTTTATCCTTTGTTTTTAATATATCATATAAAATATATCCTAATTTTTGATTTTCAATATCATTCATTAGTAGTAAACTTAACATATCTATTTTTCTATATTTACTTGCTAGTAAAAATTCATTAATTAATGATAATAAAGATTTATCACCTATATTTTTAAATTCTAAATATTTTTTACGCAAGTCATTTGTTATTTCTTCAGTAGAAGATACAATTATATCTCTTAAATTTAAAGTTTTCAAAAAGTTATTTTTAAAATCTTTAGGAATTATTAATACTTCATAATTTATAGTTTTTTTCAACTTAATAAATTTGTTTTTAATAAAAGGTAACGTTTTTGAAATATCTAATAAATCATCTTTAAATAAACCTTGAAGAACCATAAATTTATGTTTAAATCTTAAAAATATACAAGCTCCTAATTTATCTTCAAATAAAGATTCTGCAAATTGATTTTTTTTAACTGTGATTTTATCTTTATCTAATACAGAAATACAATCAATACGCTTAAAGTGGTTTTTTCTACTTTTTTTTGGATAAGATATTTTTTTTTCTACTAAAGCCGATATATTTTTTAAAAAAGCTGGAATATTACTATTTTTATTGATTATCATAGATGTACCACTATCTCCTAACAAACTTTCTAAAATATCTTTACTAATAAGATTATTATCTTCTTTTTTTTTTACTGTTATTTCTTGAGTATGATTGTCAGATTCCCATACCGATATAATGTTAAAAAATCTACTGAAAAATAATATCTGATCTAATTCTTCTTCATTCATATCATTTACCCAATCTTCTTGATAAAAAAGTTTTAAAATATAATTTAGGCTATTTGGACCAATTAAGTTAGAATATTTTTTTAATTCATTTGTAATTTTAATTAAGTTTAAATTCATTCTTACAATACTTCTATCTGAATTATTTAAGTTTTTAATGCTTAGATTTAATGGAAAGGCTTTAATCAAATCAATAGAATTAGATAAACGATTTAAAATTTCAATAGATATATTATTTTGATCCATAACTCCAATATTTCTTAAATAAGAAATATTATTAATCATATTAAAAAGATAATCTTTTAAAAAAGATACCCTTGACTCAATACTCTTTAACTCGTTCTTTAAAAAACGATATTTCCTTTGAAACTTTATTACATTCATTATTTGACTGTCATTTAAATTCATACTTAATATAATTAAGATATAATTTTTTAAATAAAAACATAATTTTTTTAATATATTAATCTTCTAAATCTTTTAATAATTTTTTTAAAGTTGCTTTTTTTATTTCAAAATCTAGTTTAATTATTTCTGATTCGTCATATATATTTACTGTTAAAACTAATTTTTTTTTATCTTTAACTTTTGAAATTTCAAAAGTTATTTCACTTTCTAATTCATCTGTTTCAATAATTTCTATATCAATATCATTTGTTGATTCAATTATTGTTTCTAAATTAAATCCTATTGTTTGATTAATTATATTATGTTGTGTTACATTACTGTCTTCTTCAATACATTCTTTTATATTTTCATCTAAAAATTCTTCTAATTTTTTATTTTTATAATATTTATTTTTTGACATTATTATCCTAATATACTTAATAAAAAAAATTTAAATTTTTTGATATAATTTTATAAAAAATTGAAATAATATCTTATAATATTAAATATATTATGTTAAAAAATCAACCAATAATGAATTTAGGTACTTTAGGACCTGTATCTGGTGGTAAATCCACCCTTATAAAGAGTTTGACAGGAGTCAAGACTCAGCGTTTTGATAGTGAAAAAACAAGGAATATAACTATTAAAGCCGGTTATGCTAATCTTAAGATAGTTAAAAACGCAGATGGTTCTCTAAAATCAACTGATGATAATTATACACCATTAGAAGATGAAACAATGATTCATCGTTTATCTTTTGTAGATTGTCCTGGTCACAGACAGTTGACAAGAATTATGTTAGGTCAAGTAAACTTAATGGCAGGTGCCATTGCAATCGTAAGTATGGCAGAAGAAGTTTCATTAAATTATCAATTAAATGAACATTTAAAAGCTGCTAAACTAGCAGGTCTTAATAAAATAATTGTTTGTCTCAATAAATGTGACTTAGTTTCAAAAGATGTTGTCAAACAGAAATATAATGAAACATTAGAACTATTTAGTAAAATAGGACTTGAACCACCATTGTGTATTATTCCCACTAGTTTTAATAGATCTCTTAATATTAACTATCTAATAGAAGCAATTGTAACTTATTTTCCTGCAGAAAATTATATAGAAAAAAGTATGGAAAAACCATTTTTCCCAATTAGTCGATCATTTGATATTAATAAAGCAGGTAGTAGTATTTTAAAATTAAAAGGAGGTGTTGTAGGTGGAACTCTTATTAATGGAACCCTTTCTGTAGGAGATCAAGTTATAATTAGACCTGGCAATATTATTAAAAGAGGTGATGAAATGATCGCAACTCCAATTAAAACTGTTATTAAAGGTATTATGTCAGAGAAATCTAGTTTAGATAGAATCCAAACAGGTGGTTTAATGGCAATTGCAACCGATATTAACCCACATTTTACAAGATCAGATCGCATGGTAGGAAATATAATTTGTTTGGAAGACGATGATCGATTTGTAACTACAACTGAATTAATTATAAATATTAAATTTATTGAAAAAAAAATGAATTTAAACTTAAAAGATTCAATTTCTATTCAAATAGGTCCATTAAGTGTTATTGGAATAGTAACAAAGTTTAGAAAAAAAAAATATACAATTAATCTTAACAGACCTTGTTGTATCCAAAAAGGAACTACGCTTTATCTTTCTACAAATGATGATAAAATGACAATTATTGGATCATGTGTTTTTAGTTAAGGAAATATTATTTTATAAATTAATGGAATTAGTAAAAGATTTAAATGTGATAGATTCCCTAAAAAATAACTTGACTATAGAAAATTTATCAGATAAACTTAATTATTATTATAAAAATTGTCTTAATTATAATCTTCAATTTATACATGATAAAATTTGTAATAAAATTCTTTATTTATTAAATGAAAAAAAAATATATAATTTTAATGGCTTAAATTATCTTATTGAAAATCATAGTAAGCTTAAAAATTTAATAATTACTGAATATTATGAAGGTCAAAAGTTTTTTTTATTCTTTTATAAAAAAAACTTCGTAATTATTAATAATAATTCTATAGTAATAGAATCTTCTATTATGTATAAACAAATTTTTAATATTGTTAAAAATGATTTAAATAAATTAAATAAAAATTATTGTTATCATTTTATTTTAATAAATAACAATAAAGATAATATTATTGATTATTCAAAGTTACTAGAAAAAACACCAACTAAGCTTATTTTTTTATATTGTGTAAATGGTTCTCATAAAAGAGAATTTATTAATAATTTTAAAGGAAATAAAAATATAATTTATCCTAAAAAATTTAATAATATTTCAGAAATAAATTTAGAAAATGATAATTTTGATTTTACTGAAAAACCAAAAAGTAAAGGGTTTATAATTTTTATTGATAATAAAGAAAATTTAGTAATTAAATTACAAAATTTTAAATATCAGTTTTATAAAGCAATTGGTCCAAAAAAACATATTTTTAATGGATTTTTAGATTTATATCAAAAAGATAAATTAGGATTATTTATGAAAAATAATTTAAATCACATAAAGTTTAATAAATTGATTAATCCCTATAATAATAATGAAGTATATGATACAATTAGTTGCATTGATAGCTTATTTAAATCAATTAGTAATGAATTATTTAATATTTACATAAAATTTATTGATATAAATAATAATTTTATAAAAATTAAAGATAATAAATATATTAATTTACCATTAATTTATAAAAAAATAATTAAATACGCTAGAATAAATAAATACAAAAGTTTACATAATTTTTACACATATCTTAAAAAGTCAGATTTAACTTTCTTTATAAATTTAGTAAAAAATAGAAAGCTTTTTAATAATTGGATAATAAAATATAAACAAAACTATATTTTTATTTTTAAAAAAACTAACAAATTAAGAAATAAATTAGCAGCAGTTTATGTAAGTAAATTATTTCCAGAAATTACAAAAGATAATACTATTTATAAAAAAACATAAAACAAATCTTTTCATTAAGAGAATCTATATATACATCCAAACAAATCTATAAAAATTGATAATAAATTAAAAAGATTCTCATTATAAATAATGAGAGAATTTGATCTTAATACTACTAAAATTTTTGTTGGAAAATCAGCAATTGATAATACTGAGTTGGTTAATCTTTATAGTGGAACTAGTTATACCTGGTTTCATTTACATGACCTTCCATCTTCTCATTTAGTTATTGAAAAAAACATTAAAGATTTAACAGATGAAGAAAAAGATGTTTGTTCTAATTTAGTAAAATATTATTCTAAATATAAAAAGGAATGGACAAAAAAATATTGGGTAAATATTGTGTGTGTTGATAATGTTAAAACAAACAAAACCCCTGGTTTAGTAACTATTACAGATGGAAAAAAGTTTAAAATTAAACCTAATTTTAATTTTAATCCAGATAATTATAATATTAAAAAAAATGAAAAGTAATCATTTATTTTAATATTAAAATGGAACATATTAATTTAATAATTGATAAAAAATATTTTCAAAATAATAACATTAGTAGTAATAGTATTTCTATAGATAGTTTTACTGCTAAAGTAGGTGCTAAAGTTCTTTTTGAAGATTCAACATTAAAACTTTCAAAAGGGATTTATGGATTAATTGGACCAAATGGATGTGGCAAATCTACATTACTACTTTTAATGAAATATAATAGAATTCCAATTAATACTAATTGGAGTAAATTATATTTAGAACAAGAAATTGAAGAAACTAATATAACACCCATCGAAATTATAATCAAATCAAATAATAAATTAGATAGTTTAAAAAAAAGAAGAGATATTTTGAATAAACTATTAGAATCAAATGAAGAATTAGATGATGACTTATTTGATGAATTAAATGATCTTGAACAGGAAATAGGAATTTATAATGAAGAAAAAGAATTAGTTAAAATAAAAAAAATTTTATTAGGTTTGGGATTTACTGAAGAAATGCAAAATAAATCATCTAATACATTTAGCGGAGGATGGAAAATGAGAATATCTCTAGCTAGATCACTTTATATTCAACCAGATGTTCTTTTAATGGATGAACCAACTAATCATTTAGATTTAGAAGCAATAATTTGGTTAACTAATTATTTAGAAAATTATAATAAAAATAAAATAATTGTATTAGTTTCTCATAATATTGGGTTTTTAAATAATGTATGTGATTATATTATGAATATTGAAAATAATAAATTACATACTTATAAAGGTAATTATTATAGATTTAAAAAACAATTATTAAATAAAGAACAAGAAATTCAAAAAAAATGGGACAAATTTCAAAAGAAAGTAAAAGGTATGAAAAAGAAAGGAATAAAAAAAAAAGACATTGATATATTAATGAAAAAAGATAGTATTATTAAACCAGATAAGAGAAAGGTTTCTAAATTTGAATTTTATAATCATAATACAGATGGTAATAATATTATAACAGTAAATAATCTAACATTTGGTTATGATAATAAATTAATTTTTGAAAAAACAGATTTTGGTATACGAAATGATAGTAAGATTATACTTGTTGGTAAAAATGGATGTGGTAAATCAACATTATTAAAAATTATGAGTGGATCTATATATCATGAAAATGTTTTTATAAAATCAGGTATTAAAATAGGTGTTTATGATCAACATTTTGAATTATCATTACCATTAGATAAATCACCTGTTGAATATTTAGCTGATTTTGTTCCAGATGATATTAGTGGAGATCCAAAGTTTGTATCTAGAGCATTTTTAGGTAAAGTTAAATTAGAACCACAGGCTCATCTTGAAAAGATTAAACATTTATCCGGAGGACAAAAAGCAAGAGTTGCTCTTGTTAAACTTATTTTTTCAAGACCTCATCTATTAATTTTAGACGAACCTACAAATCATCTTGATATAGAAACGGTTGAATGTTTAATTGATGCACTTGATAATTTTACAGGAGCTTTTATGGTAATAACACATGAAAGACATTTAATAGAGAAATTAGAAGATGATATTGAATTATTTTTAATTGAAAATAAAAAAATAATTAAATATAAAAAAGAGTTTAATGAATACTGTAATAGAATTATTTCTCAGAATATTTAATTATTCTTCAAACATTTTTTTAAATTTTAAGTCTTGATTTCTTCTTAAATTTTTCATTTTTTCTACTTCATGAGATGTGTTAAAATGTTCATTAATATTTTCCATTGCTTTTGAATCATATGCTTTTTTATCTTCAATAATTTTAGGTTTTGGAATAATTTTATTATTCCAATTATTAAAGTTATTACTTGGAAAATTAAAATATTGTAAACTAGATATATAATCGAAAGCTTTATCGCCTATTAAAATATCTGATAAATCACTGTCTATTATTGTTGGAACTTTATCTATATTATCAGGTAATTCATTATTATTATCTACACAAACAGTCTTATATTTATCTGATATTTTTTTCTCTTTCATTATTTTCCATAATTTCTTACATTTTATACATTTATTAGAATAAAAGAATAATTTCATTAATTTAAACTATAAATTAATCTTTATAGATTCAACGCAATTTAAAAAAAATTGATATTAAGAAAAAATATATAATTTTATTATATGGCTAATAAAAACATTACTCTAAAAAAAATAGGTTTTGATACTACTTTTTTAAACTCTCGGTTAGAATTAAATGTAAAAGGAAAGGATGTTAGTTATCCTTTAGTTAATGCTATTAGAAGAATAGCATTAAGTGATTTACCCATTTATACTTGGAAAACGACAATAACTAAAAATAATAGTGTTTTTCATAATAATTATATGAAAAATCGTATTCGATCAATTCCTATAATTGGAATTAATAATGATATGTTATTTTTAAAAAATCATAAAGAATCCGATGTAAACGATGAAGATATTGATAATTTTTTAATTATGGATAATGTTGATATTAATAGTGAGAATAATTCTGTAGATACAAGTTCTCTTAATAATATAAATATGTATTTAAATTATCATAATACATCTAAAGAAATTGCAACAGTAACTACTGATAAATGTACTTTTCAATATAAAGGAGAAAAAATTAATAATCCTTATAAAATACCAATTCCTATTATAAAATTACAACCAAATCAAGAGATTAATCTAAGCAGTGTCTCTAAACTAGGAACAGAACAAAATAATACAAGTGAATATTCTGCTTGCTCTATTTTTTGTTACGATATGACTGATGAGAATAATTATAATTTATTTTTAGAATCAAGAGGTCAGCTTACTGAAAAAAAAATACTATTAAGAAGTATTGACATATTAAAAAAACAATTATTAGACTTGGACGAGTCTATTACAGATAAAAACGAAATGGTTGGTACTATTAAAGTTGGTGATCAAGACCATACATTAGGAAATTTAGTTTCATATTATTCATTGCAAGATAAAAATGTAGATATGTTTAGTTATAACCTTCCTCATCCTCTAGAGAGAGTAGTTAATTTCAATTATAAATTAAATAAAGGTGAACTAAAAGATGTTTTCAGTAAATCAACAAAAAAAATTATATCTGATTTAGATACAATTTATGTTCAAATTGAAAAATTAAAATTATAAAAATATTCATGTAATGAATAGATTCAACTTTTAAAAATACAACAAATTATCATTATAGTGATATAATCTACATTATGTTTTAACTTACCTAATAAATTAATATTATTATAAGTTATATTATATCCTTGAGATGTTTTAAATAAAGTAAATAATTTATTATATAGATTCTCAGTATGAATAGATTTATTATTTTTAATATATATTGAAATATTTTTAGAAGATTTTTTTATATCATTAATATATTCACAATGTGAATATTCACAAAGTGAATCATTTAAAACTAACATTTGACTTTTATATTCAAAAAGATTATTATTAAAAATTATTGTACCATAATAATCGCGAAATACATCTATTTTGTTAATCTTTTTTAAAAAAGAAGTTCCTTCAAGTGATATATTTATATTTTTTAAGTATAAATATCCAAATGCTTCATATTTAAACTTATAATTATCTTGATAAAATTTTTTAAAATAAAATATATCTTTTTCTATATCAATTTTTAAGGTTTTTTGATAAAAAGTAGCTAATAATATTTTTTTACTTTCTATTATTTTAAAAAATTTATAAATATTACCTAATAAAAAATTATATTTTTTTTTTATTACGATATCTGCGAATGGTTTTAACTTTTTAAATTTAAGTAAATTAAAATTCATTTACTTAATTATAGAAATAATATTATTAATTAAATAACAGATTCATTCTCTTCATTGTCATCAGTTGATTCATTTTGATATTTCTTTGGAATTGTTATAAAGTTTATATAATTTGTATTAGTAATCGTTTCACTATTAATACTTAATTTTAAAAATAATTGTGTATCTTCTTTTAATTTTAAAGCAAATAACGGGAATATCCCTTTATTTTCACAAATTTTTCCTTGATAATAATATCCTTTATCGCCCCACATCTCCACTAAAATAGTGTCTTCATATTTTATATTTTTAAGGTTTATATTTAAAACAATAAAATTATTTACTGTTGAAAATTTTTTATCAATTCTAGATAAATCTTTGTTAATAATCTCTTTAGTATAGTTAGTTGTTCTTTTAGTAAAAAAATAGTCTATTTGATTACTTTTACTAAATTGTTCATTAAAAATTTCACTATTAAAAACTGTTCCAAAATCAGCCATTATTTATTTAAAGTTAAATACCATTTAAATATTTTTTTTCAAAATAGTTATAATTAATGAATATAAAGATATTAGAATTATCCATTTCAGATAGTAATCCAAAAAATAGGTCAATCACTATTATTAGAACTGATTGTGGATATATAAACCCAAAAGGATGGCAATTTCCTTGTTTAATTTGTAGTAATATTTCATCAAAAATAAAATTTATTAATACACCTGATGATATTGGTAAAGTTAAAACAATTATATGCAAAGATTGTAAAAATATAGAATATTTTCATAATAAATCATATTTACATTATTTAAAATATTCTAATTTTTACAGACTAAACAATGAACTTTATTATTAATTTTTATTTAATTTAATTATTTAATTAAATAAAAAGATTCAAAAAGTGAAAAGATTATAAAAATTGATAGAGCGATTGAGATACTCTATCATTCCCTATACATTCGCGTTACGCGAATCACTTTATAATAATACTACGTAAATTTATAAAAATTGTTTAATTGGAGTA
>MDSY01072906.1_pt1 | contig 20420 bp, 18 predicted proteins | sample 811131 | NCBI WGS metagenome assembly MDSY01 (sample SAMN05326643, study PRJNA326480) | marine metagenome | isolation source: seawater | place: Atlantic Ocean: South West | collected 2010
AGAATGCACGATCATGAAGCCACCTTAGAAGACCTATTTCTCGTGATAATGGAAAGATTGGGTCATGATGTAAAGAGTAGCGAAGATTTGTTGGGTGGTTCATGATGTCTGAAGAACTACCGATCCAAAAGACTGAAGACGACAGTACATCTTTTGATTCAAATACACCGATAACTGGTCAGACAAAAATGCAAGCCGCTTGGTCGACAAATAACGACCTTGAGAATAACGATGCACAGGTTGCTACTACTCAACAAGGACAGATATTTGAGCAAATATATCGCCCATGGGAAGGGCAATTAAATCCTAGATGGATGAGGAATTGGTCGATATTGAGACACCACATATTGGGCATTTTCAAGAAAGGTCACAGGCCATGGAACATACCAACGAAATTGTTTATTTTCTTCGTTATCATTGCATCAATGACTGATGTTGCAATGGCATTACTCTTTGGAATGATTGGTGAACCTACCTTGTATGGAATCTGGGGGGTAAATCGTGACAATTTGTATGGCCATGTCATGGGGTTCTTCCCAAGGAATATCCTCTATTATCCGATTGTCGCTGCCTTATTAGTAGGAGGCATGATCTCAGAGGATAGGTCTCATGGAACTAGTGCGGTATATTTTTCACGACCCATCAATAGGTTTGACTATGCATCAATGAAATTCTTATCAGTTGCGATAATACTCGTTTTGATCATAAATGGAACATTAGCAATCTACTACTTTGTTGATATCTTAGTTATGGGTAAAGGCTGGGCTTGGATAATCGATACATTTCCAATATTTTTAGCAACTTTCATTTGTGGTCTTATTTTATCATTCACATACACAGCAATTGGTCTGTCATTGTCTAGTATATCTCGTGGGAGATTTTTCCCAGCAATTGGCCTAATTGCAATTTTAATGGGCACTAAAGCAATGGCATCGATTATCGACACTTTATTTGACAAATCTGTGTTGTATGTAATATCTCCCTACGACTCTGTTGCTCATGTATGTCAAGCACTAATTGGAACCGAAATGACCTATCAACACCCATGGATTTGGAGTCTTATTTCTGTTGTGATAATCAATGGTTTAGCAATCTATCTACTAGCAAATAGGGTCTCTTCTCTGGAGGTGACCAGAGAATGATTCCAGACGTAAGCCAAGAAGGTAAGTCAACTGCTGAAGCTTGGAAACCAAGCGAAAATACACCAGTAATAATGTTTGATAGGGTTTCAAAATCATATGGGAGGATAAATGCCCTTGGTGGTGTTTCCCTAGGAATATCTGGTGGTGTAACCGGAATCCTTGGGATGAATGGAGCAGGTAAATCCACATTGTTCAAATTAATGATGGGTAAAGTCAAACCCAGTTCTGGTGCAGTAAGACTTTTTGGAGCTGATCCGTGGAAAAATCCTGCGCCTTATTCAAGAATTGGTTTCGTTCCTGAACATGAAAAATTACATGATTGGATGACAGCATTTGAGTTCATAACAACATTTTCAAGATTGCACGGTATGACAAAAAAAGAGGCCGAAATTGAGGCAAAGAGGGTGCTAGAATTCGTATCCCTCGGTGATGTTCTTCACAAAAAAATTGGTCAATTTTCAAAAGGAATGCGTCAACGAGTGAAGATTGCTCATGCATTGGTAAACAATCCAGAACTAATTGTTCTCGATGAGCCGTTGCAAGGCTGTGACCCTTTAGCTAGAACTACCATAATGAATGTGATAAAGGAATTAGGGGCGATGGGCAGAACAGTTCTTGTCTCAAGCCACATACTTAACGAGATTGAGAGAATAACAGAACAAATTGTTATATTGCATAGAGGTAGGATTCTTGCGTTGGGCAATTCTCATGCGATAAGGGAAATGCTTGACCAACACCCGCACAAGATTATGATAAATTGTGAAAATCCTAGAGAATTGGCAAAGGAATTAATGCAGATAGAACAGGTTACTGGTATGTCTTTTGTTGACTCAGAAAGTCTATTGATCGAGACAAAACATCTCGGTGAAGTTCACAAACAACTTCCAGAGATTATAATCAAGAGTAAGCAAAAAGTAACTGGAATCGATAACATTGATGATGACTTAGAGTCGATTCTAAAATATCTTACAGGTGGTATCCTATGAGTAGTAAAATGGATACTGTCTGGTCTAAACTAGACCGAAAATCAACTGCTATTGCTGAATTTACATTACGTCAATACAAAACAAGATTATCGACATGGGTTGTAATGATTGCCGCAACTCTAGCAATGATGTTGATGCTGCTATTTTACATCGAAGCCATGGGTAGTGAAATCGAACCATTCGACAATGACGGAGATTCATTCGATAATGATGGTGATGGATACCCAAACGGACAGGAAATAAAGGAGGGAACTGATCCTAATAATCCGGATGATTTCCCCGCAGATGTAGATCCCGATCCACCTGAAAAATGGATTAACGAGGATGATATTAATTGGGGGGAATTATCCGACGGAGAGAACTACGTTGGCGAGGACGATGATGGCGATTGTCAGAATAAAGATACTCCAAGTCAGAGAGATAGCAATGACAATGGAAATGAATGTGACATCTCAGTCCGTCTCGACATACAAAATGGAACGTTTACAATCGACGCAGACGGAGGAGTTGATGAAGATCCAGATGAAGACAAGTATGGAAAAGAAGCAGGCCATAGGGCTTTTATTCTAGGCATTGGCAAATTTGGAATAATCTACCTCCTCGGGATTTTCCTTCCACTATTCCTTGCGACCGGATTAATCCGAGAAGAAATGTCGGATGGGACAATCCATTACATACTCGCCAAGCCAATCGCAAGAGGAGAAATATTGCTATACAGAATGCTAGGATACATTGGAATTACTTGGCCTTTCATTATCGCTCTATGCATAATTCTCTGCATAATAACAGGACTAACAGGGCCCAGTGAGGACCTATTTAGATGGGAGGATATTGTAGTGTGGATGTCAATAGCTTGGGCTGCTATGTTGGTTTCATTGGTTTACGGTACAATATTCTGTGGATTTGGCATCATTTGGAAGAATGGCGTGATTTTAGCAATACTATTTGCAGCATGGGAGTTAGGTATGGCCTTTGTTACAATCTTGTCTGGAGGAAGTTCATCCATCCGCTATGTATCTGTGATTGGATGGGGTATGATCATAGTAGATGCAGGAGTTGCAATTGCCTGGCCCGACAACTGGTATTTGATTGAAGTAGGTCTTTGGGGTGGCGGACATGGTGACGAAAATTGGCTCGGAGAAATGAGTTATTTGGCACTTCCAGGAGCTGAACCATTGAGTGCATTTAGTGGAGGTCACAATTTGGGGGTAAGCAATTGGCTTGCACTTGTAATCTCCACTCTTGTATTGACGATACAAGGTATTGCATCATGGTTTATCGGGCAGTCTGTATTCAAAGGCAAGGAAGTGGACTGATGAAACATTCCAAGTTTACTGGAGATATATCCAGTCTCTGGGAGTTACAAAAATTAGATCCTATACACCACCTTACCTGGGATTGGTGGTGGTGGTTAGTGATGTTAGATGATGAAAATGGCAACCCAGCTGGAAAGCAGTTAATGGTGCTATGGTCAACGAAAGATAATCCTCTTGTTGAAGTCAATGGAGTGGCTTGGGAACCCGCTGGAAGACCCGGATTTGATGATGAAGGAGCCATTGCCATGGATGGAATGGTGGCTGCTTGGTATTATGATGGTTCAAAGCTGATTGAGCCTTTGGTTTTGGAAAAAAGCAGAATAATCGTTTTAGCTGAAAATCACTCCAAATGGCCTTTTGACAAAGGAGGAATTGTTGCATCAAACACAGATAGAGAATACTCAATGGGACTTAATGATGAAGAAAACCAATTTTGGGTTAAACTTGATACTGAACATGGTGACTTCGATTTGAAAATGAAACCGTGGAATAATGCGATGTCTAGCCTCAAGGTTGCACAATCAGAATACGGGCTTGGAATGGGTTATGGCATCTCAAGACTTCATGGTGCGTTGTGCGATGGCAATATCTCGGGTGAGAAGGTAAGTGGAACCGCATACTTCCAAAAAGTGTGTGTCCAAGCCCCATCTCCTCCGTGGTTTTGGGGAATGTTACACTTCGACGATGGTTCATACATTGACTGGTTTGTTCCTCACATATCTCCGACCCTAACATCAAAAGATTCAGAGCCATGGAAACAAAGAGATTTCACACACTTACCTCTTTCTATGGGTGGAATATTTCATGATGTTAGCAGGCAGCGTAGTGAAAAATTTTCACAAATAAGTGTTGAGAGAACGTGCAATCCCGACAACATGCCTACATTCCACGTCCACATGTGGAATGGAGTTACCGAAATAAGGATCAATGCTAAAGCTGTAACAAGAGCACATTGGACATTTGATCAACCAACAAGAGGCGGCATGAAATCACATTTAACTTACAACGAATATCCTCTTGTCGTTGAAAAAATAGAGATTGACGATGAGCAAGGGATAAGGCAAAGAGATAATTGGAACACTATCCGCGGGAATGCAGAACACTCTTGGGGGCTACTTCACTAGGTAAATCGCCGTAAGGTTCATCATCGTCTAGGTTCTGTAGTATATTAGGAAGAGACGTCATGACTGAAGATGATGCAATAGAAACTGAGGCTGATGCAACTAAACAAGCATCAGAAACAGAAAGTTTAGCAACCAATTCTGAAACCACAAAAGCTGGCTTGAGAGAAAAATTTCGACTGACAGCCGATGAGAACATAATGCACGAAGTTAAACCATCGATATTTGCTTTCACGCCAATGTATGGAGTTGCATTCCTAATTTTGTTCGCTCACTGGATGTTTGAAATCGATTGGAGCGGAGAAGGGACTATGTCCAAGATAATTGATGGAATTATAGGGTTCGGCAAAGTTGGTAATTTTGGATTTGTTCTTGTAATGCTAGCAATAACTTGGTTTAACAGGATGTTGAATGGATCTACAAGCGGTAAATGGACTACTGTGTTCTTGCTTGTTGTGACCTTTACACCCATGATGTTGAGTATCGACAACATACTAGAAACACTAGGAATAATCGAAAGTGACTTCATTCCTATCGATGACTTTTATTACATTGGTTTTGGATTCTTTTGGTCGATCTTATTTGTAGTATTAACATTGTTTTATCAGCGCAGTTTCCACTATGCTATTACAAATCATCGAGTTATTTTTACTCAACATCTCATAATACCGGGAGATGGGAGAAGAATACTGTTTGACAACATAAACGAAGTTAGAACTCAAAGAACATTCATGGGCGCAATACTCGGTTATAATACCATAATATGCGACACTGGAAGTCAGCTTGGGATTGGCGAGGATGCAATGGCCGTTACAGCTGGTGCATCCAATGCTGGTGGAGATTCAACAAATCCTGAAACAGAAGTTACAAAGGGAGTATTTCGCAGATTGTTCGGATTCATTACATACCAAAGAACTAGAAAGATCGACCTACCGGACCCTAGATTTTCGTTTTATTGTATAACGAATTGGAAATCGGTAGAGAAACTCCTGAATGAAATGCATCAACGACACAGCCAATCAGGTATGCTGAGTGAAATTAAACAGCAGTTATCCGAGTAGGCCTAAATTCACATAGGTTTCAAAAACCTCATTGATGAGGCGTGTATATGACCGAACTCATACAACAGGCAGGCATGGCTTTGTCGAGCGGTAATTTCACTGAAGCAATGCACCTATTTGACCAATTAAGAGAAGCAGAACCTGAGAATGCCATGGCACATTATGGATGGGCTGAATCTGCATTTATGCGATTATCCATGGATATGGAAGAAGACGTCCCTGCTGGAAAGATTATGCAAGTCTACAAGAAGGCCATGCAGTTGGATGAAGAAAATTTAGAGTATGTTGCATCATTTGCAAATTTCTGCCTTGACTGTGGTAGAATTCCAATGGCAATCAAAGAATATCAGCGCTTAGAGAAAATGGCCGAACTCAACGAAATACCTGTTGAAGATACACTATTCGATGCAAGTAGGTTGATTGTTGACGCCATTGAGAGAGTAGGACAACCAATGGACAACCCTATGATTCAACCATGGCTAAGGCAAGCCTTGGTTTGGGCTGTTGGAGGGCTTGGTTTTAGTGCCAAAGACGCTGCTGAAAAACTATCTTCTGACGAGTGAGGTGTAAAAGGTGGAGAAGGCGCGTATCGCCTTCAGATTTGGTCATTATGGCGACACCTTTCATGGAAGCCAAGTGCAACCTGACGTTCCTACTGTTCAAGGAACTCTAATGCATATTTTCAAAAAAAAATTGAAATGGACTAATGAGAGAATGCCTGTTGCTCTAGCAAGTCGTACTGATTCTGGAGTTCATGTTAGGATAAATGGTGGATTTATTGACCTCGACCAAGATAGATGGAACGCTATGAAAGAGACTGGATTTGTCAAAGCTGTCGGCCATCAATTACCACAGTCGATATCTATCTTTGATGCGAGGCAGGTATCTAGCGACTGGAGCCCAAGAAGAGCAACTAACCGCACATACAGGTATCGAATGGAGTGCATGGAAGGGTGGGTTGAACCAAATCTTGATGATTTTGCAAAATTATGTGGGATATTCGAAGGTAATCATGACTGGTCTAATTACTGCAGAAGAGAACCGGGTAGAACTACTCAGAGAGTAATTGAATCTTGCAGACCGTGGCTAAATTCTGGACGAATTATAGGGTTTGAAATAATTGGTGAGGCATTTGTCTGGAACCAAGTGAGACGAATTGCAAATGCAATCCATTCGGTAGTCACAGGCAACCAGAGCATAGATAGGTTAATTGAAGCAAGGGATAATCCAGAAACCGAGATTGATCTTGGATTAGCAGAAGCTGATTGGCTAATACTTTGGGCAGTATCTTGGGACGATATCCCAAATTTCCAAGCCATTGATTATCCAATTAGTGCACCAGACAGGTCGAGTTTGCGGTGGCAAGAGATTTGTAGACTACAACAAAAAGAAATCTTAATTCGACAGTTCGATATTATGCAAGGTCAATACTGATTTTATCACCATCTGATAAATTGCAGGTCTCCCTCAAGAACACACCAGCAATTACCTCTACAACATCCTCATGACGAGTCAGGTCAGGAATAAGAATGGCGCATTCATGCTTACCATCTTTACAATCCATTTTGGCTAGAAATGCCGTTGCACCGCCGAAGGACACACCATCCCTGTCGAACCCCTTGATCCTGTGCGCATCAATTGAACTTGCAACTCCTTCATCTAGACCTGCTGAAACTCGCAGTTTTTGGTAGTTGATTAGGGACTTGCCTTCGACTGAGACATTCAATGTGCCTGGCCAAGCACTCCTTCCTAGTATGTTCTTGAATTGCTCTTGATAGTGGTGTTGAGACATAAAGATGTGGGCTCGACCCAAGCCTGAACATACAACACCATCAATCCGCATTGACCACCGCCAGTAACCTCCTACTCATGACTGTTCTGCATATATGCAAAACAACATGTATAGCCACCATTTAGCATTAGCATGGCAGGGGATTTGAGATGGATGGAAGAACGCTATGCTCAACTTGAGACTGACTCGTTACTATGGCAACCACCAACGCTTGAGACTGCAAACAAACCTAGGTGCGTGATGGATGGAAAGCCTACAATCATGTTATCTGCAAATAATTACCTGAATTTAACTACACACCCAAAGGTAGTAAATGCCTCGATTGAAGCCATCAAGAAATACGGTGCAGGAAGTGGTTCTGTAAGAGCGATCGCCGGAACGATGGACATACATCTTGAGGCAGAAAAGAAAGTTGCTGAATTCAAAGGTGTTGAATCCTCATTGATATATTCTGCAGGTTACACTGCGAATGTTGGATTGATACCTTCGCTAGTAAAAGGAAAAGATGACATAATAATTTCTGATGAATTAAATCATGGTTCAATTATCGATGGTGTTCGATTAACTAAAGCACAACGTGCTGTCTTTCCACACAACGACATGGGTGCTCTAGAGCAGGTGTTGAGAGAAAACAAAGATGCTGATAGAAAGCTGATAATCGTAGATGGTGTATTTTCCATGGATGGCGATATTTGTCCTCTAGACAAATTGACCGAAATTGCTGAAGAATACAGTGCTATGGTTTTCGTTGACGACTGCCATGGCGAAGGCGTATTGGGAGACGGAGGGCGCGGAATTGTTGACCATTTCAAATTGCAGGGAAGGGTTGATATTGAGGGTGGTTCATTTTCCAAGGCCCTTGGGGTTCAAGGTGGAATAATTGCAGGTAAAGAAATTATTAGAAACCACGCACTCAATCACTCAAGGTCTTGGTTACTGTCCGGTTCACAGCCACCCGGAGTCGCTGCTGCACAGAAAGCTGCTGTTGAAGTATTGATGGAAGAACCAGAACACCATGCAAGACTCTGGGAAAACACAGAATACTTCCGAAATGAAATGCAATCACTAGGCTTTGATACCGGCGTTTCAACTACACCCATAATACCTGTAATGTGCGGAGAATCAAATATTGCAAAATCATTGTCGGAATCTATGCTAAAAAATGGAGTAATGGCTGGAGCGATTGTATTCCCAATGGTTGCAAGAGATAAGGCTCGTGTCAGAACCCAAATGTCGGCAGGATTAACCCGTGAAGACCTTGATGAAGTACTTCGTATCTTTGAAAACTCAGGTCGAGAGATAGGCCTAATCTGATTATTCTTCTGAATCTAATTCTTCAATGATTTCTATAAGATCAGAATCTTGACCCGCAACCTCTGTTACTTCTTGTGGTTCATCCAAATCGACTTTGTCATGGTTTTCGAATGGGTTTAATTCATCTTCAATCATGCACAAAAGTCGCCAACGAGGCGCCCAAGAAATGTGAATGTAAAGAGGACCTGGTAACATCATCAAACCCCATGCTAAGTATTGTGTAATGTTGCTATTGGAAATTAAATCGGTTGAAACCATAGTGATTAAACCGAAACCAAGGAATGGTGTAGAGTATAGGATTTTTCTGTTTACAGACATCGGCATTCGTTTTGTGACTAGGTTTAGTAACCGACTTGCCATTCCTAGCAAAGCTGTTGCAAATACCAGTAGACTACAATGTAAAATCCATAATTGGAACCAATATTTTTCAGTCATCGCATATGGAAGTATAAGGGCGATTGATACTAAGAATCCGTAAAATCCTCCAATATTGGATGGATGGGATAGCCATAAAGGAAGTTTTGAGAATCTTGATGATAGACTCCCACCCACCAATAATTCCTTTTGCGAAGGGTCTAGAGAGGATGTCATAGCACCCCACTTGGCCGCTTCGGACATAGTGTGCCTGTCACAAACAATACATTTGAAGGTAGAGGGAGTTTTTTTCCATCTAAAGAGGTTTGTCACTCAGATGAGAATATTCGAGAAATAGGGCCTTGCACGTCTAACTCCTCCTCTGGCAACCACTCTCTCTCAAGCAACGTTGACTCTTGCTCTTCTCTGTCTCTTGCATCTTCAAATTCGTCATGAGTTTCGTTGATCGCATTGTCTAGTGATATGGCTTGATTTATTATATTCAATTGCTTTGATAATACAGATTCTTTTAATTTCGATTCCCAAACAGATAGTAAAGTAAAATCTTCGTCAGATTTGTAGACAACCCACCCCCTAATATCTTCCTTGACCAACTTTAATCGAGATTCTCCCGGATGAATCCAATTGCCGGAAAAATTAACCATAATCTCCGAACTTGAAACAGCATTTTGTTCCATGAAAGGGTGGTTTAGATTTACTGCGAGTGGAACTGATGTAATTTTTTTCAAATTCCTGAATGATATTAGAAATATCAGAATTACAACTGCGATAACAAGTCCAAAATCTATAATAAAATAACATACCAGTGATACTATTACAGAGATTATCAGGGAAATTACTAGTTTCTCTCTTAGCACAGATTTGAAATGTTCCTTACCAATCGGGGTTTTTGAAAACAGTATCAACCCACGAGGTTCCTCCATATGCTGGCCACCTTAGTTTAGCCCATGAAACCCTCGTTGTGATGTTACTATCAACCTCATGTTTGAATAAGGGTAAAAATTCATTGTGATATCAGGGGTGCCTATGGTAGAGTTGCCGCACGGGATAATCGTCGATGAAAGGCGAGGAAGTGCTACGATTCTAAATACACTCGTAGGCGAGATGATTAAACTTGGTTCTGATGGTTATATTCGATGCGAAAGGACTCCATCCGATTCTATGCCCAGAGTAGGGCAAGTAATGATCAGTAGAGGTGTTGTATCAGCAGCAATCCATGAGTCGGATGTTTTTCTCGAAGGATTGGATGCCCTAATAGAAATTGAGGCAGATTCAATGGAAATTGACAGCAGATTGCAATCGGTCGAGAGTTCGGATATTGACAGAATAATCGAGTTACACCCTCAAGCTAAACTAGTGGTGGAGAGCGTAGATACAGTCCAAACTTCGGAATGGTGGCACCAAATTAGCGACCACAACAATGCTTGGACTAGAGCAAGTAAATTACCAACTATCGACGCAAGTTTTGACGCCCCCGAGTATGTCAAAGCCAGAGCTGCTTCGATGGTCCACACATTCATCAGTGATACAAAAATGCTTACTCCAGGTAGTGTTTATTCAAGTAGTTCCGACCAATTCTTTAATCTCGCATCAATCCTCAAAAAACATGGTAGGCCATTACTTGTTATGTCGCGAAAGACCAAGGAAGATTTAGTAGTAAATTATGACATACCACCTGATAGTTGTTTATGGCTTTCTCAGAGCGAGGGAGAAGATGTCCAGTTTGTTAATATTGAAGCAATAAAGGGGACTATATTTGGATTCCTTGAAGGAAACATAAGAGCTGTTTTATTGCTCGATGGATTAGAATACCTCTCAAATATTTGCGGAGCAAAGGACGTTATTGACATGCTAAGAGACGTATCAGATAAGATGAGATATGAGGATGATTGCTTGTTAATCTCTTTTGACCAAAATGCTTGGACATCGTCTCAATGTGCCCAAATATTACGGGCAGCTCCTCCCCTTGATACTGATACAGTAAATGCGTGGATTTCGGATCCAGAATATCTCTTGGAACATCCAATCATGCGAGCACCTACAGCCGAAGAAATGGAAAAAATTGCAAAATTCATTGAAACAAATACTCCAGAAATAACAGACAAAGAAGAAATTATTGAAATCGAACATGAAATTATGAAATCGTCTGAAACCTTAGAGGAAGAGGAAATTTACATCGAGGTTCAAGAACCTGAACATAACGATAAGAATGATGAATTTAAACAAGAAGAAGCAGGTGAACAAAAGGTTTCTGAAATAGATAAAACCCTTGTAAAAGGCCCACGTAAAGCTCATGTTGTCAAGAGAAGAAAAGTAAAGCGACCAAAGAAACTCACAAATCAAGACCTTCGATTATCACAATTATCTTCCCTAAAGAGTGACGTTAAAATTGGAGATTTGCCAAAAGCAAAACCAATTCCTAAAATCGTCGTTGGCGAAACAAAAAATTCAGAATTTTCCAATTCTGTAAACTTTAACCAGACACCTTTGGGTAGTTTATCCAAGAATCTCGTTAGCAGAAAAATACCTAATCTTCCAAAGACACCGCTCGGTCCTCGGGAAGTTGAAATCAAACCCTTGAAAGATAAAGGGTCGTTAAACACACTTGTAAACCAAAATCTAGCCAAAAAAGAAAGGAATAACAAATTATCACAACCGGCAAAAGTCCAGCAGAAGATATTTGATGTTGATGAAAAATTAAAATCTTGGAAAAAGGAATTGGAGGAAGAGATGTGACAATATCCAATAGAGAAAAACTCCAACTAGCACTCGCAAATGCTAGACAGTCGTTGGGAGTCAAGAAACCCATTACTGCGAAAGAAGCGTCGTCGAAGTTGAACACCTTGCGAGGTGTATATGATTCTGAGGATACCAGAGAAGGGAGTTTGCTATCTAGAACTGGAGTTCAAACCCGGCCCGTATTTGATATTCTTGCTGACAAAGTTCTTGGCGAAAATACTGATTGGAAACCGAGTGTTGACTTGGATGAAGGTGAAAGATCTCTATCCCAGATTGCCGCTAAGAGAATAAACGCCCTGCGAGAAAAAAATCTTGAAGATGAATTCGAGCCTGAAACATTAGGGGATTCCTTTGGCTTGATGAGTGACGGGCGCCCTATTTGGGCAGGGGTTTTAGACTCTCAACGTGGTTATTCAACGGGTGCAACAGATTTTGCGTTTAAAGACACTGCCTTCAGGCCGGAATGGCCTCCAGTGCAACACCTTTCGGACCACAATACTTGGAAAAGTTGGCACGTAGTCGAGGAAAATTCTCGAGCAACGTTGGCATGTGAAAAAGTAATTCAAAGACCCGGAATAAGTATGAATCCTCTACTAATATTGGGTGATAATGGATGTGGAAAATCCCACTTGTTGAGTGCATCTGTTCAAGGAATGATTCGCAGGCAGGATGGAAATGTCCATCTCATATCGACCTCGACTATGAGAGGATGGGATAAATTGCCCAACGGCTGGGAAGATGCAGTTGCTCATGCAAGCTTGCTTGCGATTGATGATTTACACCTCGCAGAGGAAAAAATCGCTACTGAAATTGGTATGATGATTGACTATGCTCTGAATCTTGGTGTCCAAATAATCGCAACGTCTAGAGTAGATTCCAATAAATGGGAAGCAAGAAGGCTCTGGGAAGTTATGCGATCTGCAACGAGTATCTGGATAAGAAAACCTAGCTCCTCATCTCTAGTGACACACCTAAGAAGAACTGCTAATGGAAGAGCATTATTACTAGACGATACAATGTTGGCAAATATTGTCAAGCAAGGACAAGGAGACTGGCGGACTACGAATTCAGCATTCGAGAAAATCGCCCTCGCTATTGAAACAGGAGAGAGGGTATTTGATTCTGAAGACATATCGAACATACTGAATGATGAACCAATAGAAGTTAGTCATGCTGAAAGATTTAGTGAAAGAGAGGACCTTGAAGAAATTGCATCCAGGGTAATTGGAGAAACGCTTGACCATGTATACACTGATACTGATATTACTGGTGTTGAGCTGAAGACTGAACTGCCAGAATTGAGCGATGATTGGGAAGTGCCTGAAATAACCATACAAGAAAAGGACGAACTTCACGAGATACTTGTTAGTGATAACTTAGTTCCACACGTTACAACAACATTGACTGTTGATGAAAATGACAAATTTTTAATTGAAAATACAGATAATATGGACAATTTTGACAAGGTTAGGATAGCAGAAACAACGGCTAGTGTAGACAGGATAACAGAAGAAATGTTTGAAGATATGGCAAAGAAACATATCGAGAAATCAATCGAACTTTCACAACTTGAGGATGAAATGTATGAACTTGCGGAGATGAGTAAGACTGCATCGGTAGATGAGTTGATTGCAATTGCCGATCGTGTTGGCGAGATTGAGATGATAATTGGCGATGCAGAGTTTGAAGAACAAACTACTGTTTTGAGGCCGATAACTACTCTGGAGCCGATTGATAAAAACTAAGTAAAACTGCCGGAACTAGCTGAAGAGCATCGAATTTTGAACACAAAAATATGTTAAATCACATAGTTTAGGTGTTGGTAAAAACACCTTGATTATTTACAGCGTACAAAATGTGCGTCGCCCTTATACATGGGTTGCTTTTCGCTCAAAATGTCGTGAAGAAATGGGGGATGAAGACAGTTTGTTTGACTTAACCACCGCACACCTCAATACGGGTATGCGCGGTGTTCCAGTCGGAACATGTAGAACATCATACGTAACCCCAACTGAGGGAGTTCATTACTGCGGTTACCCGATTGCTGAACTGGCAATGATGTCTCCAGAAGATGTCGTTTATTTGCTATTTCACAAAGAGTTACCAGATATACAGGAATCAGTGAATTTCAGGAAAGAATTGCAATCTCGAGGGGAATTGCCAGAAGGTGTTGAAGACGTTCTAGCAAGCCTACCAACAGACGGTCATCCAATGGACTGGCTGTCCATTGGAATTCATACCCTTGGTATGCTAGGCGGAAAAGGAGATTGGAGAGAAGATGCGTTGAACCTAATCGCAAGAATTCCAAGATTGATGGGTTTAATATTCAGATATCGTGAAGGAAGAGTCGAGAATATTCCCGAAGACAACCTATCTCTCCCCCTGGTTGGTAGATTTACCAACACCGTCAATTTGAAAGATATAGATAAAGCTGTAATGAATAGAGTTCTATCAACCTATTTGGTCTTGCATATGGATCATGGGGGTGGAAATCTTTCCACCTTTACTGGCAAAGCAGTAGCTAGCAGTCATGCAAATATTTACTCCTCACTAGCAGGCGCAATGAACGCCCTATCTGGACCACTTCACGGTAGAGCAAATCAGTCCTGTTTTGAATTTGTCAAAAAAATTGGGACATCAGATGCGAAGGAAGTCGAAGATTTTGTAAGGGCTGAACTAAATGCAAAAAGACCTGTATTTGGGTTTGGCCATGCGGTATTAAGAACGGAGGACCCAAGAGCAACAGCACAGTTTGCCCTTGGTGAGGAAATTTGTCCTGATGATGAGTATTTCAAGATAATAAGAACCCTTAGAGAAGTGGCTCCCAGAGTCCTCTCTGAAAATCCGAAAATTAGTAATCCAAATGCAAATGTTGACATCGCCAGTGGAACACTACTAAATTTTGTAGGGCTTGAAGATGCTGAATATTACACCACTTTCTTCGGATGGGCTAGGGTTGCTGGAATTGGTGCTCAGATAGTCGACGAGCGAACGGTAATGAGAAACGGGCGCGGAATACCAATATATCGCCCTAAATACATCGCCGAGTCACAAAGCCTTCGTCATGTTGAATGAAGAATTGGCCGGGGCGATTTCCCACAGCCCCTGTGTCCTATTATCCTTGTAGCATTCCAACCCAACACATCATCGCTTATCTCATGCCAGGGAGCAATATCGTCTGGAATTATGCCTCTTTGCAAGCCTGACCATTGCTCCTCAGATAGGGGCATAGTTGCTGGCCTAAGCCACCTTTTGCTTCCACACGGTAAGGTCATATTTGGATCGGCGTAATCTGTTAGTAAAGACAGATTAGCATCTATTAATTTCCTTTCCAAGTATGGGTGACCTGGCCAAACATAAACAGGATAATCTCCTCTTATCTTAGTCAAACGGCTCAATCCTTTACCCTTCAGTCCAACAGGTAGTCCCAAATGTGTATATTTTTTCAAACCCTCGAAATAATCAACTGCGCAAGGCATCATTGGAGAGCCTGCTTTTTTTTGCTGATTCAAAAGCTTGCTAAACGAATATCTTACAAATTCGGGTAAGGCACGTAATCGTTTACCATGATGTGTACCTGTTCTTGGAACAACTGGCAACAACCTAGACCAAGGTCTAGAGGAGCCTGATAATTTTGCTACTTTTTCCATTGGCCTATGGAATGCGTAAAAGACCGCTGATTGATCAGGAATGGCAGCATCATCTATCATCTCACTAGCAATTTGCATTATTTTTGACATTCTTTCTGTTGGGTTTTTAGAGATACTTGGGTGACTTCGTTTAATTTCCAAACATGCGACCTTTGAATGCTCCTGCCATGGAACTAACCATTCTTTATCTTGCATAAGTTTCTCAAATGAACAAAATCCTAATTCTACTAAATCTTCTAAATCCCAATCCTCAACATACCTTGACCTACCATCGAATAAATCATTTGGAATAGAAACCTCATGATCATGATGGATCACAATCTGATTATCGGCAGTAAGGCGCATATCAAATTCTACACCATCCATATTATTCATCGCCTGCACTAGGGAGGCGTGAGTATTTTCTGGAGGTGGTATGAATGCCATTGTGGCCGCTTGTTACGATTTCATTATTGAATCATGTGCAGGATGTGTAATCCTGCCCAACCATCATAAGGTAATATGATGCTCATCAAATATGGCAGAGGACCGTAGAGTTCAGGGTTACTGTTTTTATGATTGGGGAAAAAGCGCATTTGAAACATCTGTCACAACCGCTATTTTACCCGGTTGGTTCACGTTTCTATTCCTCAGAGCAAATGGATTGACAACTAAAATCTTAGGAAGTGAATGGACTGCTGACGCAATATTCTCAATTTCTGTATCGGTTGCAGCATTTATTGTTGCGGTTATGTCTCCATCATTTGGTGTAATTGCCGATAGACGTATGATCAAGATGTGGTGGCTGAGGATGTTGACATACTTAGGAGCTGGTTCCACGATATTACTTGCAGCAGCACCTTGGCTAGGAGTATCTTACCAATGGATATGGTTACTAATTTGCTTCATATTTGCAAATGTAGGATTAAATGGTGCTGGAGTGTTTTACAATTCCCTTCTACCACATATGGGTTCGGAGGATGAAATGGACTCGATCTCAAATAAAGCGTTTGCATACGGCTACTTCGGAGGTGGGCTATTACTTGTAGCTCACTTAGGATTACTTATCGTTACAAATTATGCAGAGTGGGCTATGCAGACAGCTATGGCAACTTCTGGAGTATGGTGGTTAGGTTTCGCTATGCTCACCTTCAAATGGGTGCCTGAGCCTCACATAGAGAATGAAATGGATTCCCTTGGATTCAAAGAATCGAGCAAACTAGCGATCTCAGAAGTTATCTCTACATTGAAGGAATACAAGTCATTCAACACGTTATTCCTCTACATGGTTGCATATTTCCTATTCATAGACGGTATAAACTCTGTAACTGCACTTTCAGGTGTGTTTGGCACATCGGTATTAGGTCTTACAATTTTCGACCTAATTTTGACAATAATGATCATACAGTTCGTAGCTGCACCTGCCGCGATTGGTTTTACAAAATTGGCAGGAAAATGGGGTACTAAGAAAGCACTACAATTTTCCCTTGTGTGCTGGTGTTTAGTAATTTTAGGAGCACTATCATTCGCACCACTCGTTCCTGAATCTCACGACGAATTCGACATTCAAGCAACATGGATTGAGGATGATGAACACTACGTATTGAGTGTAGAAAATGCTCCTGAAATTGCACAAGATCCAGATGATGAAGAGCAAGACTGGGCAAAAGAATACCTTACGATTCTTCCATTAAAGGAGAATAAATATATCAAATCTGGACTAACTTATGAGTGGTCAGATAAATCGAAGATAATATCTATCTCATCGAACGATTCTAGTGCCAATGAATCAGAAACTAACCTATCTGCACTGCAATCTTTATTGGATTCTATCGGTGATACTCGATTCTCAATGAGTATTGATGGAGGAGTTTTGGATGGTGAGACGAATATTGGAGAAGGTCACCCAACAACTCTTGGTGACGGAACCTTGGACATTATTCCGGAAACTGCAAGGGATTGGATATGGGCGCCACTCGGGATTTCGGTCACAATACAGTTCCTCACTCTAGGGGCAATGGCTGGAGCTCTTTTGGGTGGTAGCCAAGGGTTATCAAGGTCATTATTTGGGCAGATGGTTCCAGAAACAAGATCAGCTGAATTCTTCGGTTTCTTTGGTTTCTTTGGAAAAGTTGCAGCACTACTTGGACCACTTATCTACGGATTGATGACTGTGATGTTTGATTCTCGAGTAGGGATTTTTTCTATCAGTCTTTTAATTGTTGCAGGGGCAATTATTCTTCGAAAAGTGGATGTTGAGGATGGAATTGCTGTCGCAAAAGCAGAAGACGAAAGAAACCGTTCTGCTGGTGAATAGAGAAAACCCTCATATTTGCGGGCATTGGGAGGGCAATTAATGAGTCCGTATTGGGTGATGATGGGGATTATACTAATCCTCACACCTGTAATCTGCTGGGCATTCACACTTGGCAGAGAAGATACTAGAACCCCGCTATCAAAGGCATTTAGCGTAATCCACGAAAAGAGATACTACTTACACGCCCTTGGTTATATTTTCATAATTAAGTGGAAATCTTTGACAGATGACCTGAATGAACCAATCAAAACAAGAACTGGAAATTGGACTGATTGGATATATGCTCTTGAAGGTGATACAACCTTATGGGTGCAAAAAACATTTGAGAACACTGTCTTGACAGAATTCCTAAACTTTCACTACCTTTTCATTTACCTGTTTTTGATTTACATAACAACTGTCTACTTTGCATATGTGGGTGAGAGAGATATGACCGATAAAGTCACTCTCAACTATTTACTGATTTATGCATTGGCAGTACCATACTATCTTTTCTTCAATGTAGAGGTTACATCCTCATGGATACCTGGAATGAAAGCACTCTTGTATCATGATGGATGGTATACTGTATTCTATGCTACACACGATCCTCTTGACAATGCAGTCCCGTCACTACATGTTGCTATTCCATTTGGAATTATACTCCTGAACTGGCTACATTGTAAAGAAAAAGGAATTAAAATGAAAGAATGGGCACATTATCCGTATCACCTTTTCATAATTGTCAACACAATTCTATTTGTTTTTACAATAGCATACCTTGGAATTCACTGGCTTGTAGATATCCCTCTTGGGATGCTAATTGGTGGAATTGGTGCATTATTCATTCACCACATACAACCTAGATTGAGAAATGATCATGGCCCGATGTTCAAGGGAATTACCAAAAAGAAGGCTGTCAACCATACTTTCTGGGAAGGAGCTGCAACTTTGGTAATTCTGTTCCTTGTTTTGTCAGCCGTCTCATATCAAGAAAACAACATCGATGAAAGTGTATCTATGCGCCTAGGTGGTGGAGATTCTACTTATGAAATACTCATGCCTCTACAACATGGGGAAGAAATAAAATCAGAGATAACAAATCTTCACGAAACTTTGGTTTTGCAATTTACTATTATCTGGGTTGATGATTCTGTATCTGCAATGGATCAAGGAGTCATAGATTGGGAAGAATTAGAGAAAATTCAAAACGAGAATAATAAAACTGTGTATGAGGTAAATCCGGGAGAGAGTGTGAACGTCCCGATAGACGACCCAAAATTATGGCATCTAATTATTTTACATAACAGTGCTGATGAACTTGAAGATGTTATCGAGGTCAGAATACTAAATGAATATCCAAACGATGAAATGTGGAAAGCAGTGGCACTTTCGCTTCCTTCGATGTGGATGACAGGGTTTGTAATTCATCGCATAGTTCGATTAAAGAAAGCAGGAAGGTCTCTCATTGATTCAACACCATCCCACATGTGGGAGGAAGAATAGATGAGTGGAGAGCAATTAATCAATCCAGAAATTGTAAATTTGTCCAAACAAATTTCCTCATTCATTAAAGGGAAACTCAAACTGATTACTACTCTATTTTTACTTGGCCTGGTTATTGGCATACCTCTCACTCATTACATAGTAGATTGGTTGCTAGATACAGGTTTACTACCGAGTGATGTAGAAATAATTGTTCTAACACCTGTTGAATTTATTATGATTCAAGTAAGAGTTGGTGCTTATTTTGGAATAGGATTAGCAATTTTTGGTTTGATCTTGATTGGTTCTTGGAAGTCTAGTTTTACAAAAAAAGTTCCAACGCCGGGAGTTACTGTTCTGCTATCTGCAATTTTTTCTCTATCTCTTGCAGGCTTAGGTTTGCTATACTCATGGAAAATACTGACACCATTTATGCTAGACTATTTGGCTCAAGATGCGCAAAGTGTTGGTATTTCAACAACATGGAGATTGTCTTCATTCGTAGGATTCATTGTAAGTTTGTGCATCGCTTCAGTAATTGGTTTCCAATCACCTCTAATTACAATTTTATCAATTAAATCTGGTGCAGTAAACAGAGAAACCCTACAAGCATATAGGAGGCATATATGGTTTGGAACATTTGTCCTAGGGGCTGCTTTCTCGCCACCTGATCCACTGTCATTATTCTTGGTTTCAATACCAATAATATTACTATTTGAAGCTGCAATAGTATGGGATTACTTCATGGCCGGAAGACAGAATGCAACCGATTGATTGGAGCAGCCATATTACCTGGAGAAGGCCGGTGGTTCATACCATGAGAATCGCTACCAACAGAGATTGGTAGGCCTTGATTCATCATCTCCCATCTATATGAATCCGGATGACTGTTATGAACTGCTTCAAGGCAGTCGATATTCAGTTCTTTTACTCTGAAAATCAATTCCTCAGTTTCTACTCCGTAATGTTTTGGATGTGCAAGGGATGTGATTCCACCAGATTTTTTGACAATTTCTACTGCATCCTTAATTTTGGGCAATGGTCTTTCTCTAAAAGCGGGGCAATCATCCCCAATCCACTTGTCAAATGCTTCTTGAACTGTTTCCACTATTCCCTTCTCTATCATCGCTCTAGCTAAGTGAGGCCTAGTGATAGTCCCCTCTG
>MDSY01152773.1_pt1 | contig 20406 bp, 20 predicted proteins | sample 811131 | NCBI WGS metagenome assembly MDSY01 (sample SAMN05326643, study PRJNA326480) | marine metagenome | isolation source: seawater | place: Atlantic Ocean: South West | collected 2010
AGTCAAAAGTGTAGAAGATGCTGTGACAGAACTATGTTCTTGTTTTAAAAAAAATTTATTTCATAATACATTTGAGGATGATTTCTATTTTAATGTTAAAAGACTGAAAAATTTAAAAGCATCGTGATTAAAAAAAAAATTGCAATAGTAACAGGTGGAGCAGGCTTTATTGGAAGTCATCTAGTAGATCTATTAATAAAAAAAAACTATCAAGTTAGAGTTATAGACAATTTGACTGGAGGAAGATTAGATAATTTAAAACAACATAGAAAAAATAAAAAATTAATATTTAAAAATATGGACATTAATAAGATGTCTACAAATGAAAAAATATTTAATGGTGTTTCATATGTTTTTCACTTTGCCGGCAAGGGTGATATTGTGCCATCAATAGAAAGACCCTTATCATATATGGAAACAAACATTCTTGGAACAACTAGAGTTTTAGAAAACTGCAGAAATAAAAAAATTACTAAGTTTGTTTATGCGGCATCCTCTTCTTGTTATGGATTGGCAAAAACTCCCACAAAAGAAAATCATAAAATTTTAACTCAATATCCTTATGCGTTAAGTAAATATTTTGGTGAACAAACATGTTTGCATTGGTCAAAAGTTTACTCAATTCCTGTGATTTCTATTAGAATATTTAATGCATATGGTCTTAGAGTGAAAACAACGGGAGTATATGGAGCAGCCTTCGGGGTATTTCTTAAACAAAAACTTAAAAATAAACCTTATACAATTGTAGGAGATGGCAATCAAAAAAGAGATTTTTTACATGTAAAAGATGTGGCAAATGCCTTTTATATGGCAGCTGTAAGCAAATATAAAAACAGGATATATAATTTGGGAGCTGGAGACCCAAAAAAAATAATTGATTTAGTAAAAATTTTAAAAGGTCCATACACATTTATTCCTAAGAGACCCGGTGAACCAAAATGTACTTGGGCTAATATTGGTAAATTTAAAAAAGAGATAAAATGGAAGCCAACAATATCATTTGAAAAAGGTGTAAAAGAAATGTTAGAAAATATAAATAATTGGAAAGATGCTCCACTTTGGGATCAAAAAAAAATAAAACAAGCCACTAAACTTTGGTTTAAACATTTATCATAACTTAAAAATGGATTTTCTAAATAAATACTCTCACAAATTAATTAAAATTGAGGATTTAATTAAAAATATTGGAAAATTTCCTAGAAAGAAAAAAACAATATTGTGCCATGGTGTATTTGATGTCGTTCATCCTGGGCATGTAAGGCACTTAACTTATGCAAAATCACAAGCCGATATAATGATTGTTAGTTGTACAGGTGATAAATTTATAGACAAGGGAATATATAGACCCCATATACCTCAAAAAATGAGAGCTTTGAATCTTGCTGCATTTGAAATGGTAGATTTTGTTTTAATAGATGAAAATAAAAAACCATTAAATCTTCTTAAAAAATTAAAACCAGACTATTTTGCTAAAGGTTTTGAATACACATCAAAAGGCTTACCTGCTGCAACTCAAGAAGAAAAGAGTGAGCTTGATAAATTTGGTGGCAAGCTTATTTTTACACCAGGAGATGTGGTTTATTCATCAACTAAGTTCATAAATTCTAGCCCTCCAAATTTAGATCTCGATAAATTAGACCTAACAATGAAGACTAACAAAATATCATTCGAAGATTTATTAAAAACAATTCAAAAAATAAAAGGGACAAGCGTTCATGTTGTAGGCGACACAATTGTTGATACTTATACTAAAACTAATTTTATCGGAGGACAAACAAAAACTCCAACCTTTAGTGTTTTGTATGACAAAGAAGAAAGTTTCGTTGGAGGTGCTGCTATAGTTGCACTACATATGAAGGCAGCTGGAGCAAAAGTTAAATTTACTACAATTATTTCAAGTGATAAAAAAGGAAAATTTGTAAAAAAAGAACTTAGTAAAAATAAAATTCAATGTAATTTTTTTGAAGAAAAAAACAGACCAACTACTGATAAAAATACATTTATGTCTACAACTTATAGATTATTAAAAGTTGATACTTTAAGTAATACTCCAATTAATGAGGACACCTTATCTAAAATTGTAAATCAAATAAAAAAAGATAAATCTAATATAACAGTATTTAGTGATTTTAGACATGGGATATTTAATCCAAATAGTATTCAGAAATTATTAAAAGCAATTCCAAAAAGAAGCTTTAAAACTGGAGATAGCCAAGTTGCAAGTAGGTGGGGAAATATAACAGAATTTAAAAATTTTGACTTAATAACACCAAATGAAAGAGAAGCGAGATTTTCTTTAGCAGACCAAGACTCAACTGTTGGTAAATTGGCAGGTTTACTATTTGAAAAAACAAAATGTAACAACTTAATTTTAAAGCTAGGGCCCAGGGGCGTTTTTTGTAATGGTTTAAAAAATAAAAAAATGCAGCCACCTTTTTCAGTTGGTGTATTTACAGACAACATGCTAGATGCAGTAGGGACTGGAGATGCTTTGCTGGCCTATTCATCTCTCTCTTTAAAAGTGTCTAATTCATTAATCATAGCTGCAATTTTGGGCTCATTTGCAGCTGCTTGCGCTTGTGAAGTTGAAGGAAATGTACCAGTAAAAATAGATAAAATTACCAATAAGATTAAAGAAGTTCAAAAAAAAATTAATTATATTAAAAAATAATGAAAATTTTAATAGTTGGCTTAGGAGTACAAGGCCAAAAAAGAAAAAAACTACTAAATAAAAAACTAGTCTTCGCAACAGTAGATACGAAAAATAAAAGAGCTGACTATAGAAATATAAGAGACGCACCTTTAGAGAAATATGACTCTGTTTTTGTGTGTACGCCAGATTCTGAAAAATTAAAGATCCTGAATTACTGTATAAAATTTAAAAAAAATGCACTTATTGAAAAACCATTAGTTACAAAATCAGATAGCAGAATAAAAAAATTAGAAATAAAAGCAAATAAAGAAAATTTAGTATTTTATTCAGCTTATAATCACAGATTTGAACCACATTTTGTCAAAATTAAAAAAATCATAAAATCAAAAATTCTTGGAAAAATATATTATTGTCATCTATTTTATGGAAATGGAACAGCAAGACTTGTGAGAAATCAAGAATGGAGAGACAAAGGCTTAGGAATAATACAGGATCTAGGACCCCACCTTATGGATACTATTAAATTTTGGTTTAATAAAAATTTAAAATTTAAATCAGCATTTAAAAATAAATTTGAAAATAGATCACCCGATCATGCAATTTTATTTACAAAAAAAGATAATTTTTTTGTAAAATTAGAGATGTCAATGTGTATGTGGAAAAATACCCTTAGATGTGATATTATTGGATCAAAAGGATCTGTTCATTTAGATTCATTGTGTAAATGGGGACCTTCAACTCTAAGGGTACTAAAGAGAAAATTACCCTCAGGATATCCAAAAGAAAAAAAAATTGTTATAAGAATAAAAGATCCTACTTGGGAATTAGAGCATAAATATTTTTTTAGATTATTAAAATTAAAAAAAAGAAATGATCTTAGTAAAGATATATGGATAAATAAAAACTTAAAAAATATAAATTAATGAAATTAACCATAGGTTATGTGGGGCTTACACACTTAGGTATCAATTACGCAATAGCATCAGCAATGAAGGGTTTTAAAATTGTATGTTTTGATGATAATTTAGAAACAATTTCAACCCTTAAGAAAAAAAAAATTCCTTTTTATGAAAAAAATACTGAAAAAAATTTAAAGAAAAATTTTAACCGATTTAAGTTTACCAATAAAATCGCAGATCTAAAAAATTGTGATTTGGTATTTATCTCACGTGACGTACCAACAAACTCTAAAGGAAAAAGTAATTTATTAGAAATTAAAAAGTTAATAAAAAAAATAGTTAAAACTATAAAAAAAAAATGTAACTTAATAATTTTATGTCAGGTGCCGCCTGGTTTTACTAGGTCTATTAACTGGCTATCAAATAATTTATATTATCAGGTTGAGACTTTGGTTTTTTCAAATGCACTTGAGAGAGCTTTCTCCCCTGAAAGAATTATTATTGGAAAAGATCCAAGTAAGATGGATAAAAAGTATAATTTTTTCTTAAAGAAGTTTAAATGTCCAATTTTAGAAATGAATTATGAGAGTGCAGAATTAGCTAAAATTAGTATTAATATTTTTCTTATTTCCAGTGTTACTTCTACAAATCTACTATCTGAAATTTCAGAAAACATTGGTGCTAATTGGATGGATATTTCTGATGCCCTTAAATTAGATAAAAGAATAGGAAAGTATGCATATCTAAAACCAGGACTAGGAATATCAGGAGGCAACTTGGAAAGAGATCTGGAAACATTTAAAAATTACCTAAAATTTAATAAAATTTATGAAAATTATTCTAAAAATATTAAAGAAATATCCAATTATCGAAAAGATTGGGCTTATATTCACTTTAAAAAAATTACTAAAGAATTTAAAAATTTAAAAAAAATAGGAGTTTTAGGGTTGGCTTATAAAGAAAATACAAACTCAACTAAAAATTCACCATCAATATCTTTTATTAAAAAAATTTCTATTAATAATAAATATAAAATAAATGTATTTGATCCAAAAATAAAAGAATTACCAAACTATAAAAATATTAATATTTGCAAAAATATTCCTAATTTAATGAAAAATTGTGAGATTTTACTGGTAGCCACACCCTGGGAAATTTTTAAAAAAATAAATTTAAATAAATTTAAAAATATTAAAGCTGTTATTGATCCATATAATCTTATAAATATTTCTAAAACCAGAAAAAAAATTAAATATGTAGGGATGGGTAACTAAATTGAAAAAGAATAATAGAATAGTTGTTTTAGGAGGTAATAGTTTTGTTGCATCTAATTTTATTAATTTATTAAAAAAAAATAAAATAAAATTTTTATCTATTTTTAAAAAAGATATTGATTTAACAAATGTAAATTCTATTCAAAAACTTTCAAAAATATTAAAAAAAAATGATAGGTTGGTCTTTATTTCAGCAATAGCACCTGTCAAAAATTTTAGAATGCTCATTCAAAATTTAGATATGTGTAAAAATGTATTCGAAGTTTTAAAAAAAAAAAAAAATTGATTACTTGTTATATGTAAGTTCTGATGCCGTATATAGTGATAGTGAAAAACAGATAAGCGAACAGTCTGAAACTAAACCAGAAAACCTTCATGGTTTTATGCACTTGATGAGAGAAAACATATTAAAGTTATTAAATATGAAATTATGTATTGTTAGACCAACTTTGGTTTATGGTTCTAATGATACCCATAATGGGTATGGTCCAAATCAATTTATTAGACTTGCACAATCTAATCAAAAAATATCTTTATTTGGTCAGGGAGAAGAAAGAAGAGATCACATTCATGTTAATGATGTGGGAAATGCAATTTATTTTTTAATTGGTAAAAAATATGTTGGTACTGTGAATTTGGTCACTGGAAATGCCATCTCATTTTTTAAGATAGCTCAAAAAATAAAAGATACATATAACGTAAAATTAAAATATTTAAAAAGAAAAGGTCCCATGCCTCATAATGGCTATAGAGCTTTTAATAAAAATCTATTAAAAAAAATTTTACCAAAAAAAAATAATTTTATTGATATTTTTGATTGGATTGACAAAAAAGAAAAATATAAAAAAAAAATGAAAATAGAATTTATAGATTTAAAGTCCAGGTATAAAATTGAAAGACAAGAAATTCTTAAAACTCTAGATAAAGTTTTAAAGAAAGGTCATCTAGTTTTAACAAATGAGTTAGAAGAATTTGAGCAAAAAATATGTCAATATACAAAAAGAAATTATTGTTTAGGCTTAAATTCGGGCACTGACGCCTTAATGATGTCTCTTTGGGCATTAGGAATTGGTAAGGGAGATGAAGTAATTACTTCTCCAACATCATTTATTGCAACCGTTGGTGCAATAACGCACGTAGGTGCAAAGCCAGTATTTGTAGATGTAAAAGAAGATTTTAATATAGATGAAGACAAAATTATCAAAAAAATTAATAAAAGAACAAAGGCAATAATGCCCGTTCATTGGACTGGAAGAGTATGCAATATGGATAAGATAAAAATTATTGCAAAGAAATATAATTTAAGAATAATTGAGGATGCAGCTCAAGGAATGGGCGCATATTATAAAAAAATTCACGCCGGTTCTTTTAGTGACGTTGCTGCATTTTCAACACACCCTTTGAAAAATTTGAATGCACTTGGTGATGGTGGTTTTATAACCACTAATAGTAAAAAAATTTATACAAAGATAAAACTTTATAGAAACCATGGGATGAAAAAAAGAGACTATGTAGAGTCATATGGAGTAAATTCAAGACTTGACGTGATAAATGCGGAAGTTTTAAAATTAAGACTTAAAAAATTAAAATCAATAAATGACAAAAGAAGACAGAATGCTTGTCTTTATAGAAATAACTTAAATAATAAGTTTATTAAAATTCCAGAGGACAAAAAAAATGAAATTAATTCTTATGTGATGTTATTATCACAAGCAGAAAAAAGAGACAATCTTCAAAAATATTTAAGTTCAAACAAAATACAATCATTAGTTTATTATGGAACACCACTACACTTACATAAAGCTACAAAAAAATTAGGATATAAAAAAGGATCTTTACCAGTAGCTGAAAAATTAGCATCTAAGGTTTTGGCATTACCACATCATCAAAATTTATCAAAAGGACAGATTTTATATGTTTGCAAAAAGATAAATGATTTTTATAATTAATTTATGAACGTACCTTACAATTATTTACCAATGGAATTTAGAAGAAGTAATAAAATACTAAGTAATTGGAAAAAATTAATTCAATCTACAGATTTCACACTTGGAAAATATATGGTTGAATTTGAGAAAAAATTTTCAAAATATATAGGTGCAAAATATGTAATCTCAACAAATAATGGAACAGATGCTTTAATTCTTTCACTGAAATCAATTGGAATTAAAAAGGGTGATGAAGTTATCACTGTAAGTAATACGTTCTATGCTAGTGTAGGTGCAATAGTTGCCTGTGGAGCAAAACCTATTTTAGTCGATTGTGATGACAGATATCAAATTGATATTAAGGAAATAAAAAAAAAAATTAATAAAAAAACAAAGGCTATAATGCCAGTTCATTGGGGAGGAGCCTCGCCAGATATGTTTTCTATTATGAAATTGGCAAAAAAATATAAAATACAAGTCATTGAAGACGCATGCATGGGTATAGGAGCAAAAATTAGCGGAAAATCTCCAGGCACTTTTGGCACAATAAATGCTTTCAGTATGCACCCATTAAAATCATTAAATGTTATGGGTGATGGAGGCATGGTTGCAACTAATAATAAAAAAATCTTTGATTGGATAAAGAAGTTTAGGAATCATGGAATGATTGACAGAGATCATATTGAATTTTGGGGTGTCAACATGAGATTGCAACCTTTACAAGCAGTTGTTGCTTTAGAGGGGTTAAAGAAAATTGATAATGTAATAAAAAAAAGAAATGAAAATGCAAAAAAAATGGACAGCTTATTATTAAATTTATCTCCAAATGTAGTAATACCAAAGAGGCCCAAAGGATATAGAGAAACATTTGCCTTATATATGTGCTTAGTAAAGAATAGAGATAAACTTTTAAAATATTTAATCAAAAATAAAATTGAAGCTAAAATTCATTATCCAGTGCCTCTTAATAAACAGAAAGCAGCAAGAAATTTAAAATTAAATCAAAAAAATTTTACTAATGCTAACGAACAAGCTAAAAAAATAATAACATTGCCAATACATCAATATTTAAGTAAAAAACAAATAAACTATATTGCTCAAAAAATTAAAAACTTTTATAAGAAAAAATAATACAAAATATTTTGAAAAATAAGTTATTGAAAATGAAAAATAAAAGTAGTTTTTATGATAATAAAGTAGTGTTCAAACCATGGGGGCATGAATACGTTGTTTATAGAAATGCAAATCATCTCTCTGTAACCTTATTAAATATCAAATATAATAAGAGCACCTCCCTACATTGTCACCCATCAAAAAAAAGTGGCTTTATTCTTTTAAGTGGAAAGGCCCTATTTCAACTTGGTTTAAGAAAAAAAAATACAGAATTGCATACTTCACCTTCTAAAAGAATGATGGCAAGAGGATTATTTCATTCTATAAAATCAGTATCCAAAAATGGACTTATAGCCCTTGAGTTTGAAACACCAGTTAATAAAAATGATCTTGTTAGATTTAAAGATAATTACGGACGAGAAAAAAAATCTTATGAAGGAAAAAAATTTACGAAATTTATTGAGTCAAGTTTTATTAAATTTAAAACTCCGAAACCAGGTAAAAAGCAAGTCTATAAAATTGGGAAAGTTAATGTTGCTTTAGAAGTCCATAAAAATTTTGTTAAATTATTAAAAAATAAGAATAGTACCATTTTTGCAATTTTAGATGGATCGATATCAGATAATAAAGGAAGAAATGTTTTATCCTATGGAGATATTATAAAAACAGATGATTTAAGAATATTATCAAGGGTATTTAAAATTAAAAAAGAATTGAGTGTTGTAAGAGTTTTTTAAAAAATTAAAATGATAAGATTAGCTGACTACGTAATTAAATTTCTAGAAAAAAAAAAAATTGATACAGTTTTCACTGTAAGTGGAGGGGGATCAATTTTTTTATGTGATGCATTATATGGATCAAAAAAAATTAAATATATAAGTCATCATCATGAGCAGGCTGCATCTTTTGCAGCTGAAAGTTATGCTAGAGCTAAAAATGCTGTTGGTTGTTGTTTTGTCACAACTGGTCCTGGTGGAACAAACACACTTACAGGCGTTAGTTCAGCTTGGATAGATTCAGTTCCAGTAATTTTTATTTCTGGACAAGTTTTTTTAAATCAGACAATACGAAAAACTAAAAAAAGACAAATCGGAGTTCAAGAGATAAATATTATTGATATTGTAAAACCAATAACGAAGTTTTCCAAAATGATTACAGATCCAAATTCAATAAATTTGTACCTTGAAAAAGCATATTCGATTGCAAAATCAGGAAGGCCAGGTCCAGTTTTTATAGATATTCCAGCAGATATTCAAAATGCCATGATAGATGAAAAGAAAATTTTAAAAAATAAATATAAAGCTCCAAAAGAAAAATTTTTAATTGATAATAATTTAAATTTAATAATTAAAAAGTTAAAAAATTCTAAGAGACCATTAATACATTTAGGCCATGGAGTAAAATTATCAGAGGCTCAAAAGCTAGTTAAAGTTTTTTTTACAAAGTTTAAGATTCCATTTGTTGTTACATGGAATGCAGACGATATAATAAGTTCAAATCATGAGATGTATTGTGGAAGACCAGGAGCATTTGGTGAAAGAGGCTCAAATTTCATTGTTCAAAATTGCGATTTTTACCTGTCTATAGGCACTAGGCTACCATATATGGTTACAGGATATAACGCTAAAAAATTTGCCACTAAAGCAAAATTTAAAGTAATGGTTGATATTGACTCTAAAGAATTAAACAAAACTGACCTAAAGATAGATTTAAAAATTAGATCTGATGCTAATGTTTTTTTACAAAAACTTTTTAATAAGTTAAAAAAATATAGTTCTTCAGATGAATGGCTAGATTATTGTCAAAATATTAGAAAAAAATACCCAATATTATTAAAACAAATGATAAATGAAAAAAAGTATGTCAACTCATATTACTTTATAAAAATTTTGTCTAAATATACAAAAAAAAATGACTCTATAATTACAGACATGGGTTTTTCTTTTACCTCAACTCATCAAGCACTTGATGTGAAAGATAATCAAAGTTTTTTTACTAATTCTGGTCATGCACCTATGGGTTGGGGGCTGCCAGCAGCTATTGGTGCATATTATTCAAAGGATAAATCAAAATCTAATTTGATCTGCTTAACTGGAGAAGGTGGTTTTCAAATGAATATTCAGGAATTAGCAACAGTAATGCATAATAAAATTCCAATTAAAATTTTTATATTTAATAATGGTGGGTATTTAACAATTAAACAAACACAAATTTTAGGTTTTAATGGAAGAATAATGGGGGCAGATAGTAGTAGTGGCTTATCATTTCCCAATTATTATGAAATGGCCAAATCTCATAAAATGTCTTACCAAAAAATAAAAAGTCATAAAAATTTGGGGAAAAATATAAGTAAAATTCTTAAAAGTAACAAAGCGTTTATATGTGAACTAATGATGAATCCAAATGAAGAACAGATTCCAAAGGCTATAAACAGAAGAAATAACAAGGGAAAAAGTATACCAACAGAATTTGAAGATATGTACCCATTCTTGCCAAGGGAGGAATTAAGTAGTAATAATTTAGACTAATGAAAAAAGGTGTAATTATTTCTGGAAATTTAGCTCAAGATCATGAGTTTATTTATCCCTACTACAGACTCCTAGAAGAAGAGGTAGAATTAGATATTTGTTTATTAGAGGGAAAATCAGTTGTTGGTATTTTAGGAACTACTTTACCACCTAATAAAGAACACCCAGTTAAAAAGATAGAAGAAATTAAAGTTAAAGATTATGATATTTTAGTTTTACCCGGTGGAGTAAAGGCAATGGAAAAAGTTAGGCAAAATAAAGATATAATAAAATTTATTTCTGACTTTAATAAAGAAAAAAAAATTATAGCATGCATTTGTAGTGGGGCTCAACTATTGATATCGGCCAAAGTAGTTAAGGGAAGAAAAATTGCTGGATACTATAGCATGAAAGATGATTTAGTTAATGCAGGTGCAGAATATACTGATTTACCAGCTGTAATAGATGATAATATAATTACGACAGCTCATTATAAAGATATGGGTCCCTGGATGAAAGAAGTTATTCAAAAGTTGAAATAAAAATGTCTCTTCAAAAAAAGTTAGATGAATATTGGAACTTACTAGAGAATAAGTATCCTGCACCCAACATTGTAAGTAAGGTTAGAACTTTAAAATTTGAAGATTTAAAAAATGGAATAGATAACAGGAATGTAAAATATTTAAAAAAATTAATTAGAGCAATGTATGTAAATAAAGAAGCATTTATTTTAAAAAAATCAGCACCAAAAAAATTAAAAGAAACAATTATAGAATTAGCTAACCATTATAAAAAAAGTAGAAAAACTAGTTTTCATAAAACTCTTGATGGTGTTCCAAATTTTCATAGGATTATAGATAAAAATATAACAAAAAAATACAGTGTCTATGCCATAAAACACTCATTCTTTTTTTATAATTGGAATATTAAAAATAAGTTAGAACAAAAATTAAAAGATGGAGTTTATAGACACTGGAGATATGTTAAAAATTTAGCAGGAAATGCTAAAAATAAATTTGAAAAAAATATTCCAAGTGATGGCCAGGTAGATAGACTGCAAATAGTAAGATATCCTGCGGGTGGTGGAGAATTAAGAGACCATGTTGACCCTAGAAAAAATCAAAGAGTAGTATCAGGAATAATAATGGGTAAAATTGGCAAAGATTTTAAAGAAGGAGGTTTTTATTTTAAGACTTCTAAAACAAGAAAAATAAATATTGAAAAAAATTTAGAAGAGGGAGACGCAGTTCTTTTTTATGGATCTATAGCACATGGGGTAGAAAAAGTTGATCCAAGAGAAAAACTTGTATGGAAAAGCAATAAAGGTAGATGGTTTATTGGAATGTTTGTAAATGATAGCGATCATGTAAAAAATAGAATTACAGCTGAAGATTTAACAGGAAGTGTTTCAAAGTATTAATAAATATTAATGTCAATTTTAGATTTAAATTTAGAAAAAGAGTTTATTGGTAAAAGAGTTATTGTAACTGGTGCATCAAGAGGTCTTGGAGCAATGCTTTGTTTAGTTTTAGCTAAAAAAGGTGCTAAAATTGCAATGTTATCCAGGTCAAAAAAAGATATGGATACCTTAAAAAAAAGTTTAAAAAATTCTCAAAATCATATTTCTATAAAAGTAGATCTATTAAAAAATAATAAAATTAAATTAGCAATCGAAAGAGCAAAAAGATTTTTAAAAAAAATAGATATTGTTATTCATATAGCTGGAGGTGGACTAGGATTAAAAGATAAATTAATTAAGAATGAGGACTTAAAAAAACTTTTACAAATTAACCTAGGTGCTTCTGTTGAGATAAATAGATTAATAGTGAAAAATAACCCTAAAAAACACCCTTTAAAACTTGTACATGTAGGATCAATAGCATCTAGTGAAGCGGTGGGGTCAATAGGTTATAATATTTCTAAGGCTGCACTAGCCGCTTATGTAAAAAGTTTAGGCAGAGAATTATATCATGACAAAATAATTGTTACTGGAATTTTGCCTGGTGGTTTTATTTCTCCAGGTAACGCCATGGAGAGATTTAAAAATAAAAACTTAAAAGATTATAAAAAATTCATTAAGACACGAATACCCAGAGGAATTATGGGGAGTGCTAATGATATTTTACCAATGCTATTATTTTTATGTTCCAAACACGCATCAATGATGGGTGGATGTCTGGTCCCAATTGATGCAGGTGAGAGTAAAGCATATCAAATTTAAAATTATGAAATTTTGATGATAGTAGGGGTTTTTTTTACTTTATTTTAAAGCAAATGTTCAATTATTGAACATTATTACCGTTCATAAATTGAACAATAATGATTGTAATATAGTTAAAAAAATGTATAAATTTTAGAACTTATTTATCAATGAAAAAGCCTGAAATAGACGCAAATTTAATCAAAAAATATCATCAAGATTTAGTATTTAATTATGCTGAGTATCCTACTTGTGATCATTGGGATTATAAGTTTGATACAGAAAGATATAAAAAAGCTTTAGTTGACTGGATTCCTGAAAACCCTGACAAAAAAATATTTTTCTATGTTCACATTCCTTTTTGTGAAGAACTTTGCTGGTTCTGTACTTGTAGCAAAACTATTAATAAAGATTATGCAAAAGTTAAAGATTATTTAATATATCTACATAAAGAAATAGACTTACTGTTTGATTACTTAAGAGAAAAAAATATAAAATTAAATGTTGGAACAGTATTTTTTGGTGGAGGATCTCCCACTATATTAAATAGAGAAGATTTAAAATATTTTGTGGATAAACTTAAAACTTTATTTGATTGGTCTAATGTAGAAAATTTCACTATTGAGTCAGATCCTAGAAGAGTAGATGAAGATAGATTATTATTTAACGCAAAAGAATGTGGAGCTAATAGAATATCTTTTGGTATGCAAGATTTTGATGAAAATGTCCAAAGAAGAGTTAACAGAATACAACCTGTAGAACTTTTTGAAAAGATTTTAACAAAAGAAGTTAGAGAATATTATAAAGAGATAGCATTTGATTTTTTGATTGGCCAACCTGGTCAAACCATAGAATCAATATCAAGTACATGTGATAAGGTCATTGCTCTTCAGCCGACTTTAATACAACTATCTTTAATGGCATACAAACCTTGGATTGCAAAATATCAACTTAAGATGTTAGCTGAGGGACCTTTACCAGATTTTTTAGAGAGAAAAGAATTAATGGAGGTTATACATCAAAAATTAAGTGCAGGAGGATACGTTAGAACTGGCTTTGAATGTTATTCTTTACCTAATAGCCCAATGACCAAAGCTTTTCAAGATGGAACAGCACATTATGGGGCATCTGGTCATCAAACAGGTGGAAGGGTTAATTTTATAGGAGTCGGAAGTTCATCTAAAAGTAATCTTGGAGATGATTATTATGCTCAAAATGTTTATGATATTACTAAATATAAGGAACTTATAAAAAAAAATGAGTTTCCTATTTTTAGAGGAATGAAATTAAGTTTAGATGATCAAATTAGACAACATGCAACGCAACAATTTAAAAGCTATTTAAGAATGGACTTTAAACCATTTGAAGAAAAATTTAAGATAAATCCAAAAGAATATTTTAGTGAAGAGATCAAATATTTAGATGAAATGATTGAAGATGGATTGGTTAAAATTAGTGAAAATGCAATTGTGTTAACAGAGTTAGGTCAGGACTTTTCTCAAAATATTTCTAACGTTTTTGATAAGTATGACCCACCAACTAAATCTTATGCAGAGAGACTTGCAACAATAAAAGAAGCTAAAGAAAACCAAGCTAAATTACTTGGATAATTATAATTTAATAAAATATCAAATCAATATTTATGAAATATAGAAAATTTTCAGATCTAGGGTGGAATGTTTCAGAGGTTGGACTGGGCTGCTGGCAGATTGGTTGGTGCTGGGGCGATGTTACAGAAAATGATGCTAGGGAATTGCTTAAAAAGTCTCTTGATAAGGGAATAAATTTTTTTGACACTTCGGATACTTATGGTGATGGTAGAAGTGAAAAGTTTTTGTCTGAAATTATAAAATCAACAAAAGAAAAAATACACGTTACAACTAAACTTGGAAGAAGAATACGTGGAACAAATTATCCTAAAGGATACAAACAAGAACCCATGGAAGAATTTATAGATAGGTCTCTAGTGAATTTAGGAATAGAGTGCATAGATCTTTTGCAATTGCATTGTCCACCGAGTGATATTATTTCTAAAAAAGAAACTTTTTTAATGATGGATGAAATAGTTAAAAAAGGAAAAGTTGCAAATTATGGTGTTAGTGTTCATAAAATTTCTGATGCCATGGAGGCTATAAAAAATCCAAATGTAAAAAGTATTCAAATGGTTTTTAATATGTTCAGGCAAAAACCAGCAGAAGCTTTTTTTGAAGAAGCAAAAAAAAAAAATGTAGCAATAATAGTTAGAGGCCCTCTTGCGAGTGGTCTTTTAACTGGAGAAATAAATAAGGATACAAAATTTGCTGAAAACGATCATCGTAATTATAATATCAAAGGAGAAGCCTTTGATATTGGTGATACCTTTTCAGGTGTAAACTTTGAAAAAGGTGTTGAGGCAGTAGAGAGATTAAAAAAATTAGTGCCTGATAATTTTTCATTATCAACTCTAGCACTCAAATGGATTCTTTCTCATGATGCTGTTAGTGTTGTAATTCCTGGTGCAGTAAATAAATCACAAGTGGAAATTAACGCTGGCACACCAGATTTAGATGATATTTCTGATATTATACCTCAAATTAATTCTATTTATAATGAGTTAATAAAAGCAGATGTTCACAATCGCTGGTAATATTAAAATAAAATGAAAGAGTACAATTTATTATCTGATTATTCTAAGACAAAAGTCACAAGATTAGTAGGAAAAGGAATAAGAACTATAGAGCATAGAATCGTTGCGTCAGAGCGGAAAAAAAATTTTTTTGATGGAGATAGAAACTGTGGATATGGTGGTTTAAAATATGACGGAAGATGGAATGTTGTTGCAAAAAAAATAATAAAAAAATTTAACCTAAAAAATAACTCCAAAGTTCTTCAAATAGCAAGTGAGAAAGGATTTTTATTACACGAGATAAAAAAAGTGAATCCGAAAATAAACATTTTAGGTGTTGAAACCTCAAAGTACGCTATTAACAAAACCATTAAACCAGTTAAAAAATTTGTAAAAAAAGTTGATAACTTTTCAAATCTTGATTTAATCAATGGTAAGTTTAATTGTGTTATTGCACTGGGTGCTGTTTATATACATACTCTTAGTGATGCAATCCAGTTATTAAAAAATATTCAAAGATTATCAAATGGTAAAAGCTTTATAACACTAGCAAGTTATGAAACAGAGAAAGACTACTGGTTATTTAAAGATTGGACTGTTCTAGGCACCTTAATTTATAAAAAAGCAGAATGGAAAAAAATAATGAAATATGCTGGATATAGAGGATATTATTTTTTTACAAATTCAAAAAAATTAAATCTTAAAAGAAAATAAGATAAGCATGAAATACAGAAAATTAGGAAATTCAGAAATCAACATTAGTATAATTAGCCTTGGGACAATGACTTTTGGAGAGCAAAATTCACCATCAGAAGCTTTTGAGCAAATGGATTATGCCTTTGAAAAAGGTATAAATTATTTTGATACTGCCGAAATATATCCAGTTTATCCAAAAAAAGAAACTCATGGCAAGTCAGAAGAAATAATTGGAGACTGGTTAAAAATAAATAAAAATAGAGACAAGATTATAATTGGAACTAAAGCAGCCTCAAATCATCCAGCAGGAATAGGTGCAACTAAACTTTCATGGATTAGAAATGGGGGAGAAACACTTCGCTTTGATAAAGAAAATATTAATAAAGCTATTGAAGGAAGCTTAAAACGACTAAAGACAGATTATATAGATTTATATCAACTACATTGGCCAGAAAGAAAAGTAGGAATGTTTGGACAACTAGACTTTGAATATGATCCTAAAGATTATTGGACACCAATGGAGGAAGTTTTAGAAAATCTGGAGAGTTTAATTAAGTCAGGTAAGGTAAGGCACATTGGTTTGTCTAACGAAACACCATGGGGCATAATAAGTTTTTTAAAAATTTCCGAACAAAAAAAACTTCCAAGAATGATGTCAGTTCAAAATTGCTATAATCTTTTGAATCGTGTTTTTGATATTGCAAATTCAGAGGTGTCTATTAGAGAACATTGTGGTCTTTTAGCTTATTCTCCACTTGCAGGTGGAAGATTAAGTGGAAAATATATGAATGGCATTAGACCTGAAAACTCAAGATACACTATGTGGCCAGGAAGGTTTTCGAGACACCTTACGAATCGAGGAGAAACAGCTGTTTCAAAATATGTAAAAATTGCAAAAAAATATAATATTAATCCATGCTCTTTTGCAAATGCGTTCGTTATTAATAGACCATTTGTAACAAGTAGCATTGTTGGAGCCACTTCTGTTAGTAATTTGGAGGACAATATAAAGTCTATCGATGTAAAACTATCTGCTGAAATATTAAAAGAAATAGAAGAGGTTCATTTATCAGACCCAAATCCTTGTGTTTAAAGATTTGGAGTTATAAAATCATATTTATGGATATATATAAAGAACTTACCCAAGGCAAAGGTTATGCAGTTGTTGAAATTGAAGACATGGAGATATTTAAGGAATTAAAAAATTCCTTTATCAAGAAAATTGATACTTCTAATGATTTTAATAATGACATGAATCTTGTCAGAGAAAAAATAGCAAAAATGACTAAAGCAGAGGTAAATCAGTGTATGATTGACCTTCTAAAGTTTAATAATCTTTCAGAAATGATTATTAACTCTTGCCCTAAATTAGTTGAGTCATTATGTGGTAAAGAATTATTTATTCAACGTAGAGCCACAATAGTTATGAATGTTCCTGGAGAGGGACAGGCAAAGCAGTGGCCCCATTATGAGTTAATGTCTGGCATTTCACCATTTACTTATGTGATATGGGCTCCATTACATGATTTAGAGGAAAATAGTGGAGTTTATTATATTGATCAAAAACAATCGTTAGAGATTATGAAAAAAGAACAATCAAAAGGACTAGTTAATGGCCCCACAGTACTAAATATGATGTCAGAACAAAAGCCAGAAAAATTAAATTTTGGTCAAGCAATAATTTTTAATCCTTTTGTACTTCATGGGAATATTTCATTTAATTCAAAATTTGCTCGAGTAGCTTACAATGTTAGATTTCAAAGTTGTAATAAACCATTGCTTCAAAAAAATAGCGATTATTTAAAATACTATCAATTAAATTATCATTAAGTAACTCAAATATGACAGTAGCAACAATTACAACTGATATAAACATTGGCCCGTTCAAGATACCTAGTAATGGACAAAATATGATTATGAACAATTATGCTCAAAGAAATAATATAATTGTAGAGCTTGTAATACCAGAGCCAATGAAATCACAAGCATTGGCAACCGTACAGTGGATACATAAAGAAAGAAAATTAACTAAGGTTATTTTATCTTCCATTCATCAATTGCCAATTGAAGCAGATAGAATTGATGAATTATTAAATAACATGGAAGATGTTGAATTTCATTTTGCCCTTGAAGGAATTTGTGGAAAAGGCAAAGCTTTTTTAAAAGCCGCAATAAAAGAATCAGAAATTTTCATGAAAAGCAAAAGCATTGAAAGTACAGAAACGACATGGTTAGATTTACATAAAACTATGAAAAATTCATAGATTTTTTTATTTTAAAATGAATTTTTTTTATAAAATTATTTCTATCTTAGATATAAGACTTTCATTTGTTAGAATTGAACCATTAAGCTACCCAGCAAAAATGTCCTTTTTAAATTTGATGAAAAATTTTTCATTTAATATTCTAAATTTAAATTTTAGAGAAATATTAAAAGACTCAATATTTTTGATATTTTTTTTAATAATAAATAGCTTAAAAGTAATGTATTTGCCTTTAGCAATAGTAGTTTATTTTTCTAGATATCGCTTTATCCAAATAAATTATTCTCAATTTGGAACTATTAATTTAGACCTCCACATTATGGTAAAAAAAAATTTGAATAAGGGCTATAAATCAATAATTCTAATACCAAATTATAGTAATTTTTATTTTTTAAAAAAGATTTTTAAAAATTTAAAAATAATAAATAATAATTTTTTAAATATTTTTTTACTACCATTGAAGCATACTAGTTTTATTTCAGTTAAAGCAGAAGAGGCAAACATACTTTTTGATGAAAATTTAAACTATGTTACTAAGCAGCCATACTCCATTATTCTCAACAGATATAAAAAAAAATATAAGAATAAAGAAAAAAAAATTTTTGAGTTTAAAGAAGAATTTAATAAAGAAATGAAAATATATTTTAAAAATAATTTTTCTAGTTTTGACCTCAACAAAACTATTATATTACATCACAGGGAGGCATTTTTTAATAAAACGTCTCATTGGAGAGGTTCAGATTTATCTAATTATTTGCCCACATTAAAATACTTATTAAAAAAAGGTTATGGTGTAATTCGACTAACCCATACAAAATCAAAGAAGCTTATTTTTAAGAGTAAAAAATATGCAGAAATAAATACAGATGAACATATCAATAAACTATTTCAATATTATATCATTTCAAAGTGTAGGGGGTTTATCTGCACGGACTCTGGCCCATGTTCTGTTGGCACGTATTTGAATACTCCAATTTATGACACAAATATATTTGGAATGAATATTGCTGGTATAAATAAAAAAAGTACATATATCTTAAAAAAAGTTAAGCTGAACAAAAGAGTTTTATTATTTAAAGAGCTAATTGAATTAGGTTACTACAAAGGTTTTTTATATAGTAGAAAGATGAACAAGTCACAATTTAGTATAGTTCAAAATACACCTGATGAGCTGTTAGAGGGATTAAAAGAATTCATCAATATAAATAAAAAAAAGAAAAAAAGCTCATTACAAAAAAATTTTAAAAAATCTATCCCTAATTATATGGAACTTAAAAATTATGACGCATTTATCTCACAATATTTTATTAAAAAAAATATTAAACTTTTTAAAGGCTTAATTTAAATTATTTTGATATGATAATTCTCTATTATTTATTTTAACTTGATTTTTTAAGACCATGCCATATAAATTTTTAATCACAACTAACCAAAATAAAAAAAGAAATCTAAAAGATGTTAAAAAAAACATTAGACAAATTAAATTTTTTTGTAGGGATAATTTTTTTTTATAATCAGTTAAAAAAAAAGAAGTTAGTTAGTTCGGAGCCAGAATTTTATATATTAAAAGATTTTATTAAAAAAAATGACAGTGTTGTTGATATCGGTGCAAATATAGGAAGATATAGCTTTGAATTATCTTCAATAGTAGGTCCCAAGGGAACAGTGTATGCTTTTGAACCAATCCTAAGAAATTACTTAACTTTTATATCTTTAATTTTTACCCATGAGGTTAAAAATATCGTTCCATTTAATATGGCATTATCTGATGGGACAAAATTACTAAAAATGAATGAAGTAAAAACCTCTATCAGAAAAAAAGTCTTGTTTAATACTTATACTGCCTCAAAAGTTCATAAAGAAGGCAGTCTCATTCATTACTCAACAAAATTAGATGATTTAAAAATTAAAAAAAAAATATCATTTATTAAAATTGATGTAGAGGGTCATGAAATGGAAGTTTTAAGGGGAGCTAAAAATTTAGTAAAAAGAGATAAACCAGTTATATTAATTCAAGACAATGATAAAAAAGTGATAAACTATTTAAAGACTTGGAGCTACGAACAGGCAAAAATTAAAATAAAACATGGACGAAAAAATTATTTATTTATACACAAAAAAAATATGGTTGTTTTTTTAAAATCAATAAATAAAAACTAAGAGTGAAATAAAAAATTAACCATCAATTTCTTTAGTCATAAAAAAAATTTTTTCATAAACAAATAAAGAAGGAAAAAATTTAGACAGAAATTTTTCAATATAATAAA
>MDSY01110175.1_pt1 | contig 20400 bp, 15 predicted proteins | sample 811131 | NCBI WGS metagenome assembly MDSY01 (sample SAMN05326643, study PRJNA326480) | marine metagenome | isolation source: seawater | place: Atlantic Ocean: South West | collected 2010
GTCTATCAGAAGAAGCCGAAAGTCCTTTGCGAGATCGTCAATTTGAAATTTCCAAGTCTTTATTGACCCTCCCGCACCATGAACAAAGACAAGCCAAGGTGCATCAATGTTCCCCTGTATTTCATAATGCAATAAGTCTCTCGGCGCCGATTTCATCTCAACACAAATCTGATAATTTCTCTTTCAAAATAGCGATTTTCGCGACTGCATCCTGCTCCTTATTTCTCTCTATTTCAATCACTTTTTCAGGAGCTCCGCTGATAAATCGTTCGTTGGAGAGCTTCTTTCTAACGATGTTGAGAAACCCTTCTTGATACGCCAAGTCCTTTTGAATTTTCACTTTCTCGGCTTCTATATCAAAACTCTCTCCAAAAGGAATATAGAATCGATGTCTTCCGACCATAAACCCATAAGCACCTTCAACTTTATCTTCAACATCAACTGTGGAATCAAGGTTCGTTAAATGCTCAATCGATGTCTTGATACGTTCTGGATAACCGTCCGCACGATGTAACTTTAGTTGCAGTTTTTCTTTATTCGCAATCCCATTGTCTTTCCTAATATTTCTCACGCCACCGACTATTTCTTTTAACAAATCGAAGTCTTGAATGATGTTTGAATCCACCCCTCCTGCTATAGGCCATGAAGTAACGATTAGTGCTTGTTGTGGTGTTTCCCTATCCCCCAACCAGTGCCAAACCTCTTCTGTTAAGAAGGGCATAAAAGGATGAAGTATTTTGATCAAAGTCTCAAAATGAACGAACGTTGCATCCAAGGTTTTTCTGTCAATTGACGCTCCATACGGGGGCTTTACAAGCTCTAAGTACCAGCTACAAAACTCCTCCCAAACAAGCCTATAAGTCGTCATTAAAGCCTCGCTTAATCGAAATTCTCCGTATTGAGATTCAAGATCTTTCAGCGCTGTGTTTGTACGACTTTCCAACCATTCTACTGCGAGTGCTGAAGATTGCGGTTGTTCTTTTTTCTCATCAATCTTCCATCCTTTAACAAGTCTAAAGGCATTCCATATTTTATTTGAGAAATTTCTTCCCGTCTCGCATAATTTTTCGTCAAATGGCAAATCATTCCCTGCTGGTGATGTCAGCAGCATTCCTACCCTTACACCATCTGCACCATATTTCTCCATGAGAACAATCGGGTCAGGGCTGTTACCAAGGCTCTTTGACATTTTTCGCCCCTGCTCATCTCTTACAATTCCAGTAAAGTATACATTTTTAAAAGGTGGCAAATCCCTGTAGTGATATCCACTCATGATCATCCTCGCCACCCAGAAAAACATAATTTCTGGTGCAGTGACCAGGTCATTCGTCGGGTAGTAGTAATCGACTTCTTCTTCTTGATGCAGACCATCAAAAACTTGTATCGGCCAAATCCAAGAACTAAACCAAGTGTCCATCACGTCCTCGTCCTGCTTTAACTCTGCATTTGTAATCTCTCGCCCTGCTTTCTTTGTGGCGAACTCTAACGCCTCCTCTTGTGTCTTCGCGACCACGAAATCATCTTCACCTTCTCCGAAATACCAAGCGGGTATGCGATGCCCCCACCAAAGCTGTCTGCTTACGCACCAATCTTTGATGTTCTCCATCCAATGCCTGTAGCTGTTCTTAAACTTTGCCGGATGAAACTTAATTGTATCATCCATCACATGATCTAAAGCCGGCTTAGCGAGCTTCTCCATGGCCATGAACCACTGAAGCGACAACCTTGGCTCAATGACAGCATCGGTTCTCTCGCTTCTCCCCACTTTATTTGTGTAGTCCTCGACTTTAACAAGTCCACCCAATGCATCAATATCCTTTGCAATCTGTTTCCTCACGACAAAGCGATCTATCCCTTCATACTTGCCTGCATCAGCACTCATCGTCCCATCGGCTGCAATCGTATTGATTACCTCAAGGTTATGCTTTTCCCCCAGTTCGTAGTCATTTACATCATGAGCAGGAGTCACTTTTAAACATCCCGTACCAAATTCTATGTCAATATAATCATCTTGGATGATAGGGATTTCTCTGTTGCAAATCGGCACGATGGCTTTTTTGCCCTTCAGATGCGTGTACCTCTCATCATCGGGATGGACGCAAATCGCAGTATCGCCTAAAATGGTTTCAGGCCGTGTAGTCGCAACAGTCACCCACTCATCTTCTGTTCCGACAATCTTATATCTTACATGGTAAAGATGTCCATTTTCCTCTTTGTGAATGACTTCCTCGTCACTTAAAGCGGTAAGTGCTATCGGGTCCCAGTTTACCATTCTAACACCTCGATAAATAAAGCCCTCGTTGTAGAAATGAATGAACGTATCTATTACGCCTTCGTAATAACCTTCATCCATCGTAAACCTGGTTCTATCCCAATCACAACTGGCACCGAGTTTTTTGAGTTGATCGAGAATAATGCCTCCATGCTTATGTGTCCAATCCCATGCATGACCTAAAAATTCATCACGGCTTAAATCACTTTTCTTAACTCCCTCCTTACGTAATTTCTGAACCACCTTTGCTTCAGTAGCGATCGACGCATGGTCTGTACCAGGTACCCAGCACGCATTTTTCCCAAGCATCCTAGCTCTCCTCACAAGAACATCTTGAATGGTGTTGTTGAGCATATGCCCCATATGAAGAACACCAGTAACGTTTGGAGGGGGTATTACTACTGTGTACGGCTCTCTCTCGTCTGGAGTAGATTTAAAATATCCGTTTTCAAGCCAGTAGCCATACCATTTGTCTTCCGTCGTGCGGGGATCGTATTGAGCAGGGATTTCCATAAGCGCAAAAATAATTCATTAAAAAACAAAGCCGCCATAAAAGGCGGCTTTGAAAAATTGTTTTTTGAACCTTTAAATATTCAAATTAGTTATTTGTCGGTGCACCTGTAGCAGGCTGCTTTACAGGAACGCCACTTGGAGCTCCTAAATCAGCTGCTTCTACACGACCTTTAATTCGAATAACCTTTGTAGGTTCATTTGAAGAATTCGAGGTAATCGTTACCGATTTATTAATAGGTCCGATACGTTTGGTATCATACTTCACACTAATTGCAGAAGTCGCTCCAGGCATAATAGGATCCTTATCACATACAGGCACTGTACAACCACAAGAACCTTTACATCTTGAAATAATTAAAGGCTCTGAACCAGTATTTGTTACCGTAAACTCACAAGCTCCGTTTCCACCTTGCGTGATTGTTCCGTAATCGTGCGTCGTTTTATCTAAGGAGATTAAAGGACCATTTGCGACTTCTTGTGCAGAAATGAAAGCCATTAAGCCGAAGGCAAAAATAAATGTTGATAAAAGTCTTTTCATAATAAAGTGAGTTAGTGCTCAAAATTGTGAGAGCATAAAGATACAAAAAAAATACAAATCACATAAACCAATAAACATGCCAAAAAACAGATAAAAAAAGGCCACCCATATGGATGGCCTTTCTTTCATATGTTAAAGTCGTTTTAGTTACATGTAGATCCGAAGACCGACAAGAATAACAGAAGGTCAGCCGTTGCAGCAACACCGTCACCGTCTAAATCACCAAGACAATCCGATCCGCCCTCGAAGGTACAAGAACCATCGTCATCATTCGCTAAAGAATTGAAGTTCTCAGCAGCATCATATGTGCAACCTAAGATGATACAAGAACCATCGTCAGTATTCGCTGTGCTATCAAAGTTTGACGCAGTAGCATCTGTACAACCATTTACCACCTCAATACAAGAACCATCATCCGTATCAGCATCAGCATCGTAGTTGAATGCAGTAGCGTCTGTACAACCTAAGTAGAAACAAGAACCGTCGTCAGATCCTGCAGCAGCGTCGTAGTTAGAAGCATTCTCATCAGTACATCCTGGGAAAACACACGCAACACTTAACTCACATGGTGCGTAGTTAACAGCTGTTGGCTGTCCACATCCCAATGGGAAGTTCAACATAGGTGCAGCCCATAGGAATTGACCAGCTCCAGTCGTCGGATCTGCAGACACAGGAATCGGAGAGATCCAGAAAGTGCCATTGCCTACCATAGGAATGTTGTTTCCAAGGGCAGCCACTGTCATAGCAGATCCACAAATAGAGAACTGTACCGTAGATGCAAGCGCAGCAAGCTCACCAAGAAGTCCAGTTGGATCATTAATTCCAGCCATTGAAAGTGGTGTAGCACCATCTCCAACGATGACACCATTGATGCTTACGTCTGGGTTAACACCACCAGAAGCTTCACAGCCACCAGCAAGCGCCTCAAAAGGCGTGCCTGATAATGTTAAACCTACCAACCAAACCACATCAGATCCAGTAGGAATTTCTGTTCCTTCGTAGTAATCACACGTTGCATTATCAACAGTAGCCGCTTCGTCGTAGTTACAAGCAATAGCGTCAGTACAACCTTCAAGGTTTAATGAAACTCCGTCACAATTGTATCCAGGAGTAGCATACGTACAAGATCCGTCGTCCGAAGTCGCAAGCGCGTTAAAGTTACACGCTGATGCATCTGAACAACCTGGTCCTGAAGAAATGAGATCCATTGCAAGTGCCAAACGTGGCGCTGTGTAGCCCTGAATAGCATCAATCCACATATTTGCCTCTGTTGGGCCCATATCTGGGTTTAATGTCATTTGAGTCGCCCAAATTGTTGTTCCGTTTGCTGCATCATAAGCTTGAGCAGCCGCTTCATCCCACCACTGCCATGGAGAACCATCAAAAGGCTGAGTTGGCATTCCATCTACGTAGTTGTTTATTACTGGAAACAATCCATCAGATCCGCCATTTGCAATAGCCTCTAAAGAAAGAGGATCGCTAAGACCTGCTGATTGGAAGACTTCATTGTTATTAGGTGCAGCTTGAGCATTTATTTCAGCCTGTACATCATAAGCACCACTTACTTCAACAATGAGGTTTCCTGTTGTAGGAACAATAAGTGTACCCGTTGTGTAGGGAGCAAATGGATCGTGAGGTGTTTGGAATGAAACCATAGGAACATCTCCCGACTCTAGCCAATTTAAATCACCTAAAGCACCACCCATATTCATTGCAAAACTTACGTCAGAACTGTACCCAACGTGTTGTGCGATACAAAGCTGAAGGAAAGACCCGTCAGGCTGAGGCACAAATCCGTCAGTTGTTCCATCTGGATTACCATTTACACCTTCAATAACCATTGGGATATCTGGTGTTGCTGCATCAGCATCATGATCATAGAAAAACTTAGAGATTGGCATTCCAGAGTCACTAATAATAATATCATTGTAATCTGAGATAGTAGCCGCTGCATAACTAACATAACCTCCTGTACCCTCTCCGAAGTAACCTACTTTCGTAGGGTCAATCCCGAATGTGTTTCCTTGAACATCAGCGTCCATACGGAAGTAACGCACGGCAGTACGGGCATCTTGTACACCACGGTAAGCAGCATTAATAAGCTGAAAAGTACGCTCAGACTGAGTTGCAGCAAGAGGATTCCAACCTAAACGGTAATCGATAGAAGCAACGACGTATCCCATACGTGCGAATCGAGAACAAATCTCAACTGCACAGTTGTCATCTCTGTCACCTGTAGCACCTCCATTAAGGTAGGTAGGTAGAAAGTTTCCTGTATGGAGGTAAATAATAAGTGGTCGGTTTGTTTCGGTATCACCTGATGGGGTGTAAACATCCATGTTTTGTGGCAATGCCATCGGAGGCAAACCCTGAAGTGTTGTAATTACACTCACGTTGGCTGCATATGTAATGTCAGAGGTTACAGTTACATCGGTAAAAATTTCGTCCACATAACGAACCTGTGCGGTAATTGTGCTCACAAAGAGCATTGCAAAAATTAACGAATAGAAATGTCTCATGAGAGTTTTTTTGATTTTAAGAAAGATGGTACAATTTACGTCTAAAATTTGATAAATACACATAAACCTGTATAAAAAACGTATGAACTTGTGTTTTTAAGCGACAAACTTTGGGTTTCGGTAGTGATTACTTCGCGAAATCATACAATATACTCACATAGGCCAGACGACCTACTTGAGGCCCACCATATGTTTCAATATGTATATTAGAAAGCAGGTTAGAGCCGCCGACTTTGAAGGTCGTATTAATTTGATCAACATAAAAGTTAAGCTGTGCATCAACAAGATCGTATTGAGGAATCACCCCTGTAAATTGAGGGGAACCCTCAAAGACAAATTGCTGTACCCAACGGTAATTGACGCCGAAGCCCCAGCTGTTTTTATTCCCAGCCTCAAGACCACGGGCAGTGATTCCGAGATTAAATTTATGCTCAGGTGTATTAAAAGCAGGTATGATAGGATCATCCTCATTTGTTTTCACCAATTTATTCCAACTGTAGTTTCCTGTAAGTGAAAACTTTTCATCTAAATAATATTGCAGTCCCATTGACGCACCTTGTGTTTTGACCTCATTAATAGAATTCGCTGCATAACGATACACATCAATGCCCTGTACCGCTGTTGATTGGGGAGCAAATGCAATATCAAGCCCTATATTATATCCAATAAAATCAGTGTAGGTACTGAAGTAGCAACCAGCATCTATATATAGTTTCTCGCCTATTGTCGTTCGATAACCTGCTTCAAGCGTTCGAACCTGCTCAGGTCTTATTGGCGCGATATCGAAATATTCTAAATACGCCGGGTCCATGCTTATCGATCCCACAGGAATTGTTTGCGCTCTGTAATCAATAAAGCTTTGGATGGTCACTAAATCTTGAACGCCATTTAAATTACCTACCAATGTTGCGGGTCCCACGTCTAAGAAGAGGTATTGATCTGCAAGCGTCGGGTTCCTGAGTGCCGAACTAAACGACACTCTTGCGAAATCCTTCGTGTTGGGAGACCAAACAAATGAAATTGCGGGAGAAACCATAAGCGGAAAATTGACATTTTTATCAACTCTGACTGTGCCTGTGACGATCATGTCATCTTCTAAAAAACGCTTTTTCGCACCCAAATATGCACCAGCTTCCGCATTTGTAATGACGACACCAGAGGTATCGCTAAAAATAGTTCCTTCACTTACAGGCGTGTATTGTCTGAAATTTCCGCCCACTCTTATTTCTTCAAGAAACCATGGCTCAAAAATGTACTCTCCATGAACATGGACCAAAGAAGATAAATCGTGGAATCGCGTCCCACCTTCACCTTCGTTATTCTTGCTCGTAATTAATTGGTTAAAAAGGGTGTTAAAATCAGCTGAACCAGGGGCGAGAAGACCGACAGGGTCAACTGAAACACTAGCTAGGTCTGCATATCCATTATTTGTCAATAGCTCAACTTGATTATGCCAATCTACAAGATTGTCATAATTATCTAAATACCACTGGTCTTCAGCACCATCAGGTATTGCACTGTTATAAGTTATTATATCCCAGAGCCTACTTATTTTATTGGGTCTATCTAAAATAATACTTGTTGTCGTGTCGGGAGGCAAAAGAACAGCGGCGGGGTATGAGTCAGTAATTGTGGTTCCAAACTCATTCACCCAGTACCGTTCATATACCTGTCTCCAACCTTCATCCCCCCTGGTTAAATCTTGGAGTTTCAGCGCTGTAGCATAAGGGTCATATGAATCACCAGCATCTTCATTCGTCCTGTATGCCCTTATGAACCATTTGTTTTTCTTTTTTAACTCTAAGCGATGTTGGTAGAATTCGATATTTTTTAAACTGAACCTATTGTCACCTTGGTAAACCGTTGTCCCTTTGCCCATATTAAAGCCATAAATTAACTCTGGACTCTCATAGGTTTTATCAGGTTGCAAACGCCAATGACCACTCATACTCACCTTCGTGTTGTTTGTATTGTAATCGACCAAATCCACCTCTTTATATCCTGTCCTGTAGAACAAGCCCATTGCTCCTTGGACCGGAGTCGTAGTTTGAGAATAATCAAAGAGGGAATTGTATTCGTCGCCATAGATATTCACCGCATCAAAGCGCCCGGGATTTGATGCTGAAACTGATGATCCATCGATGGGGTCGTAGTTCGTCGCCTCCCAGTCATATGCTTCGAATCTGAAAAAATTAATCTTGTATGCAAAAAACGGGTCTCCCTCTTTATTTTCTATCACGTCAGCCCATCGAAAACCGGTTTCAAAAAGGGGGCGCTCTCCTTTTTTTGTTGTTTCTCCTAACTTGGTAGACACGCTTAACCCAGGAAATACAAAGGGGTCCTTTGTTTCCATATTGATAACACCGTTAAAGGCGCCTGGACCGAAGAAAGCCGAACTTGCACCTGCTATAATCTCTACAGACTTTACGTCGAGATCAGGTGCACCTAGGAAATTACCCAATGAGAAATTAAGTCCAGGACTTTGGTTATCTATGCCATCAATAAGTTGCAATGAACGCACCGGAGATGTCGAGTTAAAACCACGCGTATTAATGATTTTAAATCCGAGAGAAGCAGAGGTGATATCAACACCCTTTAGATTTCCCAGTCCTTCATAAAAGTTTCCTGATGGGGCTTCCTTAATTGCGATTAAGTCCATCGTCTCAACGGTGAGAGGCGCTTGTTTTTGCTTTTCCGAAATCCTCGAACCCACGACTTCTGCGGCCCCGATTAAGATTTGATCTGGCATGAGTTTGACTTCTATCTTCTCCTGTGTTGAATTTACAGTGATCGATTTCAATCCATATCCGATGAAAGAGACCTGAAGAACGACGGGAAACCCTGCAACTTCGAGTCGAAAAAGCCCATCAAAGTCAGTTGTAACACCTTGCCCAGTCTCAGGTACTACGACACTCGCAGAAAACATCGGCTCACCTGTATCACCATCAATCACGTGACCACGCACAACGGATTGGGCGGACGCACTGAAGGTGACAATCGAACAAAATAAAATTAAAATTGAGTATACCTTCGTCATTTTTTTCGTTTTCGAAAGTGAAAGATGATAAATATTATCCGGATTTCGACGAAATCAACGCTTAATTATGCAGACTTTATTGGTTGTATCAAACACAACTATGTCACCATCGCGAAGTTTTCTCCGCTTTCTTAATTCCATTTCATCATTAACAAACACCAGCCCCTCTGTCACAAACATCTTTGCCTCTCCACCTGACATTGCAAGTCCTGTTGCTTTCAGGAGTTGAGAAAGATCAATATATTCAGTTTTAAGGATGAAGTCCTGGCTTTCCATAAAAATCAAGTGTGTTGTTAAATAACTGGGAACCGTGAAGGGTCTGTTTCATTCATATATGAATAAGCAGACTCAACAATATCGTCAACGGAAGGTTTGGAGAAGTAATCACCGTCTGAAGTATACGCAGGAAGATGAGGCTGGGCAGTCAGTGTTCTCGGCTGGCTGTCAAGATGCATCCACGCGCCTTGTCTATTAAGAACTTCATCCAGAAGGTACGCAGACGCTCCGCCAGGCACATCCTCATCGACTATGAGAAGGCGATTCGTTCGCGAAACAGATTCAGCAGTGACACCATTGTTATCAAAAGGCAGGAGCGTTTGAGCGTCAACGAGCTCTACCTCAATGCCCAAGTCTGACAAACGATCCGCAGCATTTGTGCATAGATTAAAGGTTGAGCCGTAGCTCAGAATTGTAATATCCGATCCCGAACGCGTGATTTCAGGTTTTCCAAGCGGCACGGTGAACTCTCCGCAATTCGACGGCATGAATTCTTTTTTGCGGTACCCGTTAAGACACTCTATCACCAATGCCGGCTCTTCAGCGCGAAGCAGGGTGTTGTACATGCCTGCTGCCTGAACCATGTTTCTCGGCACGCATACATGCATTCCCCTCAAGCTAGAGATGATTGCGCCCATTGGAGATCCGCTGTGCCAAATCCCTTCCAGCCTGTGACCTCTTGTCCGCACGATAAGCGGTGCTTTTTGGCCTCCTGCAGTTCGATAACGAACAGTCGCAAGATCGTCACGAAGAATTTGTAACGCGTAGTATAAGTAATCCAGATACTGAATCTCAGCGATAGGTCGCAGTCCTCTGAGTGCCATCCCTATTCCGGAACCGATGATGGTACACTCGCGAATGCCCGTATCTGAAACGCGCACCTCCCCAAACTGTTCCTGCATGCCTTCCATGACCTGATTCACCCCTCCGATTCCGCCCACGTCTTCACCAAACGTAAGCACGTTTGGATATCGCGAAAAAATCTCTTGAAAGTTTTTCTGTAGTACAAGACGACCGTCTACCTGCTCATCCGAAAAAACAGCCGGGATTTCAGGGACATTTAATGCACTGTCTGAATCATCCGAATAAAGATGATTGTTGTACTTCTCTTTTGAAATAGATTTCGCCGCAGAAAGCCAATTGCTAAGGGCTGTCCTCCCTGTAGAACTTGATCCCGCCGACTCCATCAACGCACGACGAACCGCCGTAAATACCTCTGCCCTTCCTGGCTCCATTGATTTCTCAAGATGGGATGCACTCTCGGAATCATCTCCTTCTAGCCCCCGCAACAATGCCACAGCTGAATTCACATCTGCATCTATGTCTAATCTGTATTGCCTCCACGCTTCTTTCTGATGTGAACGCACGTCCTTTTTTGCTTCTTTTCTGATGTCATCAAGTTCATCTTTTGTGGCGGCACCCTCTAAAATGAGGAATTTCTCCATCTGAACAATACAATCATATTCGGCAGCCCATTCTAACCTCTCCTTGGACTTATAACGCTCGTGTGACCCCGACGTGGAGTGACCCTGTGGTTGTGTTAATTCTTCTACATGAACCAAAACTGGCTGATGGTCTTCCCGACACACCCGCTCAGCCTCTTCATAAGTCGCTACAAGTGCAGGATAATCCCATCCATTGACTCTAAAGATCGTCAGTCCATTCGTGCCTTCTGACTTCTGAAACCCACCCAGAGCAATCGATATACTCTCCTTCGTGGTTTGGTATTGCTTTGGGACTGAAATGCCATATCCATCATCCCATACCGACATTAACATCGGCACTTCCAACACACAGGCAGCATTCATTGTCTCCCAGAATGCGCCCTGTGAAGTACTCGCATCGCCAATGGTACCTATTGCAATTTCGTGGCCCTTGCTTGTAAATTTCCCGGATAATTTGGCCAAATCAGGCATTGATTTATAAATCTTACTGGCTTGAGCCAAGCCGAGCAAACGTGGCATCTGACCACCTGTTGGGCTAATGTCTGATGAACTATTGACGTCTGCCAGTTGATCTAACCAATCTCCCTCATCGTTTAAGATCCGTGTTGCAAAGTGCCCCCCCATTTGGCGTCCAGATGAGAAAGGCTCATGCTTGACATCTGCATGGCCGTATAAAGCCGCAAAATATTGTTGCACATTTAGGAGTCCCCTGGACATCATAAACGTTTGATCTCGGTAGTACCCACTCCTCCAATCACCTGGCCTTACAACCTTTGCAAGTGCAATCTGACACATCTCCTTGCCATCCCCGAAAATACCAAATTTGGCTTTGCCTGTAAGCACTTCCTTCCTGCCTAGCAAAGAAACCTCACGACTCACGCACGCCAATTGAAAATCCGTCAACAGCATTTTACGGAAATCAACTTCTATTTCGGGTGCATTTTTCTCTTCTGACATCAGCGCGAAGGTACGAATTCAAAGACTGAATCAGACGCGCTTAGCGAACGCAAAAGCAATCTTTGCACCAAGCCTCGCATTATTCTCAACGAGCGCCACATTTGCCGCCAAACTATCTCCTCCGGTGGCTTCAGACACATGCGAAAGAATAAAGGGAGTGATTTCTTTACCCGACACACCCAATTCATTTGCGCGCACCAAAGCGTTTTCAATGGCTGTATTAATCACCTTAGCATCCGCCTCAAACGCGTGAGGTATGGGGTTGGCAATCAGAATAGATCCACCGATGCCCAAATCCCATTTCGCCTTCATAATGCTGGCAACCTCGTCTACCGTGTTCGCCGTTGCGACCAACTTCAGGCCACTCGACCTTGTATAAAATGCCGGCAACTCATCCGTTTGATATCCCACCACAGGCACGCCTTTTGTTTCTAAAATCTCGAGCGTCTTCGGCAAATCTAAAATCGCCTTAACTCCAGCACTGACGACGGCCACATCACGAATGGCGAGTTCCTCAAGGTCTGAACTGACATCCATTGACGTTTCAGAACCCCTGTGCGCACCGCCAATCCCACCTGTCACAAACACTTTAATGCCAGCTGCATGGGCAATGACCAAGGTTCCACTTACAGTCGTTGCACCCAACGCTTCGGAAGCGATTGCAATTGGTATATCGCGTCTACTCACTTTCAGCACGTCCTTTTCTTTTGCAATCCGCGCCAACAAAGCGTCATCAATTCCTACGCACACCTTGCCTCCTGAAATAGCAATGATCGCGGGAACACAACCCGCATCCCTGATGATGCTTCCAAGTTGCTTGGCGGTATTGACATTTTCAGGATAGGGCATTCCGTGCGCAATAATTGTAGACTCCAGGGCGACAACAGGCACACCGCATCTCATCGCTTCGTGCACTTCTTCGCTATATACAATAAGCTCTTTCACAACTACTTAACGAGTGGTGGCGGGAGTGGTGCAAAGGGGCCCTTGGAGAGTCCAGTATCGGGATTTGCGTCTTCTATGGCAGCCATAATTTGGTCTTTTAAAGTGTCCAAATTCTTGTGGGCCATGGCACTGAAAAACAAGGGATTCAAATTAGGCGCTTCCTTGAGGAGCAGCGCCCTCATTTCTTCTTCCAACTCTTCATCGAGAAGGTCCGATTTGGAAATCGCTAAAATCCGCTGTTTATCAAGCATCTGAGGATTGTACTTTTCTAGCTCTCCCAGCAATGTCCGGTACGCTGCAACAATATCATCTTCATCCGCAGGAATCAAGAAAAGCAGTACAGGATTGCGTTCTATATGTCTTAAGAACCTCACACCCAAACCTTTTCCATCCGCAGCGCCTTCAATAATCCCCGGAATATCGGCCATCACAAAGGACCGATCATCTCTGTATGCCACAATCCCCAAATTTGGTCGTAATGTCGTAAACGGATAATCCGCAATCTCAGGTTTGGCAGCACTCACGACTGACAGCAAAGTCGATTTTCCTGCATTGGGAAAACCTACCAAACCTACATCTCCGAGCAACTTCAACTCTAAAACTTTCCACTCTTCCAATCCATCTTGACCTGGTTGCGCATATTCAGGACTTTGATTTGTTGAAGATTTAAAATGGTCATTTCCTCTCCCACCTAAACCACCCCTCGTCACCACCACTGTTTGTCCTTCTTCAGTGATCTCACAAACAACCTTATCGGATTCAACATCACGTATAATTGTCCCTAGAGGCACATCGATAATTTTATCTTCACCCTCAGCGCCGTGCCTGTGATTTCGGCTTCCGCTTTCTCCGTGACCGGCTATGATGTGTTTTTGATACTTCAGGTGGAGAAGGGTCCATTTGTTGGAGCTTCCTCTCACAATAACGTGGCCTCCTCTCCCACCATCACCACCATCAGGCCCGCCTTTCGATGTGGTTCTGTTACGCATCATATGTAACGATCCGGCCCCTCCTTTACCAGAACGGCAGCAAATTTTCACATAGTCAACAAAGTTTTGTAGCGCCATGATTATCCGATAGCCTGAACCAAACGCGTTGTAATTTCCTCAACCGAACCGAGTCCATCGATGGACTTAAATTTCCCCAATGCTTTGTAAAAATCAGCGACTGGCGCAGTTTCTGCATGATACACATTGATACGATTCTGGATCACAGCTTCGTCTGCATCATCTGCACGCCCACTTGTCACTGATCTGGCCAAAAGTCGCTTTTTAAGCTCACTCTCCTCCACTTCTAAAGAAAGCATGGACTCAATTGAATGTCCCCTTGACATCAGAAAAGCGTCAAGTGCTTCTGCTTGTGCTGTCGTCCTTGGAAACCCGTCAAAAATAAACCCTTCTGCCTCAGAATGTTTCTCTACTTCTGCTTTTAGCATAGATATTGTCACCTCATCTGGGACCAATTTACCTTGATCCATATAAGATTGAGCCAGATGGCCCAACTCCGTTCCAGATTTGATGTTATATCTAAAAACATCCCCAGTACTCAGATGTACAAGGTTGTAATGATTCACTAAAAATTCACTTTGAGTTCCTTTCCCTGCACCTGGAGGGCCAAATAAAACGAGGTTTCTCATAATTTTCATTTATTAGGCAAAGGTAGCTTACAGACTTACTACTACGGTGACTTAAAATAACTAACTTCGCCACATCAAAATTCCTTTAATAAGACTTAAAAAATGAAATACGACGTTATCGTTTTAGGGAGTGGTCCTGGTGGCTACGTAACAGCAATTCGTGCATCTCAACTGGGGCTTAAGACTGCCATCGTGGAGAGAGAGGAACTTGGAGGCATTTGCCTTAACTGGGGATGCATCCCCACGAAGGCGCTTCTTAAAAGCGCAAACGTGTTTGAATACATCCAACATGCCGAAGCGTATGGCATTAAGGTCTCCTCGTCTGAAGCGGATTTCGGAGCAATGGTAAATCGAAGTAGAGATGTGGCAGACGGAATGTCAAAGGGCGTCACTTTTCTACTGAAGAAGAATAAAGTTGACGTCATTATGGGCTCTGGAAAAGTCCTTACTGGAAAGCGTCTCGAAGTCAAGGCAAATGACGGTGGAACGCAAGTCCTTGAGGCAAGTAACATCATTATTGCTACGGGTGCACGCTCACGTCAATTGCCAAACCTCAAACAAGACGGAAAGAAAATCATCGGCTACCGTGAAGCCTTAACACTCAAAACGCAACCCAAGAAAATGGTTGTTGTAGGCTCAGGTGCGATAGGTGTAGAGTTCGCATATTTCTACAACGCGATTGGAACTGACGTTACTGTTGTTGAGTATTTGGACAGTATCGTTCCTGTTGAGGACAAAGAGATTGGGAAGCAACTTGGCCGTTCATTGAAGAAGCAGGGCATCAGTATTAAAACCTCGGCGGAAGTCACCTCCGTTGATACATCTGGATCAGGATGCAAAGTGACTGTAAAAACAAAAAAAGGCGAAGAAGTGATCGAATGTGATATCGTCCTAAGCGCCGTGGGCGTAATCGCAAATATTGAAAATATCGGACTTGAAGATGTCGGTATTGTTACTGATAACGGGAAGGTTATCGTGGACGAATTCTACGGAACAAACATCCCTGGATACTTTGCAATTGGGGATTGTGTGCCTGGCCAATCACTCGCACATGTGGCTTCTGCCGAAGGCATTATTTGCGTAGAAAAGATCTCTGGCGCGAGCCCTGAAGCACTAGATTACGGCAACATACCAGGGTGTACTTACTGCTCTCCTGAAGTTGCGAGTGTTGGCATGACTGAAGAGGCCGCAAAAGAAGCCGGTTATGACATTAAAGTAGGGAAATTCCCTTTTTCTGCATCGGGTAAAGCAAGCGCTTCAGGACATAAAGATGGATTTGTGAAACTCATTTTTGACGCCAAATACGGTGAACTTCTTGGCGGCCATATGATTGGAGCCAATGTCACAGAGATGGTGGCGGAGCTTGTGGCTGTTCGCAAACTTGAAACAACAGGACATGAACTCATCAAAACAGTACACCCCCATCCTACGCTATCTGAGGCGATCATGGAAGCTGCAGCTGCAGCGTATGATGAGGTTATTCATTTATAAATTTGACAATTATGACACTTTCGAATAAATTCTTTCTTGCTTCTGTAATCTGCTTTACTTCACTTTCTTTGAGCACATTTGCTCAAACAACAGAGGAATTAGCTTCATACAGCTCTGCTGAGATATCAGACATCGCTGGGTTTTTCGGAATCCCCTCAAATGCATACACCGCCGAATATGGCGTTGATGCCTATCGCGTGACTTATGACATGCCATATTTAGACAGCACCATTTCAGTAAGCGGCGCCTTATTTGTCCCACAAGGAGTAGACGAGGCATGTTCTTTGCCCGTGCTAACATACATGCATGGTACAATTTTTAAGCGTACAGATGCACCATCATTTCTCTCCGGTGAAGGGCAATTTGGATTTTTAATGTCGAGCCCAGGATTCATCGTTCTTATGCCAGATTATGTTGGTCTAGGCACTTCTGAATTAATGCACCCTTACGTGCATGCACAAAGTGAAGCCGACGCAGGCGTCTACCTCATTCAAGCTGCAGAAACCCTCGGTGAGGAATTGGGATATAGCTTCAATGGAGAATTCTTTTCTACAGGATATTCTCAGGGAGGACATGCCTCAATGGCCTTTTCTCGGGAACTTGAGACCAATTATTCAGATGTATACCCGCTCACTGCATCAACGCCATTAAGTGGCCCTTATGACATCTCAGGAACACAGTTTATACAGATTTTTGAAAACACCAGCTATTCTAATCCTGCATATTTGGCGTACAACATCATCGGATGGAACAGCTATTACGGAAACCTGTATGAAGATTTAAGTGAGGTTTTCCAAGAACCCTATGCAAGTGATTTACCGGGGATGTTCAATGGGGAAATATCAGCCGGAGAAATTAATGACTACCTGCCTTTTCTGTTAGAAGACCTTATTCAGCCAGGTCTGGTTGATGAAATTACTGGTGACCCTACCCACCCTTTTAACATTGCGGCACAAGACAATGATGTTTACGAGTGGGTGCCTCAAACACCACTTAAAATGTACTACTGTACACAAGATGAGCAGGTGTTTTATCAAAATGCACTTGTTGCCGAAGCCTGGATGAATGAAAATGGCGCCTTAAATGTATCTAGTTCAAACGGCGGTCCTCTAGACCACGGCGATTGTGCCGGCCCTGCAATATTTGAAGGCATGCTGTGGATGCAAGACTTCTCCGTTGATTGTGAAACAGGGTTTGTGGGGGAAACCACTCATGAGTCATGGACTATCGCTCCAAATCCAAGCGTAAATGGGGCAACTGTGATTGCAGGATTGCCCTCAAGTGTAAAGTGGGAGGTTGTGGACATTACAGGCCGAACAATCCATTCAGGGTCTGGGTTACAAGTGAACTTCTCCTCAAACGCCGAAGGCATCTACTTCATAAAGACGGACAATTGGGGAATGAAAAGAGTTTTAGTTCACCCTTAATAAAGTGATATGCATACACCCTCTTTCTGGGATGATGAGTATTCTACCCTCTTTTTGATATCGAAGAAGAAGTTTTTGAATCTCACGTGTAGGTCGGTTACAATTCGCCTTTGAATTCGCTCTATCCATAAACGCGATGTCAAATGAAGCGCCATAACTGTGCGTTGATTTCCCACGCGTGGCGTTTCTGTTGCTTCTTGTTAGCTTTTTCTGCTGATCATGTGTCCTTGTCATGGAGGTTACTCTAAACACCGTTCCTTCAGAATCAGTCCCCTCTAAAGCATCTGCATAGTCATTCCCCATTTCCTCTAACAGTGAACGGACTTCAGGAAGAAGCATCGCTTTACTGTGTGTAAGACGGCCGATTCTATACCCTCTGCCATCATATACATTGACCAATTTGTTTTGGTTGAGACCGTAGTTTAATTCAGCTTCATTTTTGACAAAAAAACTATTTGGCAGAGATCTCGCAGCAGCCTGGTGGCGGGTATATGGGTTTTTAGAAATATGAAGGGTCTTTTTACAACAACTGCAAGGGGGCAGTGAACCCAAATTGGGTGATTTATCATCGAGGGAAACCGCAGGTTGAGGCAACACATCATCTGCTTTGGTTGAACTTGTACCAATGGCGAGTGTTTTATTTGGGATAATATATCCTTTGACGCTTTGAAGTGGTTCAGGGTGTGACAATGACTTAGGTCTCGAAGGCAATTCATCGTTTTCGCCAACTAACGCCACCATTCCACTTGAACAACATACAAAGACAATCAAAATCACCACGACCCTGTCCCACCTAAATTTACGATTTATGTTTATAGTCATAACTGTCAAAGTTCTATCTTGGGACTCGACAGATTTGATACAAACGATATAATTGCTCACGTCCGACTGTTGAAACGACATGGAATGAAACAGAACAAATTGTCAGTGTGTTGAATAAATTTAAAAAAAACAATGAGCATGTTAGGAATAGGCGCGAAAATTGACCACCCAACCTTCGGAGAAGGGGTCATCTTTGGAAAAGAAGGGGAATACTTCAGGATTTATTTCAAAGAGTTAGGAGAGAAGGAACTTGGAGTAGATTATAATGGGTTTACAATTATTGAACCTTCAAAGGGAGATCATCCAAAACCAGATTTAAGTGACATTATCGAAGCGGTAGAAGCTGTATTCGATGACAAACTAACTGAATTAACAACACATTTTGAACCTCAGCCTATTCAATTGGGTGACAAATGGCTTGGTGGGACAATGGTTCTAAAGCCAAAAGATTCAGAATTGCAAACGAAAGAAATACCTGTTGAAACATTTTTCCACAAAATAGTGATGGTACGAGATCGACTAAGAGTTTTAGAGCAACAGGTGAATGCCGAAGACAAATTAGACAATCAAGATAAAATCAAACTTCAACAGTATATTACCCGAATATATGGATCGTTAACCACCTTCAATATTCTCTTTAAGTACAAAGCGGAGAGTTTTTCTGGAGAAAAGAAACAATCATGAATTACTTTTTACTGACTTTACTCAGCAGGTTAAATAAAACAGTATTGCCTAAATTTTATAAAAAACAAAATCTAGAAAAACTATCTCATTTAGAAAAGGGGATCGTGGGCTGGAAAATATTTGTAACGTATAAATACCTGGACGCTGCGAAAAAAAAAGGCGTGAAAATTATATTTTGAATACCGCCAGCATCTGATCGTCTGTGGGGTCATAATTTGATTGCCAATGATTCATTCGATCAGAGATAAATGAAGCTTGGTCTTTAATCGGAAGTTCAGACGCTTCAAGAATCAGTTTACGCAACCCACTTGTCATCAGTTTTTTATCCTTTACCCCGCCAAACTGATCAGCCAGACCGTCCGTAAAGATGTAAACCAAATCGTGAGGCTTAACGGGAATTGTCGTTTCAACAAAAACATCATCTCTCCAATAATTACCACCAATCGACCTGGGCGTGCCTTTGTATTCTAACAACGCTCCATCTCTGACAATCCAAAGAGGCCTTCTTGCTCCTGCAAACCTCAATGATTTTCTGTCATGATTAAAAGCAACAACCGCCAAATCCATTCCAGCGCCTGCTCTCATTAATCTGCCTTTATCACCCCTTAAGATCGATCTTCTAAACTTTTCATCAAGACGGGTCAACAGATGAGCGGGTCCAATCGATTTGTCAAATGCATGCGCCAACTTCTCCCTTGCCAGCACAGTCATGAGTGCAGCACTAATACCGTGCCCAGTACAATCACACACAGCCAAAAAAGTCAGATCCTTCTTTTTACGGGCAAATAGAAAGTCTCCGCTTAAATAACCAAATGGCTTATCATAAACAGCTAAATCCGGAAAGAGTTCATTTAACTCTTCATCTGTAGGCGCTAACATTCCTTGAATTGAACGCGCATATAGGACGTCCTCGTTGGAAGGAAGCGCAACTTTTTTATGATGAAAATCTTTTTGTGGAAGCATTTAATTAACCTGAGATTTACAACAGTAAAGATAACTACACCTTTATGTATAACGAACCACTTCTATTGGGGTTGCTTTATTTGATTAATATCGTAATTTCGTACAATGAAAAACAATTTGATTATTTCGTTTTTTTGCATCACTATTCTCTCGATCGGATTGATGTCTAGTTCTAACGGTGTCGCAGAAGCGCAAGACCAAGACCGTACAGGAGCTCCAGGCTCTTCTGAGTCTTGCGTACTATGTCATTCTCCAGGTTCAATAACCGCATCAACCTCGATCTCTGTTTTCAACACGAGCGGAGAAGAAATAACAGCGTATATCCCAGGCGAGAATTATGAGGTGAACTTTTTTGTCTCAGGAAATGGCGCGGCTGGATTTGGTTTTCAAGCCACTTCAATCCTAACTGATGGTTCAAACGCAGGAGAATTTTCTAACCCTGGCGATGCAGTTCAGATAGAAGCAGTCGGTGACCGCCATATCGTGGAGCATAGCACACCAAGTACGACAGGAATATTTACAGCGACGTGGAGTGCCCCTGATGTAGGAAGTGGAGATGTGGGGTTCTTTATGTCTGGCATCGCCGCTAACCTCCAAAATCAAAACTGGGGAGATGGTCACGATGAAACAGCGCTTGCACTTTATGAAAGCAGCAGTATTGGTATTGAAGAAAATGCCATCATGGAACAACCAGTCGCAACATCAAACGGCGTTATATTAAACCCGAAAGTTGATGGGACGATTGCAATTTTTGACATCAGTGGACGTCAAAACTTTACCAGAGCGGTCTTTTCAAATGAGACAATTAATGTCGAGACAAGTCAAATAAGTCGTGGCCTACAGATCATTCATTTTACACCACACAATCAGAGCAA
>MDSY01058329.1_pt1 | contig 20398 bp, 19 predicted proteins | sample 811131 | NCBI WGS metagenome assembly MDSY01 (sample SAMN05326643, study PRJNA326480) | marine metagenome | isolation source: seawater | place: Atlantic Ocean: South West | collected 2010
CTCTAGACAACTAAATTGGAATACCCTTACTCCGCCCAACTTTCCAATTGGTGCCAGTACTAGAGAGCTGGGTATGAATACAAACAGGGCCGAGTATTTACCACACGAAGGGGTAATGCTGGAAGAGGTAGCTTCCTTACTTAAGGATGTTCCTAATGGAAATTTTGTTGATGCTACTTACGGATATGGATCACATTTTAATTTATCAGAAAAATTTACACATTTAAATTTTATTGGCTTTGATCGAGATCTTGAAGCTATAAACAATAGTAAAAAAGATCATAATGTTTATCACCTCAATTTTTCAGAAATTTATAATTTTTTATCTAAAAATAGTTTCTTACCATTAAGCGGTATTTTATATGATTTTGGTTTATCTTCTCATCAGATAGATTCTGACTATAGAGGTTTTTCCTTTCAAAAAAATTCTTGGCTTGATATGAGGATGGATACTAATCAAAATTTAAAAGCAGATATTATCCTAAATAGTTACTCCGAAGAAGCTTTATCTGAAGTTTTAAAACTTTACAGTGAAGACAGAAACTATAAAAAAATTAGTAAAAAAATTGTTAAGTATAGACCTATTTTGACTACCAGAGAATTAGTTAAAGTAATAAAAGAAGCTTTACCTAAACAGAATCCAATTTACACGGAAAAAACAGTTAGAAAAATATTTCAAGCATTAAGAATTGAAGTCAATAATGAATTAAATGAAATTAAAACTTCTTTAGACTCAATAAAAAATTCTATTATTAAAAAAGGAATCATAGTTTGTATTTCCTATCACTCACTAGAAGATAAGATAGTTAAAAATTTTCTAAATGAAATTACTACCGCCTGTATTTGTGAAACCAGTATTCCAATATGTAGTTGCGATATTGAACAACAATTTATCTTTCCTAAGAAGAAGAAGTATAGACCTTCAGATAAAGAAAAAGCTTCTAATCCAAGATCGAAATCAGCGATTATGAGATATGTGGTTAAATTATGATAAAGCAAATAATATTCAAAATTATTTTTTTTGGAGTTTTTTTATCTATAGCTATTCCTTTACTTTTAAATATAAAAGTTAATGAATTGTCGAATAGTATTTCTGAAATAAATAAAGATATTTTAATTTTAGAGAGAGAAAAAGCTGCAATTACTTTAAAACATAGTGAGTTATATTCAGTAAGCAATATTGACAAACTATCCAAAAGACATTTTTACGTGAGACTAGATATATCACAAAAAATAAATAAATTAGAAATACCTTATAAATTAAATACAGAAGGTAATGAATATATTGCAATATTAGGATTTGGCAAATAATTATGAGTTTTAAAAGAATAAAACTCACATTATTATTTATCACCCTCAATTCTTTTTTAGTTTTTTCGTTTTATTTGTTTATTGAAGTTGTCTATGATTTGCAGTTTTCAAATTCTGAATATTTTAAAAACAAAGCTTTATCTTATAGAGAGAGAACTGAAGTAATAGAAGCAAGAAGGGGAGCTATCTTAGATAAAAATTATAAAGAAATAGCAAATAGCATTAAAGCATTTAATATTGGAGTCTACCCAAGCAAAATAACTGATAAAAAACAACTTTCAGAACTATTATCTCCACTTTTAAAAATAGAAACTAAAAAAATACTTGAAAAGTTAAATAGTAATTCAAATTACATTTACTTAAAAAGAAATGTGGATTATGAGGTTGGCTCAAAGATAGAAAAATGGGGTTATCAAGGAATCAATGTAGAGTCATCTACAAAAAGAATAGTATACGATGATTCATTAAAGAAAATAGTTGGATATGTCGACCCTGATGGTAATGGAATAGAAGGCTTAGAGTTATATTTTGATAATACTTTAAAAGGAAAAAATGGCGAATTAAATTATGAAGCTGCTCCAAATGGAGAAGTAATTCCTCAAGGAAAAATAAATACGATAGATCCTATACATGGAGAAGATATAATTTTATCGATAGATTCTGAGTTACAATATATTTCAGGAAATCTTTGTGAAGAGGCTTTAAAAACTACAGAAGCTTTCAAATGCTCTGTAGTTTTTGCTAATGCTAGCAGTGGTGAAATAATAATTTCTGCAGAAAAATCAAGTTTAGATAATAAATATTTTGATATAAATCTAATTAGTGCAAGAGCTTCTTATGAGCCAGGATCTGCTTTAAAAATTTTTACTATAGGATCACTACTAGAAAAAGGTTCTCTGACTGAAGAAGACACTTTTTTAGTTGAAGATAAAATAGAAATTATTGATGGTTCCTGTGAAAAAAATTATGACGGACTTAAAGGTTGTTATAGAGACTTTTTAAATCATGATCCTTATGAAATTACTGTAAAAGATATTATAGAAAGATCTTCAAACGTTGGAACAATAAAAATTACTGAAAATTCAAATATTGAAGATATTGAAAAATTTTTAAAAAGATTTGGTTTTGAAAAAGAAACTGGAATCGAATTCACTGGTGAAATACAAGGTGGTTTCACTGAATATAAAAAATGTCTAACTTGTCTGAGCGCACTTTCAATCGGCTATTCTATTAACGTTTCTCAATATCAGATGGTTAGAGCATATAGCATAATTGCTAATGGTGGTTACGATGTAAAACTAACATTGATTCAAAAAGACAGAGTTGGGATTGTTAGTAAATCTATTATTAGTAATGTGATGTCAGATAAGTTAAAGAGTTTACTTATAAACGTCGTAGAAGGCGAAAATGGGACTGGGAGGTCACTAAAAAAAGAAGGTTACACAATTGGTGGTAAAACAGGTACAAGCAGAACACATTTAGAAGGAGTAGGTTACTCAAATGACAGATTCAATACTTCCTTTACTGGTTTTTTTGAAACTAAGGAAGGACCTATTGTGGGTTCAGTTCTTTTATGGGGAGCAAAGACTAATCCAACTTCTGAATACGTAACAGGTGGTTCTACAGCAGCACCAATATTTAAAAAAATCATTACCTATTTTGTTCCTAAGGAGTAATTTTGAATTTACATATTATTGAAGAATTAATAAATGATAAAAATATCAAACCTGAAGATATAGTAAATAGTACTTTAGATATATCTGAAAAATCTATATTGTTAATAAATCACAACTCTCAAAATCGTTTAGATCAATTAATTGAAGAAGCACTCAATAAAAAAGTAAAAAAAATAATTACTAGTGATATCTGTTCTATTCAAAAAAATGAAATTCTTAAAGTAAAAAATTATGAAGAAATTTTTAATCTTTTTTTATCAAAAATTTCTAATACTTATAAAAATAAGAATTACTTTGGTATAACAGGAACTAATGGAAAGACAACTAGCGGATATTACTTAAGCCAGATATTAAATAGCAGTTCTTTGTTTATTGGAACAAATGAAAATTTGTTATTTAAAAATATAACTAAAGAGAAACATTTAACAACCCCAAAACTATTTAATATAGTAAAGCTTTTAAGCCTTAAGAAATTTCAGAATATAGAGGACGTTGTATTAGAAGTTTCTTCACATGCATTAGATCAAAATAGACTAAAAGGTATAAAGTTCAAAGTTGCAGGGTTTACTAATTTGTCACAAGATCACTTAGATTATCATCAAAATATGGAAAATTATTTCCAATCTAAATTGAAATTATTCTCAGAAGATATTTCTGAAAGTTATGTTTATATTGATTCTGAATGGGGACAAATGATTAAATCCTCAACTACTTTGCCTTCATTTAGTATTGGAACAAGTAAAAAAAATAATATTTATATAAAAAAAATAAATTCTAGAAAAAAAAGTTTTGATCTATCTTTTGATCTTGAAGGAGTGGCCTATGATATTTCTGTGCCCTTATCTGGACCTGAATCATATCTTAATTATTTACTAGCTCTGTCTATGGCGTATATATCTAATGTCGATAATCTAGATAATTTAATTGAATCATCTTCAAAATTAGTAAATCCGAAAGGTAGATATGAAATAATAAAATATAAAAATAATAATGATATAGTGATTGATTTTGCTCATACTCCAGAATCTATACATCAAGCAATTAATTTTTCAAAAAGAAACTATAGGTCAGTCATCATTATTTTAGGTGCCGGTGGAGATAGAGATAAAGAAAAAAGAATTCTCATGGGTAAATCAGCAAATAATGCTGACAAGATAATTATTACCAATGATAATCCACGAAATGAAAATGAGGAAGAAATAGCTAAAGATATATTAAATGGAATAGATTTAAATAAAGATACCGAAATAATCCTTAATAGAAGTGATGCTATAGCAAGAGGAATTGATAATCTTGATAAAGATTCTGTATTATTAATACTAGGGAAAGGGCATGAAACAATTCAAGAATTTAAAGATAATTTAATAGAATTTAGTGATCAAGAAGAAGTAAAAAAGATAATTATGGAAAATTTATGATTGGAGTAATCGTTGCCGGGGGAATAAGTTTTCTTTTTGTTATTTTTTCAACATCAATTGGTGTAAATTATTTTAAATCTAAGAATATTGGGCAACCCATACGAGAAGAATTAAATTTTCATGAACACAAAAAAGGTACACCAACAATGGGAGGCGTGTTTATAATCCTTGGTTCATATGTTGGATTTATTCTTTCTCATATAAACTTCTGGACTATTGGTAAAGGTTTTAAGGTTGAGCTCTTATCTATAAGTTCTGAAATATTATCTCTTTTAATTCTTGGAACTTTAATGGGTCTTGTGGGTTTTATAGATGACTATTTGAAAGTAAAGAAGAATAGGAACTTGGGCTTAAAAGCAAGTAATAAAATAATTCTTCAAACAATTGTTGCATTCATTGGTTGTTTTTATTTTTATTTATTAGATAATTCTTCGATTTTCTATTTATTTAGTGGTTTTGGTTTTGATGTAGGAATATTTAAATGGCTAATAACAGCATTTATTATTATAGGTATTACTAATGCGGTTAATTTGACAGATGGTTTAGACGGTTTAGTAGCAGGAAGTTCATCGGTGTCTTTTGGTGGACTATTAATAATTACTTTTTGGATATTTAGGCATCCTGAATACTATACAAATTTTATAAATCCAGTTTTTGTTTCCCTTGAATTATCAGTTTTAATATCTTCAATTGCTGGGTCTTGCTTAGGTTTCCTTTGGTGGAACACAAATCCTGCAAAAATAATTATGGGAGATATAGGATCACAATTTATTGGCTCAATGTTTCCTTTGATTCTTTTTGCTATAGGTGCTGATGCACTCATACTTTTTTTCTGTTTCCTTTATATATTGGAGGCTATGTCTGTAATCATCCAAGTAGTTTCTTTTAAATATAGAAATAAAAGAGTATTTAAAATGACACCAATACACCACCATTTTGAAATGAGTAATTGGGCTGAAACTACAATAATAGTGAGATTTTGGATCATTAATGGAATATTTATTGTAATAGGGCTAGGTCTTTTCTATGGTGATTGGGTCTTGTTTGGTAATTAAGTGAAAAAGTTAATTTTTGGATATGGGGCAACTGGAAAAGCAGTAGAAACTTATTTTAAAAATAACAATGTAGAGTACTTAATTTTTGATGATAATAAAGAATTAAACTTTCCAGTTGACCTGTCTTTTAACAACAATAAATTAATAGAGATTGATGAAGTTGTAATATCTCCTGGTGTAAAGCCTTCACATCCTTTTCTAGAAAAATTTATTTCTATGGATATTCCTATCATTACAGATATTGATATATTCAATAATTATTATTCAAATAAAATTATCGGTGTTACAGGAACTAATGGTAAAACTACTTTTGTAAATTTGTTAAATGATTTTATAAATTCACAGGGTCTTTCGTCGATTGCCTTAGGTAATGTTGGACAATCGCCATTAGATATTATTGGAAGAAAATTTGATTATTTAATATTAGAATTATCAAGTTTTCAACTTTATTATTTACAGGAATTAAAATTAAGTTTAGCAATAATACTTAACATTCATCAAGATCACCTGGATTGGCATGACAATTATAAGAATTACAAAGATTCAAAATTAAAAATTAAAAAATTTGTTGAGAATGAGTCTAATAGATTCTTGATTGATTCAAATTCAAATATAGAAATTAATAAGAAATATGATTTAAATAAACTACCTTTTTTTAGGAATTTATCTGATATTTTTATGAAAACAATCATACATCTTGATTTAGATGTAGATTTAGCGTATAAATTTTTAATTAACTCAAAAAATCAGGAACATAGATATGAGTATATTGAAAAGATTAATGATGTTATTTATATAAACGATTCTAAATCAACAAATTTTCATTCTGTATCAAGTGCATCAACAAAAGTAAAGAATGGAATTTTAATAATGCATGGACTAACAAAAAATATTTCATCAGAAGAATTAAAAATATCTTCATCTATTAAAACTATTTTAATTCCTAAGGATATGAATGTTAACCTAGACAAATTTACTGGAAATAAAGTATATATAGATAGTATTTTTGAAATAGAAGAGGAATTAAAAAAAATTATTAAACCAGGCGATACAGTTTTATTTTCATGTGGGGGAGCTAGTTTTAATGATTTTAATAATTATCAAGAAAGAGGTAATTATTTCAAAAAAGTAGTAAACAAACTTAAGGATAATGATGAGTAAAGTTACTTTTTCAATGTTTAAAAAAATCAATATTATTTCTATATCATTTCTTGTTTCTTTTGGGATATTATTAAATCTATCTGCTTCCTCTGTGCAAGGTTTAATTCAATTTAATGATAATTTTCATTTTATAAAGAGACACGTTGTTTCAATAATTATTGGTTTAGTAATTTTTAAATTTGGTAAAAATTTTACAACAGAGACTTATAAAAAATTTGTTAATACTTCGATGGTCGCAGTTACATTAATTTTATTTTTTGTTCTTACATATGGAATTGTAGCGGGAGGTAGCAGAAGATGGATTGATTTAGGTATAGTCAATTTTCAACCAAGTGAATTTGCTAAACCAGTAATAGTTCTATGGATTGCTCATCATTTATCTAATCTAGAAATAGGTAAATCAGATTTATATTATCTTCAAAGAGCTTTACTACTACCGGGTCTTTGCTGCTTGTTAATACTTTTGGAACCTGATTTTGGTACAACTTTGACAATTGCTGGAATTATTCTTATCCAACTATTTTTTTCAGAAATAAAAATTATTTACCCAATTAGCCTTATTTTTATTTCTCCAATACCAATATTTTATGCAATTACCACAGGAAGTTATAGATTTGATAGGTTTAATATTTGGTATTCAAAAATATGCGAAGGTAATGATATACCAATAGATGTTATAAGAGATAAATGTTGGCATCTTTACCAAAGTAAAATGGCTATAAGTTCAGGAGGCTTGTTTGGCTTGGGACCAGGGACTTCAAGAGCTAGGTGGGGAAGTCTTCCAAATTCTTGGTCAGATTTTATAGCTTCAATTGTTGGAGAAGAATATGGTTTTGTTGGGTTCATTGTTTTAATAGTTGCTTTATTTTTATTAATAATTTCATTTTATGGCTTGGCTCTTACAACTAATTCAGAATTTAATAGATTATATTTTGTAGGTATAGGGTCTTGGATACTAATTCAGACATTATTTAATTTAGGTGGTGTAGTAGGACTGCTCCCTATTACCGGTATAGTTCTTCCTTTTGTAGCTTACGGAGGTTCAGCAATGGTGTCTATATTTATAGCTCTTACAATTGCAAATTCAAAAGAAGAAATAGAAGTTAAATGAAAAAAATAGGTATATTTTCGGTTGGGACAGGAGGACATGTTATTCCAGCTAGAAGTATTGTTGAGCAATTAATTGAATCTGGAATTTCCTTAGAAGAATTTGTTATAGTTACTGACGCTAGAGGATCAAAGTACTTTAAAGGGTTAGATATTAAATTACATATAAAAGATATTTATAGATCAAAAAATGGAATTATTGGATATGTTTTAAATGTTTATGGAATATTTAAAACTTTATTAGAAATAAAAAACATTATTTTAGATGAAAACATAAAAATAATATTTTCAACAGGATCTTATATTGCTCCATTGGCTAGTTTTTTATGTTTGATACTGAATATAAGGTTTATTAGTCAGGAACAAAATATTTATAGTGGATTAGGAAATAAAACAGCTTCTTACTTTCCTGGTAAAATATTTACCTCATTTCCTGAAACTAATAATATAAATAAAAAAAAGATTGAGTTTGTAGGACCTGTTATAAATAAAAAATTATTTAAAGAAAATAAAAAAGAAAATAAACAATTAACTATTGGCATTCAAGGAGGCAGTCAAGGTTCTTTAGAAATCAATAACTATTTTTCTGAATTTATAAGAAAAAAATCTTTTCAGGATATGAATTTAAATGTTCGTTTTGTACATATAACGGGCGATAAACATAATTTGGATGATTCACATTTTGTAAAAGAGTATGAACAATATGATTTCATATCAGATATGAATACCTTTTATCAAAAGATAGATTTACAGATTTCACGCTCTGGAGGGGGTGCTTTTGAAGCAGCTTACTTAGATATACCTCAAATTCTTATACCTTACCGGCACGGAACAACTTCAAGACACCAAACATTAAATGCTAGATATTTTGAAAGTATAGGTCTTGCAATTATTGCAAATACTTACTTAGACTTTGAAAACCATATGTTTAATATTTTTAAAAACCCAAATGATTGGAAAGAAAGATATTTTAAAGAATCAGAAATAATAACTGGAAATGATAAAATTTGTAATTATTTGTTAGAAGAATTAAATGAATCAATATAAATATATATATGTTTTAGGAATTGGTGGTTCAGGCATGAGCTCTATTTCAAAATATTTATCTCAAAAGGGCTTGGAAGTTAAGGGTTATGACCAAAGGCGTTCATTTATAACTAATCAATTAGAGCAAGATGGAATAAAAGTTGAATTCAATATAGAAAATATAGAATATTCAAAAGATACTTTGTATATATATTCTTCTGCAATACAAATTGAAAAAACAATCTTTAGTAAATATTTGAAAAATAAAAATGTAATTTCAAGACCTCAATTTCTAAACAAACTTTCTAAAGAAAATAAAATTATTGGAGTAACAGGTACACACGGTAAAACTTCTACCACAGCTTTGCTTTCACATATTTTTCATTACAACAACATAAATGTATCTTATATCTACGGTGGTTTGACTTCTTTCCATGGAATAGGAGGACATTATGGAGATGAAGACAAACCTTTAATACTTGAAACTGATGAAGCATTTAATACTTTTAAAGATATTGAAATAGATGATTTGTTAGTAACAAATATTGATAAAGATCATTTAGACCATTTTCTATCTTATGATAATTTAATAGAAGCTTTTAAACATGTTATAAGCAATGTTAAAGATAATTTGGTTTTAAATTTTGATGATCAGGTTTTAAATGAAATAAAAATAAAAAATAAATACTTTAGTTATGCGTCAAAGGATATTGCTGATTTTACAATTATATATCCTGATAAGTTTAAATTCGAAGGCAACGAATATAAGATAGTATCTAATCTAATAGGAATACATTTCGTATCGAATATTGTAGGAGCAATTGCATTGGCTTATTTAAATGGAATTGAAATCAACGATTCTTTACTTGCTATAAAATCTTTTCCTGGTGTTAAAAGAAGAACTGAGTATCTTGGATCTGTAGGAGGTATCGATGTTTATGACGATTACGGACATCATCCTACTGAATTGAAAGCTACTATTGAGGCATTAAAGGAACATAGTAAAGGAAAGTTATATGTTATATTTCAACCACATAGATATACAAGAACAAAAAATAATTTTGACGACTTTAAAAAACAACTTTCAAAATCAGATTACTCAATTGTTGTTGATATTTATCCTGCGGGTGAAATTCCAATTCCCGGAATTAGTAGCAAGAACTTTGAGATGAAGAACATAAAATATCTAAAATCTATGAGAATGGTACCTAGTTACCTCTCAACTAGAATTAAAGAAAATGATACCGTTCTTACTTTAGGAGCAGGCGATATAACTTTACTCGGTCCTCAAATATTAAAATATCTAGATGAAAAAAAGAATTAAATTATCCGACGTAACTACCTATAAGTTTGGTGGTTTTTGTAATAGTTTTTATGAACTATCAGATAAAAGTGAACTTAGTGAAATAGAAAGCAACTTAACCAGCGAGGAAACTTTTGTTCTTGGTAAAGGTTCAAATGTTGCTTTTTCTGATAAAGAATTTAAAGGTACTGTATTACGTACAAATTTCAATAAACTCAAATATTTTAAAGATAAATCTGAAGTTAAAGTAGGTTCTGGGTACTACTTACCTAAATTATCTAGATTCTATAAAACTAACAATTTAGGTAATTGCGAATTTCTATTAGGCATTCCAGGTTCAGTAGGGGGAGCGGTAAAAATGAATGCTGGGGCACATGGATTAGAATTTTCCGACGTTCTCCTGAGCTTAGAAGTTTTTAATCTTGAAAGTAAAAAATTTGAGAAACTTTCTAAGAAAGAAGTAGCTTTTAGTTACAGGAATACAAAAAACCTAGAAAACAAAATTATAACTTCTGTAACCCTATCAGCAGTAGAAGAAGACCCTGTAATAATTAAAAAAAAGATGAGGGATTATACAACTTATAGAAAGAACACACAACCAGCTGGTATTTACAACGCAGGAAGTGTCTTTAAAAACACTGAAGATTACTCAGCTGGGCAGCTTATTGATAATGCCGGCCTTAAAGGCTATAGCGTTGATGGAGTAAGTGTGAGCAATAAGCATGCAAACTTTTTTATTGCGCCTAAAGGCTCCAAAGCAAAGTCCCTTTATATTTTAGTAAAATATGTTAAAGATCAAGTAAATAAAAAGTATGGAGTAGATTTAGAAGAAGAAATACTATTTATAGGTGACTTTGATTAATTATGGACTACGGGGATATAGAAAAACAGACATTTAAGACATATCTAACCTTTTCAACAGCCTTGCTTACATTGATTATTATTTTCTTCACTATCTCATCAACTGGTTATAGGGTTACTAACATTATTTATAACGAGCTAGGAGTGTTGAACTATAGCTCCTTAGAAAGCTTAAAAGGGGTCTCTATATGGCTAATTGATGACACATACTTTGAAATATTTTATGAAGACAACCCGACAGTGGAAAAAATAACGATTAAAAAAGAACTCCCTAATACCCTGTTAGTCTCCATCAAAATCTCAGACAAAATAGCCTTCGTAGAAGACTTAAGGCAGAAACCTACAAAGAAGTTTGTTCTATTCAAGAACCTTTACGCATCTGAAGTTGAGAATGGAGAAGGTCTCATGCAAGTAGTCATAAGTAACGGTCCTGTAAAAGAAGGTTTTAGAGAAGAGCTCGTAACTTTTGTAATGACTCTAAAAAAGTACACTATAGACACATCAAAAATACTTATGGAATACGACGGCGTTTCACTAAGCGTCACTTCTTTTGAGACGCTTGTGAATCTTGGAAGTCCTTCAGACTTAGCGAGGAAAGCTGCAGTCGTAGGCTACTATCTTGAAGAAGGGGTCTGCAAAGGTGAAATTCGTATAGTCTATAGTGAGGACAACGAAGAAATCACTGCTATTACAAGTTGCTCATAATATAAACCTATACTATAGATATAGATAATTATATAAAAAAATATTGTTTAAATATTGAATAGATGATATTCTTAACTTCTAAATAAGGATTTTATGGCTACAAAAAGTAATAAAAATAAAGAAAAGGGTGTGAACTTGAATATGAGACCAAGAAATTATTCTGCTGTAATTAAAGTTGTAGGTGTTGGAGGAGGAGGTACCAACGCTGTTAATAGAATGATTAAATTAGGAATTAAAGGCGTAGATTTTGTTGCTTGTAATACTGACGCCCAAAGCTTACTTGGATCTAAAGCAGATTTAAAACTAGACCTTGGTAGAAAATCAACTAGAGGTTTAGGTGCTGGTGCTAATCCTGAGATAGGAAGGCAAGCAGCTGTTGACTCAGAAGAATTAATTGCTGAAGCATTAAAAGGTTCAGACATGGTATTTATTGCTGCAGGTGAAGGTGGAGGAACTGGTACAGGAGCCTCTCCAATATTAGCAAATGTAGCTCATGAGTTAGGAGCTTTAACGGTAGGTGTAGTTACAAGGCCATTTGGATTTGAGGGAAGAAGAAGGTCTGTACAGGCTGAAGAGGGTATTCAAGCTTTAAGAGACGTTGTTGATACATTAATAGTTATACCAAATGATAGACTTTTACAAATTAGTGATAAAGATATAAAGATTAGTGAAGCTTATCTTAAATCAGATGAAATATTAGCAAACGGTGTAAAAGGTATAACTGGCTTGATTACAAACCCTGGAGTTATAAATGTTGACTTTGCTGATGTAAAAACAATATTGAAGGATGCTGGTAATGCTGTCCTAGGAATAGGCAAGTCTACAGGAGAACAGAGAGCTCCAAATGCTGCCCAGGCTGCTATATCATCTCCTTTACTTGAAGCAAATATGGACGGTGCTGAAGGAGTCCTTATAACAATTGCAGGATCTGAAGATCTTAAGTTGCAAGAAGTTAATGAAGCAGCAAGAGTTATCACAGAAAGGGCTGATGATAATGCAGAAATTATTTTTGGTCACCTTGTAGACGATACTTTAGGTGATGCTGTTGAAGTAACGGTTGTAGCAGCTGGTTTTGGACCTAGACCAAATAGAAGAACAGTTTCCGATGTAGATGCTGATAATGGAGGAGACGGCCTACCTGATTTCATCAGAGGATAATCTTTCTATAACATAAAATTTAGATAAAGATTTCTTTAGCTAATATCAATAATATGACGTTAAACCTTAAATTTGGTGATAAAAGAACATCCTTTATTTTGAAAGATGAATCAGGTTATAAAGACTTTGCTGAAAAAAAATCTAAAAATGGCCAACAATTAAATGACTATTATATAAGTAAATTTGCAATGATGTCTCAAACACACAGTGACATTATTGAAGAAGTAAATAAACCAGGCATTTATAAAGCTGATGGAATTATAACTGAAAAAAAAGACTTAAGATTAACAATACAAACCGCTGACTGTATGCCAGTACTATTAGCAGATGAGAAAAAAGTTGGAGCGATTCATATTGGATGGCAAGGTATAGAGAATAAGATATTTCACAAAGCAATTTTGAAATTTGATATTTCAAAATTAAAAATAATAATAGGTCCCCATGCTAAAAAATGTTGCTATGAAGTTAAAGAAGACTTATACATTAAATTCAATGAGTATTGCATAAGAGATAAAGATAATATATTTCTTGATTTGACTAGAGAGATAGCTAATTTTTCGAAAGAAAATAATATAAAATTGAATATTTCAGATATCTGTACAATACATGATGAAAGATATTTTTCTTTTAGACGCGACAGCACGAAACTTAGACAGTTGAGTCAAATATGGATTTAAATACTTTAAATGAAATTAATGATTTAGTAAATAAATACAATGCTGTCTTATTACCTGTTGTAAAAGGACGTAAATTAGAAGATATAAAGAAAATATATGATTTGGGTTTTACAGATTTTGGTGAAAATCGAATGGAAGAATTGCTTAACCACAAGAAAATATTTCAAAACGCAAATTTTCATTTCATAGCTCCCTTGCAATCAAGAAAAATAAATGAAATTATGAACAACTGTGTTTCAATACATACGGTATCTCGTGAAAAGGAAGCTATTAAAATAAATAAAAATTATGATAATCAAAATATATTTGTACAAATAAATGTAGATAATGATCCAAACAAAAGTGGAATAAAACCTCAAGAAGTTTATAAATTTTTTAATATATTCAAAAATTTAAGCTATTTTCCGATTGGTATAATGTGTATACCTAGTCAAGAAAATGAACCTGAGATATCATTCTCCAATATGCAAAAAATTAATGAAAATATTAAAAAAAATTATCAAAACTATAAAGGCGAGCTTTCAATGGGCATGTCAGACGATTATAAAATTGCTTTGGATTATGGTGCTACAATAATACGTATAGGTAGTAAAATTTTTAATTAATGTTAGAAAAATTTCTTATTTCAATTGGATTAAAGCAGCCAACAAATGTTGAGCAATACATTGATGATTCCACTACAACAGTAAGACCATCATCAGAGAATAGATTTGCTAACGATGATTATGCAGGAGATCTAAGAATTCACGAGCCAAAAGATGAAGTTGAAATTAAAGTATTAAAAACTTTTTCTGAAATACACAGCCTTGGTGATGCAATAAAAGAAGAATTTATCGTAGCTATGGATATTAGAGATATTGAAGATCAAAACGAAAGAAGAAGAATATTAGATTTTGTTACTGGAATGGCATTTATTAGTAACGGTAAACTAAGGTCTATTAATAAAGATGGCGTTTTTTTAATATTACCATCTAACTCATCACTCCCTTCTGAAGAAAGAGAAAGACTTCAAGAACTGGGTCTCTATAAAATAAATGTGTAGTTTACTTGCCTTAACTTACAAACTATTTAGTTACTCTTTATTCCTCTGGATTATTTTGTCATGGGTTCAAGTTCCTCAAGAACATCCAATTGGACAAATAAAAAATATATTAGATCAATTTTATAATCGTATTTTATCACCAATAAGATCTGCAATACCTACAGTGCGTATCGGAATGGCAGGCTTAGATCTATCTCCTATAGTTCTTATTTTGGGTGTAAATTTTCTATATCCAAGGGTTGTTAATATTATTTGTTATATTTGATTAATTTTAGTATCAACTAAATAATCTAAAATTTTATTAGATCCTTTAGTCTTAGTAGTAGTAAATTCAGTAGTTAGAGTTTCATTTAATATGTAGTCTTTAAATTTTTCAACTGAAGATAAGACCAGTTCTTCCTGTGTTGAAATATTAAGTGAAATTCTATCAGTTATATCAAAACCTTGATCTTTTCTTTGTTTTTGAACAGTTGAAACGACCTCTCTAGAAATTCTTTCTAATATCAACTCTTCATTTAATTCTGTATCAAGATAAATAGAAAAATCATCAACTATTTCTTGATTAGTGGTTTCTTTACTTTTAATTAATTTTAGGTTGATATCTTTGATATGAATTTTTTTGTTATTAAATTTGGTATATTTGTTAATTATTAAATCTTCAATATCTTTCTGATTTAAAGTAGATAATTGATTTGCAAATTTACTTATTTTATTTCCCAACTTAGGTCCTAAAGTAGGGTAGTTTGGTTTACATTCGTACTTTACCCATTTATCAAATTCACTATCAAATGTTAATTCTTTAATGTTTAACTCATTAAGGATTATTTCTTTTACGCTTGTGATTTGTTTAATTTTGTTTTTATCTTTTGTAATAATTTTTAAATTTCTTAAGGGCTGTTTATTAGGAAGTTCAACATTAAGTCTTATATTCCTAACTGCTTTAATAATATTTTTAGCTAATTCCATTTCTTCTTCTAACTTTGTATTGATTAATAAGTCATTAGATTCTGGATAATCTTCATAATGGATACTCTTATTATTGTTATTTGTTAATCCTTGGTATATTTCTTCGCATATAAAAGGTAATACAGGAGCCATTGTCTTAGAAAAATCAAACAATACTTCATGTAGGGTTTTAAATGCGTTTATTTTATCTATATCGTCATTGCCTTTTTCTTTCCAGAATCTTTTTCTATTTGATCTAACATACCAATTTGTTAATTCATCTATAAAATTCATGAGAGGTGGTATCACTTCATAAAGATAATAATTTTCCATTTTTTCATTAACTGTTTTAATTAGAGATTGAAGGGAGGAAATAATCCATTGATCCATCAAAGGCCTTTCATTAACTGGAGATGCTGAATTAAGATCATCTAAAGTGATTTCATCAGCGTTTGCATAATTAGAGAAAAATGAATAACTGTTCCACAAAGGAAGGATAACGTTTCTTGTTACGAGCTTTACACCTTCTTCTGAAAATTTTAATGGTTCTCCTCTAACAACAGGTGAATTTATTAGGTAAGCTCTCAAACTATCACCTCCATAAGTATTTAACAATTCTTCAGGGTCAGGGTAGTTCTTCAAACTTTTACTCATTTTTCTACCATCTTCGGCAAGAATCATACCAGTAGTTATACAATTTTTAAAAGCTACAGAATCAAATAAAGCAACAGAAAGAACAGTAAGTGTATAAAACCAACCTCTAGTTTGGTCTAAGCCTTCTGCTATAAAATCTGCTGGAAATCCTTCCATAAATAATTCTTTGTTTTCAAAAGGGTAATGCTGTTGACCATAAGGCATTGATCCTGACTCAAACCAGCAGTCTAATACTTCGGGTGTTCGAGTATAAGTTTTACCATCTATTTTTATCTCTATTTCATCAAGAAAGTGCTTGTGCAAGTCAGAAATATTTTTACCACTTAGTTTTTCGAGCTCTTCTATTGATCCTATGCATAATAAATCATCAGGGTCCTCTTTATTTATCCAAACAGGAATACAGCTTCCCCAATACCTGTTTCTACTTATTGCCCAATCTCTTGCATTAGCTAACCAGTTAGAAAAACGTTTTTCACCAATAAATCCTGGCACCCAATGAGTTTCATTATTAAGCTCAACCATTCTTTCTCTTATTTTTTCTACACTAACAAACCAAGTTGGTATTGCTTTATATATCAATGGCTCACCAGTTCTCCAACAAAATGGATATGAATGAGTTTCTGTAGTTTGGCTAAATAATAGTTTTTTCTTGTCTAGTTGTTCTATAATTATTTTGTCAGCTTCTTTGACATATGTATTTTCTAAACCTTTAACACTTAAATCAAATTTTCCAGATAGTGTTACAGGATCAACAATTACATCTATGCCCCCATTTTTTAAAGCATAAAAATCGCTTTCTCCATATGCAGGTGCTTGAGAAACTAATCCGGAACCAGAGTCCGTATTAGTATCATCACTATGTATAATCCTGAATGCTCCGTTTAAATATTGATTTTCAAATTCATCATATGCTGGGAAGTAGTCACCTCCAACCAGGTCAGATCCTATTGACTCATCAATTATTTCATATTTGTAATCACTTAATTCAATTAGCCTCTCAGTAGCAATCCAGTAATATGTATTATCTAATAAAACTCTTGAGTACTTGATATTTTCTCCAACAGCAATTGCAAGGTTTCCTGGTATACACCAAGGAGTAGTGGTCCAAACTAGAAACTGATCATCTTTTTGTATCTTATTGTGATTAGATCTTGCTTTTAAAGTAAAGAAAATTGATGGATCTTTTACATCCCTATAGTCCATATTTGCTTCAAAATTGGAAAGAGGTGTTGCTGCAGCCCATGAATAAGGCAAAACTTTGTAATCTTTATAAATTAAATCATTTTCCCAGAGCTCTTTAAAAACCCACCAAACACTTTCCATAAAATCAAGATCCATTGTTTTGTAGTCATTTTCAAAATCAACCCATCTACCTATTTTTCTTGTAACTCTTTCCCAATTTTCAGTATTTGTCTGAACTTGGGATCTACAAGCTTCGTTAAATTTACCTATGCCGAACTCATCTATTTGCTGTGGGTCCTCAAGACCTAATTCTTTCTGTACTTCCATTTCTATAGGCAAACCATGGACATCCCAACCAAATCTCCTTTCTACATAAAACCCCCTCATAGTCCAATATCTTGGAACTATGTCTTTTATTACTCCTGCTAGTAAATTTCCATAATGTGGACTACCTGTTGGAAATGGAGGTCCATCATAAAATCTAAAGATTTTTGAATCTTTTCTGTTTTTGACTGAATTATGAAATGCGTCTATTTCATCCCAATACTTAGCTGTTTTATCTTCATTTTTTGCTAAATCTATATTATTATTAACTCTTTTGAACATATCTTTAAGATTTTAAATACTTTACAGAGAAAAACACTGTTTTAATTAACATTTAAATTATTTTTTAAATTTTTTTCTTTTAATAAGAAATTTAGTAATATACATTAATTAATAAATAAAGAGAACATGAGTAGAAAATTAGCACAAGGAACAATTAATAAATTTAAAAAGAAACTCTTAGAAGAGCAGAAGCAATTGAGAGACCTTCTTGAAAGACATCAGGAGGAGAGAGAGAGAATCAGACTTTCGGAAGCATCAGCTGAAAGAAGTCCCGACCCAACATCAGCAGATGGTGGTTCAATGGCTTTTGAGCTAGAGAAAGAATTGACTTTAGATGAAAATACTAAACACTTATTAAATCAAATTGATCATGCGTTAGTTTTAATTAAAAAGAAGAAGTATGGAAATTGTCAAAATTGTCAAAAACCAATACCTGTTGCCAGATTAGAAGCGCTGCCTTATTCAGTAAACTGTAAAGATTGTGCAGTATTAATTGACTCTTAATAAATTCTACAAACCTTTGGTGATTTCTTTGCTATTAGCTTCTATTGATAATTATGTTAAATATGTTATTAGATTGAACAACATTCAAGAAACTGTAGTAATCAAAAATTTCTTAACTATAGATTTAACATATAACACAGGTATAGCTTTTGGCCTCTTTAGTGATAAAACAAATATAACATTTGTACTTTCTATTATTGTTCTAATTTGGTTAATTACACAATTCAAAACTGTTAAAAAAAACTCTATGGAGTTCTATTCCCTTATTCTGATTCTTGGAGGAGCGTTTGGAAATTTAGGAGAAAGAGCTTATAACTTAATTATTTCAAACGATGGAAAAGTAACAGATTTTATTGAGTTATTATTTATACCTAGTTTTAATTTTGCAGATTCATATATAACTATCGGTATATGCCTATTAATATTTTCGGAGTTAAAAAATAAATAATATCGAGATAAAATTTCAAAATGATAACTTTATAGTTTTTAATAAACCTAATGGTTTGTTAACTCATCCAAATAATAAATCTAAAGAAGAAACTTTAAGAGATCATCTAATTAAAATTAGACCACAAATATTAGAATGGGGTGAAAAAAATAGAGAAGGAATAGTCCATAGATTAGACAGGGTAACCTCAGGCCTAATTATTTGTCCATTGAATCAAGAAACATTTATTACAATACAAGATCAATTTAAAGAAAGAAAAATTAATAAGAAATACCTAACAATAATTGAAGGACATCTTTCATTTGAAACCGGAAAAATAGAGCTACCACTCACAAGATCTGAATCAAACAGGTCAAAAAGAATTGTAGCTAAAAATGGCAGAGTGTCTATTTCTGAATATGAGGTCATAAAGACTACAAAGGACTACTCCCTTGTATCAATAGATTTAATTACTGGTCGTAATCATCAAATTAGAGCTCAGATGGAATATTTGAACACACCTGTAGTTAATGATATATTGTATGGTGCTAAATTGAATCGACTTATTTCTCCTTCGGCAATTTGTTTACATTCTCACATTTTAAGTTTTAATTTATTTAATGAAGATTTTACTTTTGAATCTTCACCACCAGATTTTTTTAATAAAGTTCTGGAAGTGTAAATTTATTAAAAAACATTTACAATAAATCTATGAATAAATCTTTTGTACATTTACATGCTCATACAGAATATTCCATGTTGGATGGAGCAGCAAAGATTGACTCTTATCTTGATAAAGTTAAAGAACTTGATCAACCTGGCGCTGCTATAACCGACCACGGTAATCTTTATGGTGCCTTGGAGTTTTATCATTCAGCATTAAAGAAAAAATTAATTCCAATAATTGGATATGAGGCTTACGTTATAAATGATTCAAGATTTGATAGACCTGATCGTGAAAACAACAAAAGATATCATCTCACACTTCTTGCTGAAAATACAACAGGTTATTGGAATTTAGTAAAAATGGCAAGCAAAGCTTATACCGAAGGCTATTACTACAAGCCAAGAGTCGATTACGACTTATTAAAAGATCATAGTGAAGGAATCATTGCTTTATCTGGTTGCCTCGGCGGAGAAATAGCTCAATTTTTAGCTCCTGATGGATCTGTTGAAGAGGGTAATAAAGAAGGAGAAAGAAGCTTTTCTAAAGCTTTAGAAAAAGCTAAATTTTACCAGTCAATTTTTGGTGTAAATAACTTTTATATAGAACTACACAACCATGGAATAGAACAGCAAAAAATTATTTTACCTGATCTAATTAAAATATCTGAGGAAATAGGTGCTCCGTTAGTTGCTACTAATGATTCTCACTATGTTAATAAAGATGATGCTTCAGCTCATGATGCATTACTATGTGTTCAAACAAATGCAACATTAGACGATAATACAAGATTTAAATTTGATGGTTCAGGTTATTATGTAAAATCGTCTGAAGAAATGAGAAAATTATTTCCTGAAGATAAATTTCCAAAAGCTTGTGATAACACTGTAGAGATTGCTGAAAGAATAGAATATAA
>MDSY01153673.1_pt1 | contig 20395 bp, 27 predicted proteins | sample 811131 | NCBI WGS metagenome assembly MDSY01 (sample SAMN05326643, study PRJNA326480) | marine metagenome | isolation source: seawater | place: Atlantic Ocean: South West | collected 2010
AGAGGAAGAGGAAGAGGAAGAGGAAGAGGAAGAGGAAGAGGAAGAGGAAGAGGAAGAGGAAGAGGAAGAGGAAGAAAAGAAACATTCAGAAGAAGATATACAAGAATTAAAAGAGGAAAATGAAGAATTAAAAGAGAAAAATGAAGAATTAGAAGAGGAGAATGAAGAATTCGAAGATTGTTGTGAAAAATTAGAAGAAGAGGAAGAGGGGGAAGAAGAAGGGAAAATAAAATCTCATAATTTTAATAATCGTAAAGTAGAGTTTGATAATATAAAGAAGGAAGGTGGATTATCCAAGAATAAGGATATTAAAAATGTAGTTGTGTCGTTTTTTTAAAATAAAATAATATTAATTATAACTATAGAATGAAACAAAAAGATATTCTATGTGTATTTTTATTATTACTACTCATTTATATATTGATGAAACCAAATTATGTGGAAGGTTTAAATATTCAAGGATCAGTGAGTAGACATTTAATTAAAGCACATGAATTAGGGAAAGTTGTACCAGTACAACATTCACACTCTTTTCGTTAAAAAATTAAATTATTTCTTTTTCAGATAGTAAATGATTAATTTAGTTTATATGGCAAAACCGATCTATGGCGGTTGGGTCACTTTTACATCACATTTATGTTTAAAATATAATTGTGAATTATTGAAAATAGCAAAGAGAACAGAAAAAAAGAAGAGAAAGTATGGATATGGTGTCGATTATCAGAATATGGAAATAAATGAACTATTGAAACAAGGGAAACATGTAATTACTGCAGTTGACAAACATTACTGGCAGTACTTACACCTCTTTCCAAAAGGTACTATTCTTGTAGTACATGATCCAACAGAGTTAAAAGGAAAAGAGAATGAAATTGTAAAATTGATCAATCATTTTAAGATCATAACAATTCGTAGAACAGTTCAAGATTACTTAAAAAATGAATACAATGTAGATGCTGATTTTTTACCTCATCCATTCTATGAGTATCCCAAATCAAATGATCCATCTGATTATTACTCATTATCAATTTCACGTATTGATTTTGACAAGCATACAAACTTAATCTTAGAAGCAAATCAATTCATAGAAATGGAGGATAAAAAAATCCAAATCTTTGGAGCAGAGAACCGATTGTATGTTCATCATAAATTAAATGACCTTAACTTTCATGATTTTTGGCATGGTAAGTTCCCAAAGACACTTCCGCTATCACATGAGGGGAAAGACTTATTGAATGATTGTCATTTTATTGTCGATATGTCAATTATTAAAGGAGATGGTGGAGGTACACAGTATACTTTCTTAGAAGCGATCTATCATGATTGTGCTTTAATATTACATAAAGAATGGGTTGAACAAGGTACTCTTTTTAAAAAAGACTACAATTGCTATGTAGTTGGATATACAAATAATGTTGGAAAAGAAATAGCTTCAATTATTAATGCTCCATTGGATACTCAATATGAAATGATCCTGAAAAATGCAAAAGAAATGTTAACCGACCATACAGATGTGAAATGGTTTTAACCATAATTTTTATTTCGATTCCTTTGACCAAATGTAATACAAATATACATTAGGATAAGAAAAGCTAATAAACAAAGAATGATACAACAACATACATCTTTATGATTACTTACTCTTTTTTTTTCTTGTTCTTTCGGAATAGACACTGTTACATTTTGTAGGGGCGTTGTATCATCAATGCTATCTGATTTTCGCATTTTGTAAATGGTTGACTCGAATACTCAACTAGTAAATCAAATTTAAAAGCGTACCGTTACTATGAATAGATAAAAATATCTATAAATATATAATATCAATGACAAAAAAGTGTCTTACATGTAAATCTACTATAATTGATGAACTAGAATCTGGAATAGATGATGATGTTCCAAGATTATTAAATTGTGATGATAAATACAATCCAAATAAAACGGAGTTAAAAAAGAAAACACCTACAATTAGTGAAATCGAAGTAAAAATACCCATAAAATCTGAAAAAAATACATGGATCTTTTATTGGGCATCCTTGCCTAAGAAAGAAATTGAGATAAAAGGGAGAGAAGAAGCATATGGAGATGAATCGAATTCTGGTTTATTAGAAACTGATAGTGAGGGTAAAGCAACATTAATTTTAAATTGTCCTCAACCATATCGTGTTAATAACCTTACATATCCACGCCATGTTCATTATACGACACTTACTAAAGATAATGTATGGAGTGATAAAATTAAAACAATGGTTGTATATTGTTATTTAGACAAAGAACAATTTACAAAGGCATTACAATCAAAAGACCATATAATTATTAATGCATTACCCGAAGAATCTTTCCGAGAACAGTCAATAGATGGTACATATAATTTACCTGTTGAGAGTTTAAATCCAAGTAATCGCGATGATAAAGTGAATGACTTTATGGATACTCATATTAAAAAATATCCTGATTTAATGGACTTAATTGAAACAAATAAAATGGATGAAAAGGATATCCCTATCATAACATATTGTCAAGGTCATGAATGCAGTGCTTCCAAAGAATTAGCTAACCATATCATGAATGCTGGATACTCAAATGTAGTTGAGTATCCAGGAGGTATCGATGAATGGTTTAACAATAGTAGTGATGATAGTAGTGATGAAGAAATAACATTCTTTGAAGATGATAGTAAGTACAATCTAAATAATAAATATGAAACAATCATTATCAATGATGTAAAATACAAACATCAATTAGATGATCTTAATTATATCTTAGATGAAGATGATCAAAAAGTAGGTGAATTGATAGATAATAAAATAGTCTGGGATACAGAACAAGAAAAGATAAATAACGAATTTTTAAGTGAAGAAGAAGAAGCGGATGATGATAAAGACGAAGAGGATGATGATAAAGACGAAGCGGATGATGATAAAGACGAAGAGGATGATGATAAAGACGAAGAGGATGATGATAAAGAAGAAGAGGATACAAGTGATAGTGAAACAAGTGATGATGAAACTAGCAGCAGTAGCAGCAGTAGCAGCAGTAGCAGTAGTGATGAAGATGAAGACGAAAAAGATGAAGGAAAAAAAGGAGGAGCGGATGCCTACAATGGTGGAAGTTCAATTACAAAAAAAGAATATGATACACTTTTTCGAGGATGGGGATTTTCATTTTTATAAAATTGAATTTATTTTTCACTTAAAAAATAACAAAAAAAAAGTAGCTATAAGAATAAAACTATGGGAGGAAAATTAAGGTGTACATTTTGCAATAAAAAAATGGGAATCATTAGTTTCCCCTGTAATTGTGGAGGAATATTTTGTCCACTACATCGTTATACTCATTCCCATAATTGTCCTTGTAAAGAAGAAAAGAAGAAAACAATGAAAGAAGATATTCTAAAACAAAACCCTAAAATGAAATCAACAACATTGAAGAAAATCAATGATTAAACCTTATAAATATTATTTAATTTCTTGAGAGCATTCAAAACTCTAGTTTGACTCATATCAATATCTTGTATTAAATATGTTTCTAATTCGGGTATGTTTTTTTCTGATGTATATATCTTTATATCATCAATTTTTATTTTATCATAATAAAGTAGAAAGTTTTCTTTTGCACATTGGAACATTTTTAGATAGTCTTCAGGGAATTGATATTTTGTTGACGAAACAATTTCTTCGATGGAGGAATACTTTTGAATTAATTTAAGAGCAGTCGTGTTCCCCACTTTTTCAACCGTTCCACAATAATCACATCCACAAAGGATACAGAAATCAATAAACTTATCATGACTTAAATTAATACCCTGAATAACTTTTTTATAGTCAAAAACCGAAATAATATCTTTTCTCTTCAGGTTTTTATCCACACATTTCCTGATTAGTTTAGGACAACCATACGCCATTGTATCCATATCTTCTGTAAGTACATAATCAACAACCCCCATACGACATAATTCACTTGCATAAGCTTCTCCCTCCCCAACTTCAGGATGAATATATGAAATTCCAAGAAGACCTAATAATTTCTTAATATCATCAATCATTTCTTGTGTAACTCTCGTTGATAATTTTTCTAATTTAAGTTTTTCAGCTTCATCTGTTGCAGTTTCAATTGATTCTTTTGCTTGTAATGATTTATTCTTCCTTTCTTGAATACATGCTTGTTTATTTTCTGGAGGTTTTCCATCAAAAACAAACAATAGTTCAATATCTAACGCAAGATAATTCATAATTTTATAGAATAATCCAGTAATATGATTTGTTATCTTTCCATCCTTATTACGAAAGAAACCTTTACGATTACTTAGTAGTTGTTGATAAATAACTAGACTGGCATCAACCGCTACTTTTTTACCTGATAATTTATATAGATTTTCATGCTGTATAGCATCTGGAGCATATTTTTTAATTGTCTGTGTTAATGAACGAATACCCATGAGGTTTATATTTTTATATATTTAATTCTACATACTATTCAAATTTTACTTTTAAATATCCTTTTGAATTAAATTTTTAAGTTCCAAATTAGACTGCATAAATTGTTCTTTAGATAAGTCTAAGAACCATTGATATTTCCTTGTCCGTAGTAGAATATCATATGGAATAGATATCAATGATAATCTTTCTTTATTTTGAAAGTCAATTTTATACGTTCCCATATAAGTGGATAATGGGATTTTTTCTAATTTAGAATTATAGGATCCGTCATATTCTGTACCAAAATGAAATTGAGAAGGTTCTAACTTACGAATAAGGTATGATAATAAATCACTATCATCGGCAACTTTAAAGTTATACAAGTATGTGTCATCAACTAAGAGCAATAATAATCTCTTATACTCCTGAATAAATGGCGCATTTTCTTGAGATCCTATGATATAAGAATTAGGGTAATTCAAATTGTTATGGGATTGAAGGACACTTGGACTCCCTCCAAAAGTAACAATCTCATATTTCTTTAACATGCTTAGTGCTTTATTAACATTGTAAACAATTGTACCAGGGGATATACATAAACCACCATATCGTTCAAGTATTGATGCAAATAAGATATCAACCCTTATTTTTAATGGAATCTCCGAAGTATTTTTCATATCAATTGGAAAATCAGGTAAGTAATCCTTAATATTGATTGGAGTAAGTATTATTAATTCAGGTACATTCTTTTTCATAAGATCAATACATTTTTTAAAATAAACAGGAATACCCAATTTTCGATACGATAATTGAACATTGCGACTTTCATTTGGTATTTCAACATAGGTCCAAACACGATATGTTTTTAAAGGATTAATTTCTTTAATACTTGTAAATATATTTTTGTATATCCTTTGTCTTTTTTCTTCATCTGTCAGAGGTATTTTTTCTTTGTTTGGTCCTTCAACGGGAACATTAATTTTGGGTGGAAGTGGTTCTTTCTTATCAATAATATAAAGCAAAATAAATATTGCTATGATAACATAAATCAATGTTTCCATAATTATATATATTATAAATATATATTATTATTAGAAAGAACAATCACACAAAGGACATATCCTTTTTTTATTACTCCACGTTTGGATACATTTTGAATGATAGATATGTGAACACTGAATGATAGTTAATTCCTCACCTGTTTTCATTTCTTCTAAACAAATCACGCATTCATGAAAGTTACCATTTTGCATATTTATGAAGGTTTTACTAGTTAATTCTCTTTTTTCATCTTTTCCTTTATCTCCTCTTGTATCTCCATCTCCCTCATTTTTTGAAAAAATGGATTTTAAAAAATTCATCCGTTCTTCTATATAATATGTGTTATGATTATATTAATATTATATTGAAAAGGTTTAAAATATAGTATTAATGAATCTTTCAACGATTACAAAAAATATATTAAATAATCTAAAAGAGGAATTGGAGAAAGAAGATAATATTCAATTAATCAAGGAAGATATTCTAAGACCATTAATCCAGCATATTATGCGTGAATTGTATCCATATTTTTTAAAGACAATTGTTATTATTATCATAATCCTATTGTTTTTAATTATTACTATCTTCCTTAATCTCAAAGTTATTTACAAAATTTAGTTGTTTAACCATAATATTCCATTGTCCTTTTTTCATCAAAATATCCTGCATGGACACCTTTCATTGCATCTTCAACATTTAAGTAACTAATTGCAGGATAGTAAAAATATTTAATAATACCTTTTCTTTGTAGTTTCACCATCTCGCTATCAAGTGCTCTTATTTTTGCTTTTTTATCAATAATCTTTAATAATTCATCGACTGTTTTCCATGTAGGGAAATAATAACCATGACCTCCAAGAATACGGTACTTCGATGAATCAATTGTATTGAATTTATTCTTTCGGAATGTTTTTCTCAGTTCATCAATCGTCGCATACCATTTTTTATTTTTAAATGTATCAGGTGGATGTAATGTTCCTCCAAAATAGATAATACTATCACTGTATCTATGAACATCTTTCATTGCGATTTTTAACCTTGAAAAATTAATTTGTGCATCATCTTCAATAATTAGAACACCTTGTGGAGGGAATTTATTTTTTAAACGGTGGATTTTCCTTATCACTCCTAAATGTGAGGTTAGAATACCTGCTGTACACTTCTTCTTTTTATCTGCTGCATTCCACATAATTTGTAGTTTTTTTTCATTCTTTTGAAAATCAGAACGATATTTTGTCTGGGGATCTACACCAAGACATGCCGAATATCGGTCAACCATGCCTTTCTTATGGTCCTCTTTATATTTCTTCCATTTTGTTTTGTCTTTTTTTAGATTAATGACATATATCTTAGGAAAACCTCTCCCTTTAGGAGAGTTTGATTTTCTTAAACTTGAACTGACTAATTTGCGACCTCCCCCTACTTTGTGTCTTATAGTTTTCTTTAATTTTTTGATAGTCATCCGTTTTCCCATATACTATAATATAATATATATATTATATTAGAATGAATAAGATGGATTTTCAACCAAATAAAACACCGAAACAAGTCTTTCAAGAAGGATCCTTCGGAGGTACTTATTATCGCCCTATCTATTCATCAATTACAAAAAGAAACTATACATCCAATCAAGTAATAAAGGAATACCCCAAATCTTGGTTTAAGGGTATCGATATCAAAAAAATGGTCACATCACCTAATTATGATAAAAAAGTAAATAAGTACAAAGTAAAGTGTGGATCTTCTTTAGAAGATTGGGAGAAAAATAATTGGATTGTTGAACAAGACCCATATGGATGGTTCCAATGGTATTGTAGATACTATCGTGGAAGAAGGAGTGATGATGATGAAAGACAAATAAAACGTTGGCAAGCATTAGCAGGTCCAAATGGTCGTTTTAGACGTCGTTTAATGAATGAAATTATAAAAAAAAAGAAAAGATATAATGATTACAGTGTAAGTCCAGTAATAAGACAAGTACTCCTTCATTGGGGTTATGAATTAACATCAAAGGACCTACAAGACTATAAACGAAATAAACCATAAGAATCTAATTTAAAAATCAGTTTTTGGTCTCTTTTCTAACCATTCAACTACTTTTTCATGGGTACTTACTCTATCAACAATGGAACGTAGTTTTGGTGTTGCCAGTGTTGCATTGTAGGATGCTTCGTGATTATCAAAGAACTGTGTTATAAATGTAAATAGTACAACATCCGCAAGACTTAACTGTTCACCCACCGAGTATCCACCTTCTCCTAATAGATTCTCAAGTAACTCTAATTTTTCTACAAGAGTGATTGTAAACCATTCCTTCATTCCTTGGTCTTTTTCATCTACGGGTAAATGTCTTACTTTCTGATACATTTCCTTGAAATCACGAACACATTCACAGATACTATCAATCAATGCATATTCAACTTCATTCTTACCCATCAAATTAAATCTTTGAGCAAGAAAACGCTCAATTGTCTTCGATTGAGGTATTACTGTTGTATCTTCAAGTGTAAGAAATGGTACTTTGTTTAATGAACCCAATAATTTTCCTTCCGATTTATCCTTGTCAAAATCTTCTTTTTTCATTTCATACTTTGACATATCAATAATTTCTAAAGGATAACGAAAATCTTCATATTCTTCTCCACCAATAGCAAATAGGATACGAGAGGTTTCAGCAAGTCCACGAATATTAAAATAAGTTAATTTAAGAGGCATTTGTTTTATTTTGTTGAAATATTCTTAAATATTTTCTGAACTTCCTTTTTATGATTCGAGAGAAAATATTTACCAAACTTTTCACATAATTTTATATCAATTTTATAGTAGGAACATATATATCGAGCATCTTTATAATTTTTATTGAGTATTAATGAATATAAACATGATAGTATATCAATGTTTAGTCGGTTCAAATATAACAACTTATTATTGTAAGTATAAATGATGGAACGACTTAGATACTTATTATAAACCATATCCTTCATAGTTATTTTGTAATATGATAGATATCGCAGGGGAAATACTGTTGTACTTGTAATCATGTAATTCATTAAATCCCAATCATATAACTTTTGCAATTGATGGTTAAAAGTGTCACCAATACAATAGGATAAGAATATATTATGTATTAAATACACCATATCTTGATAGGATAACTTGGAGTTATAAATCCAATCGATACAATTCTGTAAGATATTAAGTGAAATAATTGTATGGTCGTTGATTATTGAACGATAAATATCCTCTAGACTATCCATACGATATACCTTTTGAATCAAGGTAAATAATTCCTCTTCATTTTTTTGAAATGTTTGAATTGTATCTGTTTTTCCTTGATAGAATTTTAAATTCATTTGAATGTTATGAAAATTATAATTTGATTTTTGGATTAATTCAGAGTAATTGATAGTAGTATCTTTAACATAGAATTCTTTAAGAATTGATATGTATTGCTTCTCTGTAAAAGAAATATGTATTGGAAATGCCTTTTTATAAATGGTTTGAACTAATTTATGAGAAATATTATTCACAATATAGATTACAGGATGAGTTACTTTCCTCTTTGAAAAATCAAGAACCTGTTTGAATAATGTTTTATCATTTTCCTGAATGTATTTTAAATCATCAATCAAAAGGGCCTTACTCTTTAACTTCTCAAACATCATAGTTATACTCTTCTTATACAATGATAAATCTAAGAATGTATCAAGGGTTTGATTCGTTTTACAAAAGTCAATATTAACATCTATTTTGATAAAATCTCGAAGAATATAGTTTGCCAATGAAGTCTTCCCAATCCCAGTATTTCCATAAATAATGAGTGGTTTTTCTTTGTATTTTCCATTGATCCATTGTTGAATAAATTTTTTTTTTCGGAGTATTTCTAGAATATACTCACTATGAGTACTCATAAGTACAATGAATATTGTTTTTTTAAATAGTAAATTACTTAAAAAAACAAGTCAAACAAATAGAAAATAGAATGGTAGCAATTGGTATTGATTTAGGAACAACCTATAGTTGTGTAGGATGGTGGAAGGATAATCGTTGCGAAATTATTGCAAATGATCAAGGGAATAGGACTACACCTTCTTATGTTACATTTACAGATAAAGAAAGAATTATTGGAGAGGGTGCTAAAAATCAATCTTCAATTAATCCTGAGAATACTGTATTTGATGCTAAACGATTAATTGGACGTGATTTTGATGATGTTACTCTACAGTCTGATTTAAAACATTTTCCTTTCGAAGTTAAAAGTAAGAATAATAAACCAGTTATTGAGGTCCAATACAAGAATGAGACAAAACAATTTCATCCTGAAGAAATTTCATCCATGGTTCTAACAAAGATGAAAGAGACAGCTGAAGCTTATATTGGAGAGGAAGTAAAAGATGCGGTCGTTACTGTTCCTGCTTATTTTAATGATTCCCAACGCCAAGCAACAAAAGATGCAGGATCAATTGCTGGATTAAATGTTCTTCGGATTATTAATGAACCGACTGCTGCTGCGATTGCTTATGGATTAGATAATCATTCCGTCGAGAAAAACGTGCTCATTTTTGATTTGGGAGGAGGGACATTTGATGTTTCTTTACTTAATATTGATGATGGTATTTTCGAAGTCAAAGCAACTGCTGGTGATACACATTTAGGAGGAGAGGATTTTGATAATATTTTATTAAAATACTTTACGGATGAATTTAAGAGAAAATATCGCAATGATCTAACGAATAATAAGCGAGCAAGTCGAAGACTAAGGACCGCATGTGAGAAAGCAAAGAGAACCTTATCAAGTAGTAGTACTGCTAGCATTGAAATTGATTCTCTTTTTGATGGAATTGATTTCTTTTCATCGATAAGTCGTGCTAAGTTTGAAAGTCTTTGTATGTCTTTGTTTCAAAAATGTATTGATCCAGTTACCCAAGTTCTTAAAGATTCGGGTGTAAGTAAAAATAATGTCGATGATATTGTTCTTGTCGGAGGATCAACACGAATCCCTAGAATTCAAGAACTACTAAGTAATTTTTTTGGTGGTAAAGAATTAAGTAAGAAGATTAACCCAGATGAAGCGGTTGCCTATGGAGCAAGTGTTCAAGCAGCAATCCTTTCAAACTCAACATCTGGAAATGAAAAAGCAGATGAAGTCCTCTTATTGGATGTTACTCCTTTATCATTGGGAATTGAAACTGCTGGTGGAGTCATGACTAAGATAATTGAAAGAAATACAACCATTCCAACAAAGAAGTCTCAAACATTCTCAACGTATCAAGATAATCAACCCGGTGTATCTATCCAGGTTTTTGAAGGGGAGAGGACATTAACAAAACATAACAATTCCTTGGGAACATTTCAATTGGAGGGTATCCCACCCGCCCCTCGTGGTGTCCCTCAAATTGAAGTCGCATTTGATGTCGATGCAAATGGTATTATGAATATCGAGGCACATGATAAAGGTTCTGGTAAGAAAGAACAAATAACAATTACAAATGATAAAGGGAGATTATCATCAGATGATATTGAAAGAATGGTACAAGAAGCAGAAAAGTTTAAAGAAGAAGATCAAAAAATTCAGAATAGAATCGAATCAAAGAATCAATTAGAAGGATTTATCTTTCAACTTCGTACTATTACAGATAATGAAATGATGAAAGAGAAGTTGGATGAAAGTGAAAATGAACAAATAAAGAAAACCATTGAAGAAACAGATCAATGGTTAATGAATGATGAACTTACAAAAGAAGAATATGATGAGAAATACAATGAATTAAATCAACAACTTAATCCAATTCTGATGAAGATTCAAAGTAATCCTGCAGGAGAACAACCACAACAATCTCCATTTACAACTGAACAACCCGCTTCTGGTCCAGTGGTTGATGAAGTTGATTAAAGTAAATTACTCATATCATAGGTATAATTATTTCCATTTTCATATTGTGGATGGGATAATGGTATGGGGGCACTTGATATTTTAGTAATATAATTATCATATTGATCCAATTGATCACTTACATTTTTTACAGTATAATCAATAACCATTTTATTAAGTGTACGAAGATTTGTTAACATCTCTTTTGAATTCACAATTGAATTTGCATATTGTAAATAGACAGATCTCATGATTACAAAAAGTTCATTTTCAGATTGATATGATATCTTTTTATTTTTTTCTTTAAAGATACGGTACCGAATAGTCCATTGAAGTGATTTAATATTCATATCTGAAAAGAATAAATTACTCATTGGTGTTTCTTGAATAATACCTTTTAAAGAATACTCCCTACGATTACTAAAAATAGATGGTTCATTAATTTCAATGTATTGGTTTTTGGTGGTATGATAAATATCCCTCATAAATCCATTCTCATTGGCTGGTTTTTGAGTTGTCATAATTATAATTATACTATATATATTATTTTACAAATATTTTTATATTCTATTATTTATAATAGAATAATGTTAAATACTCAAAATGTACTCAAATACTTTTTAATGGTTTCAATCGTATCAATGTCAACCTTTTATATCCCTAATTGTTCAATCATGAATGAACATGCACTATATATTGGTCTCTTAGCAGCAACAACCTTTGTTCTCTTAGACCGTTATATGCCACACATTGTAATTGTTGATCAAAAATACCATGAATATTAAATGCTTGGAATGTATTCCCACATCAGGGTTCCACAAATTTTGGACCATATTTTATCCTGTTGTTGGAGCTTTTCACGACTTTTTAAGAGTGGAAAATAAATTAATAAATGATCAAGTTCAAGTAATTCACAAAATTTATGAAGGACATAAGAATAAGATAAAAAATTTTTTCTATTTTCAGGACAATGCTGCATGAAAGGTGTTTGAATTTCTTTAAACATATTCCTTAGTTGTTCCTCATACTGTCTTGTTAAGATAGGTGCTTTTTTACCATTGATCATATTAATAATGTGTGGAATATGTTCATAATATTTATTGTATTTTAGTTTCTTAAGAATTTCTCTCATATTTTTATAGGATAATTCTTGAATATTAATAAATTTATTTTTTTTAAGTTCAACAAGAATACCTTTGTAGACCTCTTCTGGGATATCTGTTGTTTCTTTTGCTTGAAATTGTGCTAACCATTCATTAAAATGATTAATCCTTTTATAAGCAAAATAGGAAGACTCTCTAGGAGGATCTTTGTATGAAATCTTTTCAGAATTAATAATAATGGAATCTGTATATCCACAATCTTCACAAATAAGTAAACTATCGACATTTTTAAGAACGAGACGACCAAAACAATGAGGACAATTTACTAAATCATAAGTAAAATTATCTTTAATAATTGTATCATCCACTACCCGCATGTAATTATTAATCAGGTTGTCTTCTTTTTTATTTCTTTTATTTTTATTCATAAAATCCACAACTGTAATTTCCGTATTAATTTGTACTTCTTCTTTTTTTGAATAATATTCGTTCAATAAGTCCCCGGTATTCAAATAATAATCAACTTCTTCAGTTTGATCATAATCATTGATTGCTTGATTCAATTGTTCAAGTTCTTTCTTTTGTTCTTCAGAACATTTCGATGCTTCTAATTCTTTCTTTTTTTGAATATTTATATGATATTGTTCTTTCTTTTCAGTAAACTCAGTTAATATTTCTTGGTGAATTGCATCAATTGTGACCCTTTTATCAGCAACTATTTTCTTGAGTGGTTTATCTTTAAAAGACATTTCTTCTATTAAAGATAGTTATATTATTTTCCTTTAAATGATAATATTTAAGAGATTATAGAAGAATAATAAAAAATGATTGATTCCGAATATTATCAAAATTATCAAGGACCAAATCTTACTCAAGTAATCCTCAACGGAGAGGAAGACATTACTGAAAAAATTAAAGTATTCTATGGAACGAATAATAATTGGCAAGGGAAACTATGGACTTATCAAGATGTATTTGGAGAGGATTGTAAAGGTTACCGATTCTATTGTGAATTCCATTCAAAAGATAAAAGGAAACACTGGTTCCATGGTTTTATCAATGATAAAAATGATAATTTTAATATTCCTTTACATACACCGCTAGGTCAAGCGACTGATAATCGACTATAACAAGGTATGTCTACCACCTTCATATGGTTCTTCATACTCTTCAACCTTTTTCACACCATTCTCGGTAGTTACTTTCCTTGTTTTTTTAATTCCATTTTCAATCACAGTTGATACTGAAACAGAATGAGAGGATATATTATTTGCAAAAAGACTATCCATGTTTTTGAAGATTGAATGAATATTGATATTCAATTGTGGACGAAACATCATTGTATCCATCGGTCTCAATTGAAAGTCATATTGTCTTCTTTTTTCGTGATCCGAAAGAACTTCGTATGCTTCACTTATTTTTTTAAACATTGTATCATCTCCATTATTTTTATCTGGATGATATTTTCTTGACAATTGATGATAAGAATTTTTGATAGTTTTCAACATCGCATCTTCGGATACATTAAGAATATCATAATAGGTCATTTTATTGTAATATAAATATTTTTTTAAGTTATAATATAATATAATGTACCTGAAGAAGTTTACAAGACTATTGATGTGTTTATTCATTATTTTATTAATGATGTATTTCTTCTTACCAAACCACCCTTACATATCTCGATCAAAGGTTCATGGGAATGGATTATTTGCCGGGAAAAATTATAAGAAAGGAGATATTATTTATGAAGACATTTTCCCCTACAAAGAAAAAAATCAAATAATATTTAATCCAATCGGAAAAGAGAAATTCCAAGAATATATTCTTGAAGAAGGTAAGTATATCAACCATTGTTCAGTGAATAAGAATATTGATATCAAATCCAACAATTACATAATATTTCCTGTAGTAGCGACTGAAGATATTCAAAAACATGATGAATTATTTGCAGATTATAATCTATTGAATAAACATTATCCATTTATTGCGCCTGCTCTACCAAACTATGTTAAATGTTAAATGTTAAATGTTAAATTTGATACAATTAATTAATATGAAAGTAAAGTAGAGCATGTCGATTGAAGAAATATATGTCAAAGATGTCTACAATTCAATTGCCTCATCTTTCGACAATACAAGATATCGACCATGGACATGTGTAGAAGAATTCTTAGATACTATACCAAAAGACTCTATAATAGGTGATATAGGATGTGGTAATGGTAAAAATATGTTGTACAAGGACGATTGTTTAAACTATGGGTGTGATTTTAGTGAAAGTCTAGTGAACATTTGTTTACAGAAGGGTCTCAATGTTATTTGTGGAGATATTCTAAATATCCCTTATAAGACAGAATCATTTGACTATACCATATGTATTGCAGTCATCCATCATCTATCAACGGTTGAAAAAAGAAAGAAAGCAATTGAAGAATTAGAACGGGTCACAAAAAAAGGAGGAAAGATATTAGTATTGGTGTGGGCTTTCGAACAAGAGGATGATTCACGAAGGAAATTTACAATACAGGATAATTTTGTAGATTGGAGGGATAAACAACAAAATTTACTCGGGAAAAGATATTATTATGTGTTTCAAAAAAATGAATTAGAATCCTTAGTGGATGAAAAGAAGGTTGAAAAGAGTTTCTATGAAAAAGGGAATTGGGGCATTATTTTAAGAAAGGTTTAAACAATAGAATAATAATCCATCAATAAATAAATGTGTGGTATTTTTGCTTATCTTTCATCTTCACCTGAAGATATTGTAAAACTCAAGGCAGAGGGTATGAAGTGTAAGCATCGAGGACCCGATTCAACCAAGGATCTATGTATTCATAATGAAAAAAGCTTTATTTATTTTTTATTTCATCGGTTAGCGATTAATGGATTAAACGAAAAGAGTAATCAACCCATGAAGTTATCGACTAATGAAAATAATATTCTTATTTGCAATGGAGAAATCTATAATTTTAAAGAGTTAGCAAATGAATTTGACATTCAATTAGAAACAGATAGCGATTGTGAGATCCTCCTCCATCTCTATGAGAGATCAAAAGTAAATTCTTTTCATTTAAACCATTTCATTCATAAACTCGATGGTGTTTTTTCATTCATCATTTATGATATTCAATTAAACCAAGTCGTGATTGGTCATGATCCATTTGGGATACGTCCTCTATATTTTTTTGAAGAAAATGATAGATTTGGATTCTCATCCGAAATGAAATGTTTGGTTGATTTATCAGAAAATGTTACATTCTATCCACCGGGGACATTTTCAATGGTTGATTTAAATAAAAATACACACGAAAAACATACTTATTATCCATTTATCTACAAACCTATCCCTGAGAGTGATGAGAATAAAATAATCCAATCCATCCAAAATAAATTAACAAATGCAGTACAAAAACGTTTAATTACTGACCGTCCGTTTGGTTGTTTATTATCTGGTGGTTTAGATAGTAGTATCATTACAGCAATTGTTTGTCAATTAGTTGATCCATCTTCAGTAAGGTCCTTTGCGATTGGTTTAGAAGGTTCTCCAGATCTAATCGCCGCACAAAAAGTAGCAGATCATTTAGGAACGAACCATACAAATGTAATTGTTACAGAAAAAGAAATGTTAGATGCGATTGATTTAACGATCTATCAAATAGAATCCAAAGATATTACAACTATTCGAGCATCTGTACCAATGTTTTTATTATCGAAATATATTCGCGAAAATACTGATATTAAAGTTATCTTAAGTGGTGAAGGAAGCGATGAAGCATCAGGATCTTACTTATATTTCCACAATGCCCCAAGTCCAAAAGATTTTCAAGATGAATGTATCAGGTTATTAAAAGATGTAAGATATTTTGATGTTTTACGAAGTGATAAAACAACTGCTGGAGCAGGATTAGAAATAAGAGTCCCTTATTTTGATAAAGCATTCATGGAATATTACATGGGTATTGAACCCCAGAAGAAAGTGGTAAGAGATAAAATGGAAAAATATTTGTTAAGGAAAGCATTTGAAAATTATCTTCCTGAAGTGATTGTATGGAGAAGAAAGGATGGTTTTTCAGATGGTGTATCATCATTTGAAAAACCATGGTATGAAATAATCCATGATTATACAATGGAAAATTATAAAATGAATGAAAAAGAATATTATTTATCAGTTTTTAAAAAATATTATCCAGAGTATGAAACTATTATCCCCTATTATTGGATGCCAAAGTGGATTCAAGAAGGGAATCCATCGGGTAGATTAATAGTTTAAAAATAATTATGAGATCAAAACTATAGAGTATTTAATTTGTTCTCTGAACATTTGTTTGATGAAGAAGTTTGATTGCAGCACGACAAACATGGATTTTAGGATTATTTTGAAGCGTATTTATCATTGTACCCCAAACTTGGATATAGTTCTTATCTACATGAGGTATTTTTTTTACCCTTAATTCTGAAATGAATTGATGATAAACATTGGTAGCAAGTTCAAAGTACTCATTCTTATCTTCATGATCCATTAGGATTGTTGAATATTTAGCAGAGATTTTCCATCCTTCACGATAAGTTTCTTTCTGCTTCATTTCTTTTTCGCGGTTTTTCATAGTATTTATATACTAAAACCTTACAGTTAATTTCTTAAGTAAATACATTATTCATTTTTTTTATAAACAATCTTCCATGAGATTTTAAATAATCTTTAATTACAGAAAGGTTATTTAATGAAGGAATAGAATTCAATCCATCCCTACATGATTCATATATTGTATATACTAGTAATGCCCTCACTTCCATACGTTTGTCCATTTTATTCCTATTTAAAATTATTATCTTAAGTATGTAATTAAATGATTTCTCTTTATTTTATCACACCATTACTGGGATGTTTGAAAAATTATGTAAAATATAAACAATTAGACTTTTTAATATTCATACGAACACCTCTTTTATATTTTTTAATTATAAACCTCTTTAGTCATGATAATATATATAAAATATTGATATATGAACGGTGGACATTCTTTATTTATAAGACATGTTTATCATTTTATCGTAATGATTACATCAATAAAAAAAAGAAGTATATCAAAAAATATGGATTAAAATATTGATTTAATCTTATTTAAAAAAAAACGAATACAATTAGTATAAATTATGGAAGAGAAAGATACAGAGGTTTATTCAATTCTCAAAAAAGAATATGAAAGACAAAAAAATGGATTGGAATTAATCGCAAGTGAAAACTTTGTTTCAGATACAGTTTTAGAAGCACTCGGTTCAATCATGACAAATAAATACAGTGAAGGACAGATTGGAAAGAGGTACTACGGTGGAAATGATTATATCGATGAAATGGAACAACTTTGTAAAGATAGAGCATTGAAACTATACAAGTTAAAGAAAGATGAATGGGATGTAAATGTTCAACCTTATTCTGGATCTCCAGCAAACTTTGCTGCATACACTGCGTTACTAGAACCACATGATCGTATTATGGGGTTAGGATTACCCAGTGGCGGACATTTAACGCATGGATACTACAATGATAAAAAGAAGGTTTCCGCAACAAGTATTTATTTTGAATCATTGCCTTATGAAGTAAATGAAGAAACTGGATTAATTGATTATGATGAATTAGAAGAAAGGGTTAAATTATTTTTACCTAAATGTATTATTGCCGGTGGTTCTGCTTATCCTCGAGATTGGGATTATGAAAGATTTTCTAGTATTGCAAAAGAAGTAGGGGCATATCTATTAGTCGATATGGCACATATCTCCGGTCTAGTTGCTGTGGGAGAAGCAAATAATCCATTCCTATATGCCGACGTTGTAACAACTACCACGCATAAGAGTCTACGAGGACCGCGGTCAGGTATGATATTTAGTAAGAAACATTTATCGGATAAAATTGATTTTGCTGTGTTTCCTTCTCTACAAGGAGGTCCTCATAACAATGTAATTTCAGCGGTTGCTGTTGCACTAAAAGAAGCGTCGACGCCTGAATTTAGTAAATATATCATTGATGTAAAAGAGAATGCAAAGTTATTAAGTAAAGAGTTAATTAACCTAGGGTATCAAATATTGACAGATGGTACAGACAATCATCTACTTGTAATGAATTTAAGGAACAAAGGGATCACCGGGAGTAAGGTTGAATATATCCTTGAAAAAGTCCATATCAGTGTGAACAAAAATACGATTATTGGTGATAAGAGTGCACTATCCCCCAGTGGGGTAAGGATTGGATTGTGTGCTATGACAACACGGGGTCTACAAAAGATCGATTGTCTTCCATTGGCAAAGTTAATCCATCGAGCGATTGTAATAGGGAAAACGATTCAGTGTAAGAAATTAGTTGATTTTAAACGGGAAGTTGATTTACAATTTACCGAAGGTGAGAGCGAATTAAAACAATTACAAGATGATGTCCTTCAATTTTCATCTCAATTTTCATTTCCAAATAAATTATAATAAATAATTATATAGATGGATTCTCAATCCCCCCTGCGTTTCTTAAATATTGATGTCACAAAATACATCTATGAGACATATTATCCAAGTAAGAAAGCAAAAGAGAATAAAAAAAAAATGAATGATCAATTTCTAGGAATGATAAATACATATTTATCCAACTATCAGTTACAGAATATCTATGAATATGAAGTCATGTTCTGTATCCGTGGATATCTTTACAAAAAGATCAGTTTTTTATCCTTCATAAAAGAATTGAATGAAAAAGGGAAAAATAAAGTAAATAAAATAAGGTTACCTTATTTATTTAATAGTACGAAACCTTTATCCTATTTTCGTGCTAACAAATACAAAAATGAATCACTTTATTTAAAAAAATTAATTAACATAGTCCACTAGTCATTCAACAGTTATTTTTACAGGTTTATCTGGAAGAGGGGCAGATGCTACAACAGGTTGAGCAGAATAGTGTGTTTGTTGAGAGTTAGTTTGTTCTGAATTCATTTGTTGAAAGGATAATTGTTCAAGACTTCTTGATTTAACCAATAATTTATCCTTATTCTTACAACAAACAATTAATCCAGTAGCGACACCCGCGACATAAGAAAGAATATTAATCAATATAAAATCAAGACCAGTTACTTCCATTAATAAATAATAATAATATATAATAATAGTATATATTATTATGCCCGGATATAGGCAATCAAAGAAAAAGAATCGTCGGACGAGGAAGAAAACTAAAAGACCCTACGCTTCCGTTAGAATGAGATCAAGTGCTCTAGGAAAAGCAAAAAGTACACCTACAAAAAGAAGTAAAAGTAAAAGTAGATCGCGTTCAAGGAAGGTAAAGTCTACACCTTCCAAAAGTAGAAAAAGTCGAAGTAAAAGTATATCAAGTCGAAAAAAACGAGCATACTCAAAAGCAAAAACATTATTTCCAAGAGTGATGGAAGATCCTGAAATTGAGATGAGATACCTGAAGGAAAAAAGAAAGGTAGATGATAGTATTTATACAGTCAATCCACAACATCTGACTGGTTTGAAAACATTACGGGATAAAGAAAAAACAAAGATTGAAGATTTAGCGGGTATCCTTGAATACCAAGAGAACCCCGTAGAGTCCATTGCTTTAGAAGATATACCTCATATGCAAGGGAAAGTAGATCTCCTTGGTAAAGATGATCCAGATGCTATTTTAGGTCAATTAAAATGTAAAGACCGCGTGAATTATTGTTTTAAAACAAGTCCCGAACTGTGGAAAAAATGTAGAGAAGCAAGTATTCATGATAGATATATCTTACCATGTAAGATGAGTACTATCATTGAAAAGAAGATCCGGGATATATGTGAAATTGATAATATGCAAGTGCGTGCTTCGCTTGCTCAATTTCAATTAATGATGGACGAATTATCGGATGAGTTCCCTTGTTTAATGGAGCAAAATATCGTTAGTTTTTTAAAACGTTATTTATCCTATGGTAATGAAG